>MWWI01000076.1_pt1 | contig 20949 bp, 13 predicted proteins | sample 1047321 | NCBI WGS metagenome assembly MWWI01 (sample SAMN06349966, study PRJNA376086) | soil metagenome | isolation source: FI-1 sample Antarctic (ecotone) soil | place: Antarctica | reverse complement strand
AGTTCATTGCCAAGCGTTACAACACAACGGAAGCCAATCTCCACAACTGGCTCAAAAAAAACAGCCTCAAGCGAAATGATCTCTGAATCCTATGAAACATTTTTACCCTTTGGAGACTTTTAACCAGTATTACAAAACCGATTATAATAACTTTGCGCCTTCGGTCGGCGTTGCTTATACGCCAAACTTTGAAAAAGGAATCGGAAGTTTCCTGTTTGGAGAGCCGGGCAGAACCGTTATCCGCGGCGGTTACAGCGAGGTTTATGTAAATGATTCGATCATCACTTCAATTTCCGGTACCCTTAACGGAAACGTCGGTTTAGGACGAGCTTCTTCACAAGCAATCGGACCTTCGGGAACTGCTCAATTAAATGACCGGCTGGGAAGTAATTTAACTCCTATTAACCCGCCAGCGTTTGTTCCGCCGCCGAGAACGTTTCTGCAAAACAACACTAACGTTCAAGGCTTTTACGGAGTTGCCAATGTGGTTGATCCAAACATTCAGATTCCGAAAGTCAGGCAATATAGTGCCGGTATACAACGTGAAATATTCGGCAATATGGCGTTTGAAATTCGGTATGTCGGAACCAGCAGCAATAATCTATTCAAAGGTTTAGAGCTGAACCAGATTGATATTGTTAATAATGGTTTTCTGGCGGATTTCCGTCGGGCACAGGCAAATCTTGCTTTAACCGGAACTACTCCTTTTTGTAATCCAACGACTGTTGCAGGTTGTCAGGCATTAACGCTTTTCCGCACCGGAAGCGGATCAACACAAGTTGGAACGGGTCCCTTGGTTATCGGAACAAACGTAACTGCTACGGCTTTCAATACCCAACTACGAAATGGAACTCCGGCTGATTTGGCACAAACATTTATTACGAGCAATCTAAACAATCATCCGACTGTTGCGAGCCCGAATAATACTCCGTTTGTTAATTTCTATGCTAACCCGGCAATCGGTCAAATCGAGTATTTCACAAATGCCGGCGAATATAATTACAATGGTCTTCAGCTCGAACTTCGTCGCCGTTTTTCACAGGGTGTATATTTCCAGGCAAATTATACCTTTTCAAAAAACCTGACCAATGCCGCAGGGACCACGCAAGGGCTGTTTGAACCGAATCTTCTAAACGAGAGACCGGAACTTGAATACACGCGCGCCGATTATGACCAAAGACACGCCTTCAACTTTAACGGTATTGTTCAACTGCCGTTTGGTAAAGGTAGAAAGTTTTTGAATCAGGGCGGCATCGTGGATGCAATTTTCGGCGGATTTGAACTTGCCGGACTTGCACAATGGTCAAGCGGAGCGCCCATCACGTTTGTTGACCCTCGCGGCACATTAAACCGCGGGGCATCGTTGAACTCTGCGACGCGTTCTGGACGACAAACTCCAAACAGCAGTTTGACCGGCAATGAGATTCAAAATTTAATAGGAATCTTTAAACAAGACGGGAAGGTTTATTATATAAATCCTTCGGTTATCGACCCGGTTACAGGTCGAGCGTCTAATGGATATATTAATCCTGCAAATTCCAATACGACTTTTGCGGGACAGGTATTCTTTAGCGTTCCTGAAGGACAGACGGGAAATTTACCGCGCGCTATTGTCAACGGTCCGAGAAATCACCGTATAAATATGTCGCTGTTAAAGAATATCCGCTTTACCGAATCGGTACGGGTTCAACTTAGAGCGGAAGCATTCAATGTTTTCAACACAACGGTTTTCCGTCATCCGACACAATTTGCAAACATTGCCAGCGCAACGTTTGGACAAATAACCAGCACTGCAGTTGATTCACGTCAAATGCAGTTTGCGTTTCGTTTTGAATTTTAATTGAGCAATGAAATTTGCTCTTTGTAAGGCGTTGTTCTTTAGGCAACGCCTTTTTTAGTTTTGTAACTAGGTTCTGTTGACATTTCCAATAATTTGGAATTCTTCAAAGCAACAAAATGGAAGCTGACTTCCGTCAGCTTCCATCCGCCTGATAGATGCAACTGTCGTACCCCTAAAGGCTCAAAACGCAGTCGCTAAAGATTTTCACTTTTGCCAAAAGAATTATCGGAAGCGGGTTTGAAACAAATATAGATTTTTGAAGAAACAGTCAGAAATTCGGAAAGGAAATTGAAGCAAAAAGTTCCATCAAATTTGATTTTTTTATGCGGGGGAGCGGCAAGTTATTCAAACCGGCTTAATATTTCTTTCCGGTAATTGCGGCTCAGAACGAATTCCGAACCGTCTTTGAGAATGACTGCATATTGCCCACTGAACATCGGCTGGAATTCCTTGATGCGCTCGGCGTTGACAATCGTCGAGCGGTGAATCCGCAGGAAAATTTCGGGGTCAAGCCGATCTGACAGATTGTTGATCGTGTCGCGAAGCAGATAGGTTTTTCCGCCTGCTTGAACTTTCAGGTAATTGCCGTAAGCCGTCACCGAGTCAACTTCTTTGACGGAAATGACGACCAAACGGTCTTTGTGATTGATGACCAGGCGGTCTAGAAAATCGCGGTTTGTTTTCAGGTGCGACAACAGATTTTTTATTTGTTGGTTTAAGTCCTCATCGCTTGCGCGACTCAATCTTTCGCGCACGCGCGCCGCTGCCTGATGAAAACGCTCTTCGCTAAACGGCTTCAGCAAATAATCAACGGCGTAAACATCAAACGCCTTGATCGTGTATTGGTCGTAGGCGGTGACGAAAACGACTGCCGGCATATTTTCCGCAGAGAGTTTTTCGAGCGCGTCGAACCCGCTTCCGTCCGGCATTTCAACGTCGAGAAAAACAAGATCGGGGCGCAGTTCCAGACAGGCGGAAACGGCTTCGGCGACGTTCCTCGCTTCACCGATTACCTGAAACTCTTCGGCGCTCGCTAATAGCTGTTTTACTCTTTTTCTTGCCAGCGGCTCGTCATCAATTATTAATGTTCTAATCTTCACAGTCAGATTCTCGGAAAAACCCGGAATTGACTATTCTACGACAAATGTTTGAAAAAGGCTCATTACGGTTTATTTGGTCGTATCCTAATCGTGTGGTGCTGAAATTAAGTATTTTCAATGAGTCGGGGCGTTTTTGAGACGGGCTAAACTGTCCATTTGGCGAGCATTTTTTGAGAAAAGCGGCTTACATTAAGACGCCAGAATATATATGTGCTGAAGCCGATTAGCGACAATGGTAGTCGCACTAGACGAACCTTCTTAATGAACCTTCTGTTTTTTCTGATTGTTTTCCTTTTGGATTTGCTTCCTTACTTTATTTAAAAGCCTCTGCAAATCTGATCGAGAGAAATATTTGCCATTTAAAATTACGGTATCAATCTTTTTAGTGTTTGAAATAGCCTCCAGTGGATTCGCCGTCAAGAGAACCAAATCGGCAATCTTGCCCGCTTCTATCGTGCCGAATTCATCTTGCAAATTGAAAAAATACGCTGGATTTTTAGTAGCCGATTGTAGGGCTTCAAACGGAGTTAAACCGCCTTCTTCGACCAGCGCTTCGAGTTCATCGTGGAGGCTGAAACCAGCGTAAATCAAAGGCGCCCCGAAATCAGTTGCAGCCAGAACACCTACTCCCTTCTGGTGCATCACGCGAAATTCGCTGATTCCTTTTCGGGTTTGCGCCGCCCAATCGGATGAGCCTTCATTTTTCTGCATGTCAAAATCACGTTTCCAACGTTCGAGCAGTGCTCGCGGGATATATAGATTGCGCTTATTTACTTTCCCATCGACATCGTTAAGCTGCTCTGACAAAGTGCTTTTGGGAGTTAACCTCCAGATTACTTGAATCACTAGCGTCGGCGAATACCATGTCCCGTTTCGGACAAAAGCCTTCGCCAAATCCTCCACCTCCACTTTGCCCCTCAGAGAAGCTACTGTCTCGACGTGTTCAATGCTTTTCAAACCGCCGTCTGAAGCCGCTACTAAATTCATCCGAGGCGCGTGCGCCGCCACCGGAAGCTCGTATTTTTTAGCTTCCGATAATATCGCCAGAAATGTTTCTGCTGAGTGCGTATTTCTTACTTTGATCAAATCTACGCCCTGTTCAGCAAGATTTTTTATGACCTCTCTAGCATGTTCGGGATTGGTAACGCCAATTCTTTTCGATAATGTCTCAAGAAATTCAGTGTCGTTATCTTTCTTTGCAAGATCAGTTGCCCAATTCATCCATCTCTCGCTTTCAAGTATGGTTCCCGATATTTTGATTTTAGGACCTAGTAATTGCCCTTTGTTAACTCGCTCGCGCAAATCTTTGACGTGCCGTAAATCTCCTCCCATTTCCCTGACACTGGTGACTCCGTTAGCCACGAAAAGCGGCAGAGAATATTCTGCTGAGCTTAAATGGACATGAGAATCCCATAAACCAGGAATCAAATACTTTCCCTTTCCATTTATGATTCGTGCTTTTGCCGGAATCGAAACTTTACCCTTTTCCCCGATAGCTTTAATTCGGTTGCCGTTGATAACGACTGTTTTGTTCGGCTGAACTATCGGATTTACAGCGTCAATAACAGAAACATTTTCAATTACTAATGCTTGGTCAGATAGCCGAATTTGCACGGCTCGACTAAAGTCGTCCGCATTGAGTTTGTGGTTTTTTATTTGACCGAACGAAGCAAACGATAAAACTGTCACCAAACTGGCAATCAGTATTAGGCTGAATGAGTGAATTGAAAAAGCATTAGACTTCATATTTTTTTTCAGAAAAAGTTCAGGGAAATAGTTAAAGATTAATCATCCTAAAAGAGTTTTTTATAGGATACAAGTAAGTTTAGCACTACAGGATTAGGGCACTGCTGATTATTTCTGTTGGAAAGAGCGTGCCAACCCTAAATTGTTATGCGCCAAAGCGTAATTCGTAAAAGTATGGCTGGGGAAAAAATGCGCAGTTTATTCATTTGAAAGCTCCTTTTATTAAGAGTCCGCGAGCGCCAATTTATGGAGCACGGCTTTTACAGGAATTCGATAGCGTTTGATTTTGCTGTTCAAAGTCGAGGTGTTGATGCCGAGCAATCCGGCGGTTTTTCTTTGACTTCCTCCGGCGTGCAGCAGTGCGCGTTTGATGAGTCTGGTTTCAAACCTGCGAACCTCTTCAAAAAAATTCACCTTATCCTGAATTTCCAGACAGTAATACGATTCGAGCGTCAACAGGTCGTGCCAGAGAAGTAGCGTCGTTTGCCGAAGCTCATTCACTTCTCTGTTCCACTCGACTTCGCCGTGTTTGTGTTTGGCGACTGACTGTAAATCATTTTTGCGTTTCATAAAGTTAAAATTCCTCAAGATAAATTTTTGCTGATCTAAGCGGCTAGAACCCGCTCCGCCCGGAAATTCTGCCAGACAGTAATACTTAAAAGAGCGAAAAAGTGATATAAAGCCGGGAGTTGTGGATTAGGCTTAAAATTGGCGGGACGAGTTTTTCCGGCGTGCGGAAATTCGGGAAAAGATTGATTTGTGACGAGAATGACTCGGCATCAGGGCAGTGATTTTGCGGGTCGCGTTTTTCGGCGCAGTCGTCCTCGATTTTTAACCTTTCGTCACTCTTTGCATCTCATCCAGGACGTTTATAGATAAAAATTCGGATGTTATCTAAAAAATTGGATGTTGTCGGCGATTGACAACACTTCATAGTTTTACAAAGTGACGGTTTTTATCATGAAAACAAAAATGGCTAAATCAAAAGAGCCCGAGGTGAAAACGAAGAACGACGCCTGGAGCCGGAAATTCGGCTCGCTCAAACAAAATGCCTTCGCCTTGATTCAGGAAGTCAGAGAACTCGGAAATCTGTCTTACCTGGATTTGACGCGCGGCATTGATCTTTTTGAGGAAGTGCGCCGCTTCGAGATGAAACTGATCCGGCAGGCGCTCGATGAAACCGACGGTCGGCAAGTCCAAGCGGCAAGAATGCTGGGGTTGAAAATGACTACCCTAAACGAGAAAATTAAACGCTACGGTATTGACCCGCATGAGCCTTTGAAGGAAGAGTGAATTTAAGCGGTCGAAAAACGGCGTCACGGCTAAACATTTGTTTTTGCCTGTTGCCGAACGAAGAAAAAAGATAAAATCTTAAAGAAGAATTTTATTTCAAGCGTTTAATGTTCCGAGAATAAATTTACACGCGCGGGAACATTATTAAAACAAGCTTCGTCAGACCGCTATTTGGTTTGTAAGGATATCAATGGAATTTTGATGCGAAAGTTCAATTTGCAGCGCATACTAATTTTTTCGGCAGCCTGGATTTTGCTCGCGTTTCTCTATTCGGGTCTTCGCTATTTTTTAATGTTTCAAGAAGATCACTCCCGCCCGTTAAATTGGAAAAACATCTTTAATACACAGGCGATAATTTACGGCTGGGCAATTCTCTCACCGCTAATCATTTTCTTCGTTAAACGATTCCGCTTCGAGCAGCGAAATTGGTGGCGCTTGTTACCCGCACACCTTGTTGCGGCGGTTGTTTTTCTACTGCTTCACACAGCTATTCATGTCATCTTCGTTAAAATTGCTGATCCGGCATGGGTTCCCCCAAGCGGTGATTTTTTGATTGCGACATTAAGGCTAACACTTATTAGGTGGGTTACGGATTTGCCAATGTATTGTTTTCTGTTGAGCAGCATTTACGTGGTCGATTTTTACCGGCGTTTTCAAGCCGAACAGTTAAAATCTTCAGAACTGAAAGCCGCCCTTGCCAGCTCGCAGCTTAATGCCTTGAAAATGCAGATTCATCCGCATTTTCTGTTCAACACTTTGAATTCGATTTCCGCCTTGATGCACGAAGATGTAAAAGCAGCAGATAAAATGGTCGCCCGTCTCGGTGATTTTCTGCGCACAACGTTGGAGAATTCCGGCGACCACGAAGTTTCGCTCAAGCAAGAGATTGACTTTGTCGGGCGCTATCTGGAAATCGAAAGCGTGCGGTTTCAGGACCGACTCGTGGTCAAAATGAACATTGATCCGGAAACGCTCGCGGCGCGAGTTCCGAACTTGATCCTCCAGCCGATTGTCGAGAACGCGATTAAACACGGCATTTCTCGGCAAACTAAAGTGGGAAGCCTGATTATTTCGTCTAAGCGTCACGGGGATAGATTGCAAATTCGCGTCGAGGACAGCGGACCCGGCTTACAGCCTTCAAATGGAAACGGCAAAGGCAGCAAGACCGGTGGTATCGGGTTTGCCAATACCCGCGCAAGACTCGCGCATCTTTATGAGGAGAACTATCGTTTTGAAATAAAGAGTGCGGTCCCGCATGGCGTAATCGTAACGCTGGAAATTCCCTTCGAGTCAATAAAAGTTTTGCAGCCGGAAACGGACCAGGTTGAAATCAAATGACGAAATCGGAAATCAAAGTTCTTGTCGTTGACGACGAATTGCTGGCGCGGAAAAGAATTCGCTCGCTTCTCAGTGAGCACGCTGACATAAAAATTGTCGGCGAGTGCGTAAACGGACGCGAGGCGATCAACGCGATGCACAACCTTACTCCCGATCTGGTATTTTTGGATATTCAAATGCCGGAAATCAATGGTCTTCAAGTAATCGGCAGTCTGGATGATGAAAATCGTCCACTGTTCGTTTTCGTCACGGCTTACAGCCAGCACGGACTGGCGGCGTTCGACGCCGACGTGATTGATTACCTGCTCAAACCTTTCGACCCCGAGCGTTTTGACATCACTGTCAATAGAGCAAAATTGCGTCTTGAAGCAGCACGGAAGGAAGAAGAAAAAAAATTGCTCAACTTCATTAACCGGCTAGAACGCGAGGCGCAATACGCAAAACAGTTTTCGATTCGCAAGGACGGGCGAATGTTCCTCATCAAAGTTGAAGACATCTGTTGGATCGGGGCGGAAAGGAACTACGTTCGCCTGCACGTCGGCGAGATGTCCTATTCGCGCCGCGAACCTATCGGAAGTCTGGAATTGCAACTCGACCCTAATGTGTTTCGCCGAATTCACCGCTCGACAATTGTCAACCTCAACTTTATCGAAGAACTACGGACATCGCCAGGCGGCGATTATCAGGTGGTTTTGCGAAACGGTGAGAATCTGGTTCTGAGTCAAAAATATCAAAAGAATTTACGGGAGTTTTTCGGTTGACGCTCGCAAATTTTTTGAAACGGCTTCCCTGTCACTGAAAACCGTCCCCAACAATCGCATTTTCGTCCTCACGTCCGATACATTTGTCACATAAATAGACCGGATTTTTCGCGCCTCGACTACCTTGATTAACGTAATACCCGAGCACAATCAGTGCTTTGTTCAAAATAAAAATTATCAGGAAAATTAAAAATGAAACGCAAATTATTAATCGGAATTGTCGCCGTCACGGTTTTCGCTTTCGCTTTGCCGATATTTGCGCAAACTGGCGTTCCGGCTGGTTCTATGAGCCAGTGCGATACGCAGATGCAAACAATCCTCACCAATTATCAGATTCCCGGCGCGACATTCGCCCTTACCAAAGACGGTAAGCTAATTTACATGCGTGCCTTTGGAACTGCTAATCAAACCGGAACCGAGGTTACACAGCCCTATCATATGTTTCGCATCGCCAGCATTTCCAAAACGATTACTTCTATTGCCATCATGAAGTTGATCGAAAACGGGCAGTTGAGCTTGAGCGATAAACCTTTCGGTCCCGGCGGAATTCTTAATGCGGATCCTTATTTCGCCAATGCGAACGTCACTGACCCGCGCGTTTATAACATAACGATTCAAAATTTGCTCGAGCACTCCGCCGGTTGGAACCGTGATTTGCCGATGCCGCCGGGTCCTGTGTCGCCTTATCCTTGGGGCTATGGACACAGCGACCCGACTGGATTTCCGCTTCACGTTACTCAAACTTTGGGAGAGGCAAATCCGGCGACCAGGCGCGCCATGATTAAATTTTCAATTCAGAAAGGGTTGGATTTTGCTCCGGGCACTGCTTATAACTATTCAAATACCGGTTTTCTGGTTCTCGGCGAAGTAATCGAAAAGAAAACCGGATTGACTTACGAGAATTACGTCAAACAAAATATCTTTGCACCGCTTGGCATTTACGATATTCGTTTGGGCAAAAGCCTACTTGCGGATAAGCAGGAACGCGAAGGCGAATACATCAACACTTTTACGACGCTTTCAGCATATGGAACGGGACAATTTGTTCCTTCGCAATACGGCGGCTTTAGTCTTGGAGCAATGGACGCCTCCGGCGCCTGGATTGCGACTTCCCGTGACTTAGTCAGGCTGTTAACGGGGGTTGACGGTTTTCCGAGTCGTCCCGACATTCTTTCTCCGACCAGTATCCAAACCATGACCACGCCATCTGCAAACAATATCAACTATGCCAAGGGCTGGCAGATATATCCTTCTTCAAACAACTGGGGGCACGGCGGCGCGCTTGGTGGCACATACAGTTTTATGGTCAGGACTAATGATCAATTTAATTGGGCGGTAATCTTTAACAAACTCCCGGGAGTTGCTGGTTTTGGGACTGCTGTGAGTAATCTTGGCAGGAATTGCATAAATGCCACCACTACATTTCCAACGCACGATCTTTTTGACGTTCCAACGCAAAATGCTTCTGCGATGAATTTCTCCAATATTACGAGCAATTCAATGACCGTTAACTGGACAAACGGTAACGGCGACGGACGTGTGCTGATTATGCGGGCGGGCGGCGCACCGAATAAATTTCCTCTGGACGGCACCGAATACGCAGTCGGTCCGGAAGTGGATTTAGGTGACGGGAACCGTGTCGTTTACAGCGGTATGGGGAATAACACGACGGTCAGCAATCTGAATAGCAATACAAACTATCAGTTTCGCCTGTATGAGTATAAAAAGAATGTTAATACAGGAAATTATGCGCTTTACCAATTAGCCAATGCCGCAAGCGGCTCACAAAACACGCCTGGAACAACATCTCAAACAACACGCTTTGACTTTGACGGAGACGGGAAAGCGGATATTTCTGTATTCAGTAATGGTAACTGGTATATTCAAGGTTCCAGATCAGGCTTTTCGGGAAGAAACTGGGGATTTGCCACAGACATTCTGGCACCAGCAGACTTTGATGGAGACGGCAGAACTGATATTGCAGTCTTTAGAGACGGCAATTGGTATTCAATCAACAGTTCTGATGAAGCGATGAAATCCACTCAGTTCGGTTCACCTGGAGACCTACCGGTTCCGTCTGATTACACTGGAGATGGAAAAGCTGATATAGCAGTGTTTCGTCCCTCAAACGGTACCTGGTATTGGCTTGATAGCGCAACGAATCAATTCAACGGGGTCCAGTTTGGCGCTACTGGAGATAAACCGATTATTGGAGACTTTGACGGAGATGGTAAAGCGGATTTAGCAGTCACCAGATCAACAAATGGAACTCTGGCTTGGTATTGGATGGAAAGCTCAACAAATCAATTCCGAGCCGTTCAATGGGGATTTGCTACAGACATTGCAACACCGGCAGATTATGACGGAGACGGAAAAACAGATGTTTCAGTCTTTCGTCCTTCAAACGGAACCTGGTATTTGCTTAGAACAAGAGATGGATTTACAGGCATACAATTCGGATTAGGAACAGACAAACCAGTTCCAGCCGATTACGATGGAGATAGTAAAGCAGATATTGCCGTATTTCGTGATGGAACGTGGTATATCCAGAGAAGTCAATTAGGATTCACAGGTGTTGGTTTTGGTGAATCAACAGATAAACCTATTGCTGGTGCTTTCATTCCTTAATAAGTTTATTGCTTTAGACAAGGAGCCAATTTAGAAAAGGGAGTGCAAAAACACAATAATTGCACCAAACTGCTTTCCTTAAAACCATGTTGTCAGAAGTAACGACAACTATTAACAGTATTCTCTTAAGAGACATTATAAAGCTATGTTCAGAGGAAAATTTTTGCTTCTAGCTGTGGGTTGTTTGTTGTTGAGTGTCACCGTTGCCGTGCTGCTTTTCGCAACTTCTCCAAATTTGGTGGAAGCCCAGTCATTAGCCACTCCTGAAAACGCGTCCGATGCTTTTGTTTTTGAGTCTAAGCGTCAAGAGGGCGTTTGCTTAACTGAAGAAAAACGTGCTGAGCTTCAAGAACAAGTGCAATCCAGCATCAACAAACTTCGCGGCGAAGGCAAACTCGCTGCAATTGATTCGAGTTATCCGCCGCAATTTATTTTTCCGGTGCGTGGTAATGGAGCGGGAGAGAGAGATTATGGCATTCATTTCATGGGCAACTTCGTTGACCATAATCCATCCTTTCCAAACCAGTTGCAAGATTACAACTGTGGAACACGAACCTATGACACCGCAACCGGTTACAACCATAAGGGCATTGATATTATTAATTTTCCGTTTGCGTGGAATAAGATGGACAACAACGAGACCGTTGCGGTTGCTGCCGCCGACGGTCAGATTATCTTCAAACAGGACGGCAATTTCGACCGTAGCTGCACGTTTAATACCACCACAACTTGGAACATCGTTGGTCTGCGCCACTCAGACGGCACGGTTTCTTATTACGGACATTTGAAGCTCAATTCGTTGACCACGAAAGCCGTCGGGGAAATGGTCACGCAAGGTGAGTTTTTAGGTGTTATCGGCAGTTCTGGAATCTCGACCATACCTCACCTGCATTTTGAAGTTTATAACGCCGCCAATCAATTACAAGACCCTTATCAGGGAACTTGTAATTTGATGAACAACTTCAGCTATTGGCTTGTTCAGCCGGCTTACCGCGACTCGTCCATTAACAAACTGATGACACATTCTGCCCCACCGGTTAGTCAGCCCTGCCCAAATCCCACAATTACTAACGAAAAAAATGTTTTCGCACCCGGCAGTCAAGTTTTCGTCTCCGCCTCTTACCGCGACCAGGTTGCAGGACAGGTAAGCCAACTTTCCTTGATTCAACCTGACGGCACGGTTAATCAAAGCTGGACGCATGTCAGTCCGAATACTTTTAATGCGGCTTCCTTGGGTTTTCCCCGCCTTTTGCCAGTAAATGCTATGACTGGCGTATGGAAGTTTCGCGTGGTTTATGAGTCGAGAACTTTTGAACATACTTTTCTCGTTCGCTCCACGCCGTTTGATTTTGACGGCGACAGCAAATCAGACGTTTCGGTGTTTCGACCATCGAACGGTGCGTGGTACCTGAATCAATCAGCAAACGGTTTTACCGGAGTTTCTTTTGGGCAGAACGGCGATAAAATCGTGCCGGCTGATTATGACGGAGATGGTAAAACCGATGTCGCTGTCTTTAGAAATGGAACGTGGTATCTCAACAGAAGTCAGCTTGGTTTTACAGGCATCGCATTTGGAGAGGCGACCGACGTTCCTGTACCGGAAGATTATGACGGAGATGGTAAAGCTGACATCGCGGTATTTCGACCATCAACCGGAACCTGGTATCTGAATCGCAGCACGCTCGGTTTTACTGGTGTTGCTTTCGGGCAAGCGGGAGATAAACCGGTTGTTGCTGATTTCGATGGAGATGGAAAAGCAGATCCGGCAGTATTTCGTCCATCAAACGGAGCCTGGTATATCCAAAGAAGTAGAGAAGGGTTCTACGCTATTCAATTCGGAGCAACAGAAGATAAACCAGTTGTCGGAGATTACGATGGTGATGGCAAAGCTGATCAAGCTGTTTTCCGTCCTTCAAATGGTGTTTGGTATATCTGGGGAAGTAGAAATGGATTTTCAGCAACACAGTTTGGAATATCAACGGATAAACCTGTGCCGGCTGATTACGACGGAGATGGTAAAACTGATTATGCAGTCTACAGAGATGGCAGTTGGTTTATCTTAAAAAGCACAAGCGGATTTGCAGCACTTGGATTTGGTAATGCAACGGATAAGCCGATTGCTAATTCTTTCGTTCCTTAAATTAGTAGAACACCGAAATATGAAAAGCCGTAAGTTTTAACGCTCACGGCTTTTCTGTTTGTCTCGAAAATGCCGTTAAATGAGACAATCAAAACAGTGTCATAAACGACCGGATACTGTTGCCCAATTCAAAATCGTCAATAAAAACTAAAAATGAACAGTCGAATTTACATGGCTTTTATTGAGTATATTTTATCCAAAATGAATTGGGCAACAGTATCCGACCCTTTTTGAGACGGATTTTTAAAGAATGGGTTATTTGGCTAATTACTTGACAAAATAAACCGGATAATTAAAATATCAATAAGTTTAAGCAAGAGGCACCTTGTCATAATCTTCGCGCAACAATCGCAACACCAAGTGCCAAGGTGAAAATGCAGGTTGCGCCATAGAGGTGAGCTATGTTTAAACGATCTTATTTAACACTCTTATTCTTCCTTTTTTCAATTCATTTCACATTGGTAATAGTCATTTCTGCACAGCAAGCCCCGTCTGCGGTTGCTGTGCAGCGGGTTAAAGAGTTTATCCAGTTGATAAATTCTAATGACCGAAAAGCGGCGCGCTCTTATATTCTGCAAAATCATACTCTTTCTGCACTAAAGGAAGAATCTGTTGAAACGCGCGTCAACTGGATCTCACTGCTCAATGACGTCACCGGCGGCGTTGAACTGCAATCTCTGAAAGAACCAAAACCTTACTCGGTTCGGGCTGTCGTTCTCGTTCAGCTGACAGGACAATGGAGGGAATTGAAGTTTGAACTGGAGTCGCAGCCTCCGCACCGAATCGAGAGTTTTGAATGGGGGCTTCCAATGCAGCCTTCGGATAAGTCGACTTCCAGAAAGCTATCAGAAAAAGAAATAGTTGGCGAGATTGACGCTTTTATGAAGAAGCTGATTCAGGCAGACGTTTTTTCCGGCGCAGTCCTGCTAGCCAAAGATGGAAGAATCATCTTCAATAAAGCTTATGGAGAAGCCAACAAGGATTTCGGTGTGCTGAATCGGACAAACACTAAATTTAACCTGGGTTCCCTGAACAAGATGTTTACGAGCGTTGCCATCGCACAGCTTGTCGAGCAGGGAAAGCTTTCTTTTGATGATCCATTTTCAAAATTCATGCCTGATTTCCCCACTAAAGAAGCGGCGGAAAAGATTAAGATCAAACATCTGCTCACGCACAGTTCAGGACTGGGCAGCTATTCTGTCAAGGCTTCACGGACGGGCGTTCGCACGGTTGATGACTTTCTGAAGCTGGTCAAAGAAGAGAAACTCCCCTTTGAACCCGGAGTTGACCAAAGGTACAGCAACACTGCTTTCCTCCTACTCGGTAAAGTCATTGAAAAAGCCAGCGGTCAAAGCTACTTTGATTATGTGCGGGAGAATATTTATCGTCGGGCGGGAATGATAAACACTGACGCTTACGATTTGGATTTGGTCAACAAAAACTTAGCCGTAGGTTATGAAAAGGAATATACCGATAGCGGAATTGTTTTCCGCAATAATGTATGTGAAGTAGGTTCGGGCGGACCTGCAGGCGGTGGGTTCTCGACAGCCGAAGATTTACTGCGTTTCACCATCGCACTGCGTTCGGGCAAGCTGCTTGGAAACGAATATGTCAAAATGGTTCTTTCGCCAAAGCCGGAAGTCAATTCGCCCACTTACGGCTACGGCTTCAGTGTTCTTAATGGAATAGCCGGACATTCCGGAGGCGATACAGGAGTTCAGACTAACTTGGAAATGTTCCTTGATGATGGCTACACCGCAATAGTGCTGTCAAATTATGGAAGTGCAATGAGACCTGTCACTACCAAAATGAAGTCCTTAATACTAGCTGGTAAAAATGAAAAGCCAGCAGCTCGATAAAGGTTTTAAGAGTTTAATTAAAAATGATCACTTTCTTGTAAAATGTTTCAAAAACGCCCGTTTATTGGACACTTCTTAAATCTATTCAAAATTCTATCAGGCTTAATAAAGTCGTGTTACAAAACTAATCTCAAAAACAAAATATCAAAACAAATGGTTTAACTTGAGTTTTGTAACACCATCAAAAACAACTATTCTCAATCACTTCAAAAACCAGCGTTTATGACACATTCCTTCCTGATTGTTATTTACTTGATCACTCATTAAATTATCTCCATATTTGAATACAAACTAATTCGCTTTAACACTTATGATAATCATTACGTCCGTAATTAGCGCCGCAATTGTTACAGTGCTTTGTGTGTTTTTGGTGCTCACGTGTGTGGTTGCGAAGCATCGCGTAACTTGAAAATGATCGGCGACAGACAGCGCATCTAAAAGGGGATTGGCTCATAAATTCGTTCTATTAAAAATTAGAATTTTACCGCCTTAGTAAAATTATTGGCTAGCACTCTTAGCCTAGCAAGACAGCAAAAACCGTCAAGAGTGGCTATAAAAAGCCTATAATTTGCCTATAATTTCAGCTATAACAGAGTTATAGGCAGAGAGCTAATATCTCTAGCAATATCAACAACTTACATTCCTAAGTTATAGGGGTTTTAACTACCGAAAAAACGGTAGTTGAATCGAGTCAGCCGGTGCGCCGCCACCGGCGTAAAATGCCGCGTCTCGAAGGGTAGTAAATTGTTCGAGCGTAGCGTATGAAATGAACGAATAAGGAATTGTCTTTCGTGCCAGTAGCATGTCAGACTCTCGTTCAAATACAAAACAGACTCTTGGATTGTTCTGAAGCTCGGCATACCGATCAGCTTTGCTGACCAGTTCCCCGACACCCTCTGTCCCACGGTCAAGCTCGAAATATGCGAGTAGGGAACTTAGACTGGTGCCTTCTTTTACCACGAACTCAATTGTCAGGTCAGGTTTTAAATCTGAAATATTGTCATTAAATTTCACCGACCTGAGCGCATAATTTGAAGCGCTGATTTTAACAAACAAATCGCGGACGAGCAGATTGTGCGTGGTTGGGTTACAAGTTCGACCGATAAAGTAGATTTTCGGACGGCGCTCATCAAGTGATTTTGTTTGTCCGGTCTCGACTAATTTTTTGAGCGCCGTGCTCGCGTTCGACGGCTGCAAATCTGTCAATGCGATAATCTGCGGCTGGCTCAGATATTCAGCTTGCCGGAGAAAGTGCAAAATCTTCTCTGTGTTGGTTGGGAATGACAAAGGTGCGGCACTAGCCGGACGGCGATAATCAATCTGGTGAGAAATAGTTTGTTCGCTTTCTGTGTTTTGCTCGGTTCTCTGATTTTCTACACGCTCGACAATTACTTCCTGAGCTTGTACGTTCGTCGCCGTCGGTGTTCCGTACTCACGGCGGGTTTGCTCAATGATCATTTGCGTAAAATTTTGTTCGGGTAGCAGTGGCGGCGAGTAGGTTGCAAAAGAAAACGTATCGCGGGCGGCAGTCGCAGGTCGGCAAAGAGCATGATACTTTGGCAGATTGGCAACATCCTGCGGTTCAAACGTTCCGAGCTCATGTCGTGCTGCTCCGAGATCGTCAGGGGATAGCGCAAAGAAAACGAGCGTGCCGACATTGCCGAAAACCGCCTTTTGCAAATCTCCGGGAAGCTGCGAGACAAACTGATGAGCAATCGTTAATCGCAGTTTCTGTTTTCTCGCCTCTGATAAAATCGTTGAAAACGCACTGGTCGTAAAATTCTGTACTTCATCGACAAATAATGAGAAAGGGACGCGCTGCTCGGCGGGCAGATGCGCTTGTCTCATTGCAGCAAGCTGTATTTGAGAGACGATTATCGAGCCTAACAGATGGCTCGTTGATTCGCCCAAATAGCCTTTACTTAAATCAGCCAAAAAGATTTTACCTTCGGTGATCACGTCATAAAAATTCAAACTGTTTTTGTTTTGGGTGAGCACGCCCCGAAGTGTCCCGCTTGTCGTCAGGCGATCCATCCGAATCAGGATCGGTTCAGCTTGCCGCATGTCATACCGCTGCTGCCAGAAGCTGGCGAGCTGCGGGTGATTGATTTTTGAAAGTATTCGACTTCGGTAATTCTCATCTGTCAGCAGGGGAGTAATGTCGGTAAATGAGCTTCCGGGAACGCGCAGCAATGTTTGAAAAGCCATCTGCAAAATAGCCTGCATCTTATCGCCCCACGATTCGCTCGTCCGGCGAAACATCGTAATCAAATCGTCTGTCAGCAAATCTATTTCATGCTCGCTTTCGGCAGACAGAATTTCCAGGGAGACAGGGAAATTCTTCGGGCTGAAAAGAATGCAGTCGGAAACGCGATGCTCAGGCATTATTTCTAAAAGGTGTTGAATTAAATCGCCGTGCGGATCAATGACGGCAACTCCATGCCCAGCTTCGATGTCGCGGCGGGCGATATTTTCTATTAAGGTCGATTTACCGGTGCCGGATTTACCAACAACGTAAACGTGGCGGTCGCGCACCTCTTCGGGAAGCGAAACCGGAAAGACTTGCCCGCGTGCCTGACATTCTCCGATTCTCACACCGCTGCTGCTTACGTATAGCTCTGGCGGTTGCACGTTTTTCATAGATATTTTTTCAAGCCGCTCTAAGGGCAATTCGGTAATGGGGAAATGGGCAAGCGCGGCAAGTTCTCCCGTTTCAAACAAATTAATATGGAAAGGAGTGTATACCGACGGGAAACAAGAATTTTGCCATAAAACTCTCTTCGCAAGTTTTAGGTTTTCCTGAGGCGATCCGAGATTGGATATGACTTTTTCTTTAAGGTCTATTTCAAGATCAGGGTTTGGGCTGCTGACCATTACAGAGACCATCCAGAGCGGAAGTTTTTTTGCAAATTTTTCGGCGAAATGCTCTAAGTCATCACGACTTGTCTCCATATGATTTTTCAGCTTCGCCGCTGCACTATCCGCGACCGGTGCGAAAACAATTTGATAACAGAGTAATTCCTTGCCCGACGCGTCGCCAAAAAGCGAAGCAAAATGAGCGTAAGGATCAATATGATATTCGCGAAGGTGCTGTATTGGTTGATAACTCTTCTTTTTTTGAATCCAAGAGTTGTAATAATCCAAGGAGTCAATTTCGGGTTGTTCAGCCGTTTCAAAGTCGGGGAAATATAGTTTTGTTTTCTCCTCGATAAAATCAAGGCATTCGGCGGGAAACGAAAGCTGAAAATTAATGTTTCCATTTTTATTGCGCAGTAATTCGAATGAGATAAAGCAGTTGAGCGAGCGCAGGCTGTTCAAAAACTCAACCATCTGAGTAGGTTTAATTTGACCGGATGGTAAAATTTTAATTCTTTTAATTACTGCTTGATCCCAAGGAGAAGCGATTGGCAATTCAAAAAAATGTGATCGGGTATAAAACGGCAAACGCCGTAATTGCCAAAATAATCACCGGTTTGGCGCAAGCCTGCGATTTTTCCACCCGTGGCGGAGTTGAATAACCGGATTCTTAATGGTATGACTAGTGCTTCGGTTGGAGAAAGCGGTGGAACTGCTTGGAGAGTAGCGTACAATTTTCTTTCTGAGCCGTCGTGTTGTCTGACAATATATTCATTTTCGCATTTCAATTGATAAATGAGTTCGTTGTCTCTTTTGTAAGTAATATGTCCGGAACGCATGTTTTCTAATTGCTTGTATACACTAAACGGACAACGATTAGTCCAGATGTCCCCGTATCCATTATCGTTAATAACGTGATTTAATCCCCATACCGAATACATATCGAGCAGCGAGTCAAGATTATTGGAAAAGGTAATAACAATATTGTCTCTAATAAAAAATTGATGATGCGGCGGATATTCAAAGCTCGGAGGGATTACATAAACACTTATCCAGTCTTTTCCCTCCTTTTCCTTTACTAAGCGAGGATCGGAAACAAGGCGGGGGGGTTCAATTCCGACTGAAAGAAGTAGAGCATTCTCGCTTTCAATTACTCGATCAACCAAATTATTAAAGGAAACAAATTCAGTAGTGAGTTTCGTTTCAAGCGAATCACCAAAAAAATTACTGAAAAGGGACATATCCTTTTTCCAGCCTTATGAAGTTGTAATGTGAAAATCTGCAAGCCAGTATATTCTTTTCCCTGGTAGGATGTAAACAGTTTTTTATTTCAAGCGTTTTGGTTTTTGTCTGCCAGAACACAATTTCGGTCGTAATATACTTATATGACCCAATTTTCGTGGTAATATTCTCCTCAAAATCAAGCTCTTAACACCGACTGAAATTAGGCGGATGAACTTCAATTTTACCAATCTTTCCGAACTAACAAAAACTTTTTCAAGCGAAGACGTGTGTCTTGCTTACCTCAAGCAATCGAAATGGAAAGACGGTCAACTGCGACCCGAACAAAAGAAATCCGGTAGAAGAGCTGATAATTACAAATTATGACAAACCCATTCGTGATCGATAGCTACCACCACGCATATAATTACGGATGCGTTGCTGTGTAATTTGATTTCTTTTCGTAAGAATTATTCAAGCAATGATAAAAACTCTGGTCGTTCGTCATCATCCGCCGGTGTCGCCCAAATTCTTTTGAAAACAAGTTCCGGCTTTTCTAAATAAATCGGTATCTCTTTTTCCACTCCTTTTATTCTAGTGGTTGTTTTTTGCTCGAAAATCAAGTCACTCGTTGTAAACCAAAACAACGGACTTGGCTTTCGACCGGCAACAACTGCGTGGCGTGCTGAGAGGCGAAGCTGGTTTGTCCAGTGATCCTCGATTGATTCAACTAGTACAGCCCGAATACGTTTGACACCGTAATCTGAAATGTGTTTTTTCTGTTTAACGATGTAATGAAAATGAGAGCGGAGCTTGCGGTTAAATTTCTTGATGGAAGTTGTTTTGCGGTCGGCTTCGTAGAAAAAATATTGTGTTTGTTCTTCACCTATTCTGTCGGAAAAATAGAGCGCGAAAAATGCGTCCGGTCGATGTGGCAAAATTTCCGTATCTTCTCCGTTGCGAATGTTTCCTTCCCCGTCATAAAACACTTTTTGAACTCGAACTTCGTTCCACAGTGACGAGCCTTGATAAAAACCCGCAAGCTCGATTTTACCGCTTGATTTTGCACATGCTTTTTCGAGCATAAACCGGAAACGTGAAATCATCAGTTCGTGATGCAGATGCATCAAACGCCCCTGCGTCTTAATCATTTCCCTGCTCATTGTGATCTCCGAGTATTTTTTTTCGCGGTTACGCTTAACCGTTTCGTAATCGAATTTTTCCGCATCATGCCCGGCATTCACGAGCAACACCAAGGCGCGTTTGTCGTCCAGGTAGTAAATAAACTCGGTCGGATAAAAAGTCGAAGGAAAGGCAAACCTATTTATTAAGCCTTGATGATACAGATTTTGCAGATGTCGCTCGGTCGTTCGCATATCTCCTTCAACCAGGCGCACGATTAAAGAAGTCGGGATGAAGCGGTAGCGCTCGATGATCTCAGCAATTTCGATTGACCTATTGGTGATCCGGCGCGGCGGCAAGTTCTCTGCTCTCTCGCGCGAGTATTTTTTTATCCTTTTGCCTTTGTCCAAAGTTTGTATATTAATTTTTTGGTGAAATGCCAGAACAGCTATTTTTTATCGTGTAGGTTTCGGGAAAGCGGTCGGTTATTTTTATTGTAGTCAAATCACTGTTTTTTGAATAGAGCGTAAAACTTTGCAGCCGGTTCCTAAGAGTCAGTTTGATTTACCCGCCCTTGCCTGCTAACGGTTAGTGATAGCGCAGGCTACCCTCTCCGCAGGTTGAGCTGCTCGGTTGAGAGCAGTGAATCCCGAGCGTCCGAAAATGTGAAAGCCTGACGGGTTAATCGGTTTCACATTTTCGGTTTGCCCGTCTGTGGTCAACCGGGCAAAAGCGCCGTCGCCCTTTCGCCTCGCGTCAAATTATTTGGCGCGAGTGTCGGTCAGACGAGACCAGAGCGTTTAGCTTGGTCGTGCGAAAGGGGCGATGCGGAGAGGGTAGCCTGCGGTCAGCAGGCAAGGGCGGTGTTAGTATAGGCGCGTTTAGCGAGTGTTAGTTACACATACTATATAGTCATACCGTATGTGCTTTTGACGCTACCCAGATTTCTTCTAACCGGGCAAGATATTTTGACGGATTTGAGAATTTGTCGCGTGGTGAAAATAAAAAAGAGCGGGTTCGCTTCCCTGCTCTTTTCCTTTGACGG
>MWWI01000075.1_pt1 | contig 20977 bp, 17 predicted proteins | sample 1047321 | NCBI WGS metagenome assembly MWWI01 (sample SAMN06349966, study PRJNA376086) | soil metagenome | isolation source: FI-1 sample Antarctic (ecotone) soil | place: Antarctica | reverse complement strand
AAAAGTTTTAGACCTGGCAAGCGGAACAGGCGGTTTTTTAACTTGTGCTATTGAGCATCTGAAAAAGCAGGCTAACAGCGTCGAAGAACGCCAATCTATTCAGGATAATGTTATCGGTTGGGAATATAAGCCACTTCCCTACTTGCTTGGAACAACGAATTTAATTTTGCACGATATTGAAGTTCCAAATATCACTTTCCGCGATGCGCTCGACCAGCCTTTGACCAACTACACCGAAAAAGACCGCGTTGACGTGATTTTAGCCAATCCGCCGTTTGGCGGGATTGTCGCCAACAACAACGAAAACAATTTTCCACAGAATTTCCGCACGAAAGAAAGCGCAGATTTGTTTTTAGTTTTGATGATTCATCTTTTGAAAGTGGGCGGACGCGCCGGAATCGTTTTGCCCGACGGAAGTTTGACGGGCGAAGGCGTAAAGCAAAGAGTCCGCGAAAGGCTTTTGAGCGAATGCAATCTGCATACGATTATCCGCCTTCCGAACAGCGTTTTTCAGCCTTACGCGACGGTTGCGACGAATCTTTTATTCTTTACCAAAGGAGAGCCGACGCGCGAAATTTGGTATTACGAACACCGTTTGCCTGAAGGTCAAAAGAGTTACAGCAAAACGAAAACGATTAGACCGGAAGAATTTAAACCGATTAAAGATTGGTGGGAAAACCGAACCGAATCGGAAATAGCGTGGAAAGTTCACATCGAAACCATCAAAGCGCGAAATTACGATTTAGACATCAAAAATCCGCACAAAGCGGAAGATTTGCACGAATATACAAGCCGGGAAATTATTGATTTGCTTGATAACAGTTTCGCCAAAAGCCACGAATTACTAAACCAACTCAGAGGTGAAGTTGTATGAGTTGGCGAACCGTAAAACTTAGTGATTTTCTCAAAGTAAGACAAGATCGTTTTAAGCCGAAAGATGAAGCAATTCAAAGTTTGAAACGGGTTGATAAAATTGATTTCTCTGGAAACCTTTATCTCTCAAACAAAAATTCAAATACAGATATGATTTTGGTTAAGCAAGGTGATTTGCTCATATCTGGAATAAATGTTGAAAAAGGCGCGGTAGCTGTTTACGATGGTCAAGAAGATATTACGGCAACAATTCATTATTCAAGTTATGAATTTGACGATGAAAAAATTGATGTCGAATTTTTGAAGTTATTTCTCAAAAGTCCTGAATTTTTGAACGCAATCAAAGAACAAGTTCCGGGCGGAATTAAAACAGAAATTAAGCCGAAACATCTTTTGCCTTTAGAAATTGTAATTCCTGAATTAAACGAACAAAAGGAAGTTGTTGAAAAGTTTTCATCGTTTCATTCAAAACAAAATTCAATCTCAACCGAACTCAATCACCAATTAACTTTAGTCAAAGAACTTCGGCAAGCGTATTTGCGCGAAGCAATGCAAGGCAAACTCGTTCGTCAAGATTCGGCTGACGAACCGGCGGAAATTCTGCTCGAAAAGATAAAGGCGGAAAAAGAAAAACTCGTCGCCGAAAAGCGCATTAAACGAGATAAACCTTTGCCGCTAATCAACGCGGAAGAAATTCCGTTTGAAATTCCTTCAAGTTGGACTTGGTGCAGATTGAGCGAAATTATCACTTTTGGTCCGACAAATGGTTACTCTCCAAAGGCAAATGCCAATGAAAAAGGTATCAAATGTTTAACTTTGACAGCGACCACTTCAGGATACTTCAAAAATGAACATTACAAATTCGCTGACATTGAAGTAAAAGAAGATTCTTCTTTGTGGTTAAATGCAGGAGACATACTTTTACAAAGAGGCAACTCATTAGATTATGTTGGAATAGCGGCTTTATATGAAGGCGTTAGCAAAGAATTTATATATCCAGATTTAATGATAAAAATTAGGACAAGTAAATTCATAAATTCTAAGTTTATACACAAATGCTTAGTTTCACCCTTTAATCGAAAATACTTCCAATCAAACGCTTTTGGAGCGCAAAAAACTATGCCTAAAATAAATCAAGGTGTTGTCATAAACACTTTAATTCCACTTCCGCCGTTAGCCGAACAAGAAAGAATTGTCGCCAGGTTGGAAAAGCTGATGAGGTTTTGTGACGATTTAGAACAAAACATCAAGCACGGACAAGAGCAAACCGAATCTTTGTTGCAAGTGTCTTTGAAAGAAGCGTTACAAGGTTATCTGCCTTTTGCTCAATAATCACCGAAGATTTCTAGCTATTTACATAAATGTAGCTATAATAGCTATGAAGGAGATATGACATTATGCAAACCGTCAACATAGCAGACCTGAAAAACAATTTGAGCGCGTGGCTTGAACAGGTGAAAAACGGCGAAGAATTGGTAGTAAAAGACCGTAACACGCCGATTGCGCGAGTGATGCCGCTTGCGGGCGGCGAGGATTTGGACGCAGAGGAAGAAGCCTTAGTAGCCGCTGGACTGATGCGCTTACCGCTCGTTGAAAAGAACGATGATTTTTTAGATTTGCCCGCGCCGGAAGTGTCTTTAGATGCGATTCGCGCCGTTATCCGAGCAGAACGCGATGAGGACTAATAACGGCTTTTGGGATTCAAGCGCGTTAGTGCCGCTTTGCGTCCGGCAGACGGCGAGCCAGAGCTTTCGTCAGCTTTGGCGACAGAGCAGCCGCATTATTGTTTGGTCAGGCGCGACCGTCGAAATACGCAGCGCGTTAGCCCGGCTTCACCGCGAAAACGAAACGGATGCAAAAGGCTTGCAGTTTGCGATTAACCGGCTTGAAGCGATGCGCCGCCAATGGCGCGAGATTATCACCGGCGACAAGCTCCACTCGATTGCAGCAGAATTGCCCGACACTTACAGCTTACGGGCGTTAGATTCGTTTCAGCTTGCCGCCGCGCTGGTTTGGTGCAAAGAGAAGCCGAAAGGAAGGCTTTTTATTTGCGACGATGCGCGATTGAGCGAAGCCGCGCAGAAAGTAGGATTTACGATTAAATCATAATCGGTTAATAGCATAACTGACTATACGATTATTTGTAGATGGAAAAACTAATGGATTATTTTTTAATTCTAGAAAGTTACAACAAATTTTCTTTGTCTGATTTTTCTAAAACTCTGAATTCTTTTCCTAAAAAAAGAGTTGGTTCTGTAACAGTAGAAGAACTATGTGCGATTGATGAATATCCAAATGGATTATACTTATTCTTTAATAATGAAAATGAATTGTGGTATGTAGGTAAAGCAACGAGCAGAAGTTTTATTGAAAGAATTCCGGCACATTTTGACCAAAGGGAAATTGCTTGGTTTAACACACTTCCAAAAAAAGTGATGAAGTTTTGCAACATTCAAACCTACCGAGAAGCCTTGAATAAAGCATTATCCTTAAAATTAATGATAATTGGTATTCAAGATAAAAATACTGCAATAAAGCTTGAAACGGTTTTACGCTCTTATCTGCAACCAAAACTAAATTCGTGTAAAGGTAATTATGAGCCAGCCCAGCTAATCGAAAATTTCATAGAAAAATTAGTTGTTTGATTTATGCGAAAAGTTTTTTCCGCCAGCCGTTTCATTTAGTCTAAATATATTTGCTTTTTCAGCAACGCAAAAAACTGAAAAAGCGGTTTTTTGAAAAACTGATATTTCATTCTAAACAAAAATCTGATAAATTACGCTCGGGAGAATAAATATGATTGTTTCCTTTGCGAGCTTCAAAGGCGGAGTCGGCAAAACAACAACCGCGATTCATTTGGCGGCGTTTCTAAGCAGCAAAAAAAACAAAGTCTTGCTAGTGGACGGCGATCCGAACCAAAGCGCGATAGCTTGGAACGAGCGCGGCAAATTGCCGTTTGAGGTAGTAAGTCAAGAAAATTTAGACGAGCGAGCCAGCGAAAACAAATTTTTAATTTTGGATACGCCAGCCCGACCGACTGCCGACGAGTTAAAAACAATTTGCGCCGAAAGCGATTTAGTAATTATACCGAGTGAGCCGGATGCATTAAGCCTTGATGCGCTTTTCAAAATAATTGAAACCTTAGAGAGTTTTAACGCCGACAACTACAAAGTTTTATTCACTTTGATAACGCCGCGTAGCCGCGCCGGTGTTGAAGCAAAAGTTTTACTGAAAGAAGATTTCAAAGCTCCATTTTTTGAAACGGAAATACACCGGCGGGTAATTCTAAAACGCGCCGCCTTAGAAGGTACAACCGTTGATAAATTAAAAAACGGTGAAGCCGCGTCCGATGAATTTAACGCACTTGGAAAAGAAATCTTAAAAAACTATGGCAAGTAACCGATTTACAAATTTGCGAAAGGCGAAACCGGAAGCCGAAAGGCAAAAGCCAGCCGCAGCGCAGAGAGAAGAATTAAATTTCGATTCAACTTTCGATGCCGCCTCGCCGGAGATGCCGAGACGTGGGCGACCACGCGCAAAACGTTCGAGCGGCGATTTTGCACAAGCGACGGCTTACGTTAAAAAAGAAACTTATACGGCAGTCAAACATTTATTGCTCGACCAAAAAAAAGAATATTCGGTTTTAGTTCAAGAATTATTGGACGGCTGGTTACAACAACAAAAATAGTTTTCGCTTTTTTGCGTTGCTGAAAAACTGAAAAAGCAATTACGCAAAATAACAAAGGGCAGCAATTTATGCGGAAAAATACCAAACTGAAAATTGTCAAAGACAAGCCGACCGCAGAGCTTGTAATTACAGGCGAAGAAAAAACAGTTAAAAAGTTAGCCGATTATAAACGAACAGAGCCGGTGCAGCTTAATTTGTTTGAGTTTATTCAGCCGCGAGAAAGACACTATTCAAACACGATTGAACTATACGATTTTATGCCCAAGTATCATTGGGGAAAGGTTGAGAGAATCAACGACACCTTTCTAAAATCGCTCGAACGCTCGTTTGAATGCAGAGGCACAAAATATAAAATTGAAATCAAACCAGCCAGATTAAAAGACAAAGAAGGAACGGAGCGCGAATACTTCCCTTCAAAAAGAGAGGAATTAGTAGAAGATGCGTTAAGAAGATTTGCAACCGCCGGGCAAGGCTTGTTCCTCGACGATGCAGCAGGTGTTACCTTTACACTTTATCAATTACAGCAGGAATTAAAGCGCAACGGTCATAGTTACAGCACCGCGCAGTTAAAAGACGCTTTGCTTATTTGCGCCGAAACAAAAATCATTGTCAGCACCGGCGACGGCGCGACCGTTTTTGTTTCGAGTGTTTTTGAGACGCTCGGATTGCAAACCCGCGAAGATTGGAAAGACAAAGGGCAAAAATCAAAAGCCTTCGTGCGCTTTAATTCACTTGTTACGGAAAGTATCAAAACCGGCACTTTTCGACAGTTGAATTATGAAAAGGCGATGAGTTACAAAAGCATAATCGCGCGGCAGCTTCACAAGCGAATGAGCCATCATTACACGCAAGCCAGCATCACGCAGCCGTATCATATAACGCTTTCGACTATTATTCGTGATTTTGGTTTAACCGAATATGATACGCCGAAGCACAATTTACGGAACGTCTGCAAAGCACTCGATGAAATGAAACAGTTTGAAGTCTTGCTTTCCTACCGCATCGAGCCAACGCACGACGCGCAAGCCCGGAACAAATTAACAAATGCGAAGCTCATACTCACGCCGCACCCGACGTTTGCTGGTGAGGTTATGCAAGCCAATAAAAGACACGGACGATTTACAAAAGCTCTCGAAGAAGGCAATTCAAATATGTAGTTTTGAATCCGCGAAACAGTATAAATATGTAGTTTTGAATCCGCCAATATGTAGTTCTGAGTCCGTCAGGGCAAAAAACGAATGTTTTGAACTTTTCAAAATAAAGTTTTCCACAGGCAAATATGTAGTTCTGAGTCCGCAATATGTAGTTCTGAGTCCATCAAGCATAGTAAATATGTAGTTCTGAATCCGTGAGGCAGTAAAAATATGTAGTTCTGAATCCGCCAAAATTGAAAAAACGTCAAAATATGTAGTTTTGAGTCCGATAAGAAACTTGTAAACCAAAGAATATTAAAGGATTAAAAGTTTTAAAGTGAGCCTATCCTTTTAACCTGTATTTAACCTAAATACATTTAACCAAGCAATTGTTATCGGACTCAACTGAGAAATACAGAAAACTACAGGGTAAAATGGTAAAATTTGTGATTGAATTTAAAGACTTTAAAAGGAAAAATTTATGAGTATTGCAATTACAGTTGAGTTGCCGGAATCAGTTGCTAAAAAACTTGGTAATAGCAAAATAGATTTATCGCGCACAGCCTTAGAAGCTATCGCCCTTGAAGGCTATCGCTCAGACCGCTTAACCGGCTTTCAAGTAATGGAGATGTTAGGTTTGGAAACCAGACTCGAATTAGATGCCTTCCTGAAAGCGCACCGCATTGATTTGGAGTATAGCTTTGAAGATTTAGAACGCGAACACGCAGATTTAGATTTTCTACTTAAAAAATGATTGTTATTTCCGATACATCTCCGCTTAATTACCTGATTTTAATTGATTATCAAGACGTTTTACCAACTTTGTTCGGTCAGATTATCATACCGCAGGCAGTCTTGAATGAATTACAGCACACGAGAACACCGGAAAAGATTAAGAATTGGATTGCTACAAAACCTACCTGGCTTGAAGTCCGAAACGTGCGCGTAAGTCCAATTAACAAACTTGAAAACTTAGACTATGGAGAACGTGAAGCCATTTTTCTGGCAGAAGAACTCGGAGCCGACGCTCTTTTAATAGACGAAAAAGACGGACGGCGAGAAGCTGCCAAACTCGGATTTATTACTATCGGCACTTTAAGTGTGCTTGACCGAGCAGCAGAAACAGGTTTGATTTCATTCAGCGAAGCCATTGACAGATTACGAAAAACCCCGTTTCGAGAACCGAAACAGATCGTCGAAGCCCTACTTAAAAAGCACAAACAAATATAGTCAGCCTGCGTTCAGCTATTGTGTTAATAGATAAGCTGCTCAATAACAAAACTTTCAAAGAGTAACGGAACATTCTGTTTCTATCGGTTGCCCTAAACGCGGAAAAATTATTTTTCGACATTCCCTACTAAACTCATACAAGCCGAATTATCAACCAATCCCATAACCTAACGCACCAAATTTTCCAGAACAGATTTGTTTTTAGAGGAAAGGCAAGGTACGCAAAACGCTATCGCGTTTTGCCGCGCAAGCGCGCCTTGTCCGTTTGAATCTTCGATTCGCCGGAAAAACAAAGGACTCGAAGCGGTCAAAAATCCACTCTAATTTTGTCGAAAATAAAATTTTTCGATTCTTATAGCGATTTTGGCACGCCGAATGCTTAATGCTCAATCGAGCATTTTTCTTTGTGCAACAACTCAACAAATTAAAGGAAAAACAGCGAAAAGGGCAAAATTTTCGCCCCTACGCTTACAAGCGTTTTTACGCACAAAAGTAGATTTCAGATGAGCAAGCAGCAATATCCGAAAAAGATTTTAGTTCGCCTTACCGAAGCGGAAAAACAAAAGATCGAGAAAAGCGCGAAGCAGTCGCAGCTTTCCGTTTCTCGTTTTCTTGCCCGGTCAGGAGTCGGCGACGGGCGCGGGCTTGACCCGGCGGAGCGCGAGCTTAGGGAGCAGGCAATTTATGAATTGCGGCGCGTCGGAGTCAACCTTAATCAAATCGCTTATGCCCTGAACGCAGCCAGACGAACCGGGCGCGGCGACGAGCCGCCAGCGCCGGAAATCGCGCAAGCCGCCGAGAGTCTGAAAGCGGTGTTAGAGGCAGTGAAAAAAGCATTTTAGAGCGGATCAGAGCGGAAAATTAATGAGTATTGCAAAATTTACAGTCGGACGACGCGGAGCGAGCGGGCGACACGCCAGCTACATCACCAGAGAATCGGCTTGCCGCTCAATCAGCTTTTACAATCTGGACGAGCAGCGTGGTGAAAACGAGTTTGAGAACCGCGTCAACGCCATTTCTCACGCTTACGCCAGAGAGGACATCGAAACGGCGAAAAGCGAGCGCGGGCGAACGCATTACCGAATCATTTTGTCCTGGGACAGAAAAGAAGAAACCGACGTTGCCAAAGAACAGGCGCACGAATTTTTGAAAGAAAATTTTGATAAAGGGCGCGGTTTCGTCGCCGTTCACCAAGACACCGAACACACCCACGCGCACGTTTGGCTTGATGCCCGAACGAATGACGGGCGCAAACTGCATATCGGCAGGAGCGTTTACCGGCAGCTTGATGAAAGTTGGGCGAAGCAATACGACCGGAATTACCAAACCGAATATGCTAAAGAATACCAGGCGAAAAAACAGCAAACGCGCCAATGGAAGCGCGAACTTGTCGAGCGGCGAGCCGAGCAACAACGCGACAGCAAACAGGAGCGACCGCAGGACAAACCCGAACGACATACCGATAAGTTAAAAAATGAATTTTGGCGTGAAAAAGAAATCAGAGACAGCGGAGTTGTAAAAGGCAATGACGAAAACGGAATTAGAGGAAATCAACAATCTTTTACGGTGCGAAATGGACGCGATCAAGCGGGAGAACGAGAGCTTAATAACAGTCAACAGCAGCTTACAAAATCAGAACGAGCAGTTAGCCGGGCAACTGAACAAACTCACCGAACGGAATCAGAAGCTAGAGGCTTACATCAGGCAGTTGCAAGAGTGGCTCAAACAGAACGCGGCAACCGCGTAGAACGCAATAACACTAGAGACGACGAACGAGGACGATAGATTTTGAAATGAGAAAACATTTAGCTTTTATCAAACTGCAAATTTTTTGCAGCCTTCTACTGATAACAATTTGCAGTTTTGCCGCGACCGCGCAGACGGCGAACCGTATGAAAGGCACAAAGCCCGAAACGACGACAGCGCAGGCGAACAACACCGGACGCAGAACCGCGCCCGACTCGATGCAGAATCAGAGCCGCACCCGCCAGCCGCAAACAGCGATTCAAAACAGTAGCACGACCAGACCGAACGCGACGAGCCGCGTTTTAGACGTTCTTTTTTCCAACAGATTTTTCAGTAGAGTTTTGTTGATAGTGCTGCCCGTATTCGCTATTTTGTTAATCATTCTTTTCTTCTTCACGGGTAACGGCGGCAACGTAGGCAGAAAAGACTCTCACGGCGGCGCGAGCATCGCCACCAAAGACGATTTGAAAGAATTTGCCCGGCATCAGAGCGAAGGCTTGAAGGCGGGCGAATTCGGATTAGGCGAGACGAGCAAGGCGAATCGTTTTTACGCTTTGCCGCAGCTTTTAACGTATCGCCACATTTTGATACTTGGCGCGACGGGAACGGGCAAGAGCAGAGGTTTTTATTTACCGAATCTTGAACTTTTGGCAAGCACCGGCGCGAGCGTTTTCGTCAACGACACGAAAAGCGAGCTTTGGAATACAGCATCAGGCTATTGGAAACGAGCCGTTAGATTCGCGTTGTTCGACCCGGGAAGCAGCAGCCCGCTTAACTGGATACCGCTTTGCACCGACGAAAACCAAACTCTGACGCTCAAACTCGCCAGAACAATCGTTACCAACGGTGGAGATTCAAAAAACAAAGAAGCGTTCTGGGATAAAGCGGAAACCGCGTTACTAGCGGCTTTATTCGCGCACACCGCGACGACGGACACGCCGACACCGGCATTTGCTTACGACATTTTGCACGAGCGCGATATGAACGGCGTTGCCGAAATTTTGTTCGATTCAAAATCACGCCTTGCAAGGCAGCAGGCGCGAGTGTTTTGGGATGCAGGCGACAAACTGCGCGGGAGCGTGTTCACGGGCGCGAGAGTCAGCTTAACTTGGTTAGGAGATGCAAAAATCAGACGTTTTACGAGCAGCACATTAAAGCCAATAAATTTTGCCGAGATGCGAACGGGTAAAACCGCCGTATTTTGGTGTTTGCCGGTCAAAGCCATTACCACTTTGCGCCCTTTAACGTCATTGGTTTTGACGCTCTGTATGGAACAGCTAAAAGAAACGAAGGGCAGCGCGGTTTATATGCTGCTCGATGAATTTGCGAACATCGGAGCGATACCGGATTTTTCAACTGAAATTACGCTTTTAAGAAGCGAGCGAGTGCCGGTCATCGCCGGGATTCAAAGTTTCGCGCAGCTTGCCGAACGATACGGACACGACGCGGCGCGGACGATTGCCGAGAATTTTCAAACGAAACTCATTTTAGCCGGTCTGGAGTTCGACAGCGCGGAGCGAATTTCAAAGCATTTGGGCGAATTAACAATTATCGAACGCCGAGATAGTCATACAAGTAAAGGTTTTTTCGGGGAAGGAGCGAGCCGAACGAGGAGTTTACAAAAATACGCCCGCAGGCTTTTGACGGCAAACGAAATAACGCAGCTTGCGGACGATGAAGTTTTGATAGTTTCAGCAAACAAGAAGCCGTTTATCGCTCGAAAATGGTTTTACAACAAAAAAGCCGTGCAGAAGAAAGCGCAGAGTTGCGGAGCAGTCATAACGGGCGAGCTTCCGCCGCCGCAATTATCACCAATTATGCAACAGTTTATGCTATCACAGGCAATAATTGAACACGCAAAGAATGAGAATAACGGTAGCAGTGTGATGAATAGACGGAAGCAAACACCGCCGGAGATGCCAAGTTTTGATGATTAGTGTTGTAATCTCTCTTGTTGTTAATCAAAAATTGGGTCGGTGCCCCCATTCCACAAAGGGTCAGATTCAATGATAATATTACCAGTTAGACCGTAATGTTTCTCCAATTTCTCTAAGTCTTTTTTCGCCACTACATGTGCTTCGGCACCTGATGCTGCTGCACGAATTGGACCTCTTGTATAATTAGACACCGAAATTCCGCCAGTCGATAAAATTGCTCTTTTCTTTTTCATTTTTATTGTGTTTAATAACAACCGAATCTATAGCATCCTCAGCCCGGAGTTTGGGAGAGCCTCAACTTTGCCAATGATACGGAATCCGTTTTCTACATTGATAAAGGACTTATACGAACGCTTGGAAAAACCCAAGTCCTCTCAATAGGGATGCGTGCCTTCAATTCATCAATTTTGGCATTGTTGATACAGCCATTGCTAGTTTCATCTTCCCTACATCTATTATTCACTGCTGCCTGTATCCATCGTTCTGCGATTGCGTTTCTTAGATTGATTGACCATTTTTCCGTTAGCCGGGAAAGGTGATTCTGCGCATTTAGACTTTCCTTCCTCGCGTCATCGGCTGCCTTTTGCGCTCTATTGTGTCTACTCCACAAAATTGACCTGATCATGCTGGAGCCGCCAAAAGGGCTAGGGGGTGGATTAGCCTGTAAATCGGCGCTTGCTTTAATATTAGCTGCTTGTTTTATAGACAGATCCTTTTTTGCACTCTCAAGTTCGATGGAAGCCGGAAACGAACCACGCGCAACTGGCATTGAGGGTGTAAGAAATTTTGTGTAATTCCGAATTTAATAAATAAGGAGATTACACTTTATGACAATCAGAAAAGAAATACTTGACGAATTGATTCGGGAATACAAAAATCCCGAAGATTTGCTCGGTGAAAACGGGCTTTTAAAACAGTTAACAAAAGCTCTTTTGGAGAGAGCGATGAATGCCGAACTGACGCGCGAGCTTGGATTTGAGAAAAACGATAAAAGCTCTTTGAAAGAAAACGGCAATCGCCGCAATGGAACATCTCAGAAGACGGTCAAATCAAAGCACGGCGAGATTGAGCTGGATATTCCGCGTGACCGTCAATCAGAATTTGAGCCGGTTATTATCAAAAAGCATCAGCGGCGGTTTGACGGCTTTGATGAGGCGATATTGAGTTTGTATTCACGCGGACTTTCGACGCGTGATATTAAAGCGCACCTCGAAGAGATTTACGGGGTGGAAGTCTCGCCGGATTTGATTTCTTCGGTTACCGAAGCGGTCATCGAAGAAGTCCGGGAATGGCAGACGCGCCCGTTAGAGGCGGTTTATCCAATAGTTTATCTGGATGCTTTGCGGGTGAAGATTCGGTATGAGGGCGCGGTTCAGAATCGGTGTATTTACTTAGCCATCGGCGTTAAAACGGACGGCAAAAAAGAGACGCTCGGGTTGTGGACGTCGGAGAATGAGGGTTCAAAGTTTTGGCTTTCGGTTCTAACGGAACTAAATAATCGCGGAGTCAAAGATATATTTATCGCCTGTGTGGACGGTTTGAAAGGCTTTACTGAAGCGATTGAATCGGTCTTTCCAAACACGATTACGCAGCTTTGTATTGTTCATCAAATCAGAAATTCATTAACGTATATTTCCTACAAGGACAGAAAAGCGGTCGTCTCTGACCTCAAACCGATTTACACGGCAATCACAGAAGATGAAGCCTTGTTTGCTTTAGAATTGTTTGGCGAGAAATGGAACGCCAAATATCCATTGATTGCCAAATCCTGGAATGCTAACTGGCAGCGCATCAATCCGATGTTTGCTTTGCCCAAAGAAATTCGTCGCGCCGTTTATACAACCAATGTGATTGAATCGTTAAATTACAGTTTGCGTAAAATTACGAAAACCCGCGCCGCTTTTCCCAATGAAGAAGCCGCCATCAAGTTGCTTTATCTCGGCTTGCAAAACGCACAGAAGAAATGGACAATGCCGATTCAGAACTGGAGTCTGGCGATGAATCAAATGGCGATACTTTTTGAGGGGCGAATGCTGATTCCGGGCTTAACAAAAAACTCTATTACACAAAAAATCTGACACCCTCCTGGCATTCGTATTCGATACTCATAGTCGCTAATAGTGTCTTCGGAATTAATTTTACATTTCGCCCCAATTGACTCGGAACATTCTCGCGCCGCAATTCGGAGGCGTTGTAAATGCTTCAGAAGCACATCATCCAAGTCTCTTAAACTTTCAATCGAGACTCCAGAAAAAAGGATAAATGCATCTCTGTTAGCCAGTATTGACTGCACTTGTTCTCTTAATGATTCAAACTTTTCGTATTGAGATGCTATTTCGCCATAGTTAGCAACATCTGGACTCTCGGGTCCCCTCGGCCAGTTTGGCAGTGTGTCATACCGAGTAACTTCGATTTGATAGAATCTAGGAGCCGTCCTAGCCGCGGTTGCTAGTTCTCTGATTCGTTCGACTATTTCCTGATGCGTAGTAGGGAGCGGCACGCCAGAGCCACCGCTTTGATGGAAAAGGATATCGAGCTGTTTTTTTTCACTATAATTTTTCATAGTTGACGTAGTGGATGCCTTAAACTCCATCCCGAAACCTGACCCTTCCACGTCAGCCTTGATTTTCCTTTGTTCATCGAAGGAGTGTGTGCGAAAAGTAAGAAAAGCTGATAATTCTGCTCCTCCAAATTTCGCGGACACAAAACTATCTCCACAACGTCTCAAAAAATCGGCTCTATTGTTGCGAGCTAAAGCGCGAAATTCGGGACGCAGACTAATACGTCCGGTTGCATCGGGTGCAACATAAATGGCTTCATTTTCAACAACACCATAGGCGGACACGAGCTAAAAGCCGCGCTGAAGGAATACACCGCCACCGGCGCGAAAGGTGAGCTTTTCAGCGACGTTTCCGAACGCGCACTTCCCTTGCTTATTCAAGAAATTAGCGTTGTTCGCGGACTGTTTCACGGCTTCGATTATCAAGATTTTGAAACCGAAGCATTAGAACTAATGCCTTATGCCGCCGACCACATTTTAGAGCAAATGGACGGAAAAAACCGTTTATCGCAGCACGTCGGAAATTTAACCAAACAATTCGCTTTGTGTTGCACTTTGGACGAGGCGATGAAATACCGCGAAGAAATCGCTTTCTTTCAAGCGATAAAAGCCTATATCAGCAAACCCGGCGAAACGCAGAAACAAATTTCAAACGAAAAACGAGAACACGCTTTGCGGCAGATCGTCAGCCGCGCCGTCGTATCGGATGAGGTTTTAGATATTTTTGATACCGTCGGACTTAAAAAGCCGAATATCGGCATTTTATCCGAAGAGTTTTTAGACGAAGTGCGATTAATGCCGCAAAAGAATTTGGCGGTTGAGCTTTTGGAAAGACTTTTGAAAATGGAAATCAAGACGCGCTTTTCCGAAAACGTCGTTCAAAACAAAAAGTTTTCCGATCTACTCAAACAGTCGCTTAATCGCTATCACAACCGAGCAATCGAAACAGTTCAGGTTATCGAAGAACTTTTGAAAATGGCGAAGGAGTTTAACGCCGTTGCCAGTCGCGGAGAGCAATTAGGATTAACCGACGATGAAGTAGCTTTTTATGACGCGCTCGAAACTAACGAGGCTTCCGTGCGCGATTTGGGCGATGATACTTTGAAAAAAATCGCGGTCGAATTAACCGAGAATTTGCGAAAAAACACTACGATTGATTGGGCGGTTCGTGAAACGGTTCGGGCAAGACTTCGATTGATGGTTAAAAGAATTTTGAGAAAATATAAATATCCGCCCGACCAAGAAAAAAGAGCAATAGAAATTGTTTTAGAACAAGCCGAAACACTTTCAGAATCTTGGATTTGATAATTAAAATCAGTAATTCTTTAATTAATACTTACGTTGAAAGAAAAACATCGAGAATTCCTTAGCTATTTGCACAAATGTAGCTATAATAGCTATGAAGGAGATAAAGCATTATGCAAACCGTCAACATAGCAGACCTGAAAAACAATTTGAGTGCGTGGCTTGAACAGGTGAAAAACGGCGAAGAGTTAGTAGTAAAAGACCGCAACACGCCGATTGCGCGAGTGATGCCGCTAGCGAGCGGCGAGGATTTGGATGCAGAGGAAGAAGCCTTAGTAGCCGCCGGACTAATGCGTTTACCGCTCGTTGAAAAGAACGATGATTTTTTAGATTTGCCTGCGCCGGAAGTGTCTTTAGATGCGATTCGCGCAGTTATCCGAGCAGAACGCGATGAAGACTAATAACGGTTTTTGGGATTCAAGCGCGTTAGTGCCGCTTTGCGTTCGACAAACGGCGAGCCAGAGTTTCCGTCAGCTTTGGCGACAGAGCAGCCGCGTTATTGTTTGGTCAGGCGCGACCGTCGAAATACGCAGCGCGTTAGCTCGCCTTCACCGCGAAAACGAAACGGATGCAAAAGGCTTGCAGTTTGCGATTAACCGGCTCGAAGCGATGCGCCGCCAATGGCGCGAGATTATCACCGGCGACAAGCTCCACTCGATTGCAGCAGAATTGCCCGACACTTACAGCTTACGGGCGTTAGATTCGTTTCAGCTTGCCGCCGCGCTGGTTTGGTGCAAAGAGAAGCCGAAAGGAAGGCTTTTTATTTGCGACGATGCGCGATTGAGCGAAGCCGCGCAGAAAGTAGGATTTACGATTAAATCATAATCGGTTAATAGCATAACTGACTATACGATTATTTGTAGATGGAAAAACTAATGGATTATTTTTTAATTCTAGAAAGTTACAACAAATTTTCTTTGTCTGATTTTTCTAAAACTCTGAATTCTTTTCCTAAAAAAAGAGTTGGTTCTGTAACAGTAGAAGAACTATGTGCGATTGATGAATATCCAAATGGATTATACTTATTCTTTAATAATGAAAATGAATTGTGGTATGTAGGTAAAGCAACGAGCAGAAGTTTTATTGAAAGAATTCCGGCACATTTTGACCAAAGGGAAATTGCTTGGTTTAACACACTTCCAAAAAAAGTGATGAAGTTTTGCAACATTCAAACCTACCGAGAAGCCTTGAATAAAGCATTATCCTTAAAATTAATGATAATTGGTATTCAAGATAAAAATACTGCAATAAAGCTTGAAACGGTTTTACGCTCTTATCTGCAACCAAAACTAAATTCGTGTAAAGGTAATTATGAGCCAGCCCAGCTAATCGAAAATTTCATAGAAAAATTAGTTGTTTGATTTATGCGAAAAGTTTTTTCCGCCAGCCGTTTCATTTAGTCTAAATATATTTGCTTTTTCAGCAACGCAAAAAACTGAAAAAGCGGTTTTTTGAAAAACTGATATTTCATTCTAAACAAAAATCTGATAAATTACGCTCGGGAGAATAAATATGATTGTTTCCTTTGCGAGCTTCAAAGGCGGAGTCGGCAAAACAACAACCGCGATTCATTTGGCGGCGTTTCTAAGCAGCAAAAAAAACAAAGTCTTGCTAGTGGACGGCGATCCGAACCAAAGCGCGATAGCTTGGAACGAGCGCGGCAAATTGCCGTTTGAGGTAGTAAGTCAAGAAAATTTAGACGAGCGAGCCAGCGAAAACAAATTTTTAATTTTGGATACGCCAGCCCGACCGACTGCCGACGAGTTAAAAACAATTTGCGCCGAAAGCGATTTAGTAATTATACCGAGTGAGCCGGATGCATTAAGCCTTGATGCGCTTTTCAAAATAATTGAAACCTTAGAGAGTTTTAACGCCGACAACTACAAAGTTTTATTCACTTTGATAACGCCGCGTAGCCGCGCCGGTGTTGAAGCAAAAGTTTTACTGAAAGAAGATTTCAAAGCTCCATTTTTTGAAACGGAAATACACCGGCGGGTAATTCTAAAACGCGCCGCCTTAGAAGGTACAACCGTTGATAAATTAAAAAACGGTGAAGCCGCGTCCGATGAATTTAACGCACTTGGAAAAGAAATCTTAAAAAACTATGGCAAGTAACCGATTTACAAATTTGCGAAAGGCGAAACCGGAAGCCGAAAGGCAAAAGCCAGCCGCAGCGCAGAGAGAAGAATTAAATTTCGATTCAACTTTCGATGCCGCCTCGCCGGAGATGCCGAGACGTGGGCGACCACGCGCAAAACGTTCGAGCGGCGATTTTGCACAAGCGACGGCTTACGTTAAAAAAGAAACTTATACGGCAGTCAAACATTTATTGCTCGACCAAAAAAAAGAATATTCGGTTTTAGTTCAAGAATTATTGGACGGCTGGTTACAACAACAAAAATAGTTTTCGCTTTTTTGCGTTGCTGAAAAACTGAAAAAGCAATTACGCAAAATAACAAAGGGCAGCAATTTATGCGGAAAAATACCAAACTGAAAATTGTCAAAGACAAGCCGACCGCAGAGCTTGTAATTACAGGCGAAGAAAAAACAGTTAAAAAGTTAGCCGATTATAAACGAACAGAGCCGGTGCAGCTTAATTTGTTTGAGTTTATTCAGCCGCGAGAAAGACACTATTCAAACACGATTGAACTATACGATTTTATGCCCAAGTATCATTGGGGAAAGGTTGAGAGAATCAACGACACCTTTCTAAAATCGCTCGAACGCTCGTTTGAATGCAGAGGCACAAAATATAAAATTGAAATCAAACCAGCCAGATTAAAAGACAAAGAAGGAACGGAGCGCGAATACTTCCCTTCAAAAAGAGAGGAATTAGTAGAAGATGCGTTAAGAAGATTTGCAACCGCCGGGCAAGGCTTGTTCCTCGACGATGCAGCAGGTGTTACCTTTACACTTTATCAATTACAGCAGGAATTAAAGCGCAACGGTCATAGTTACAGCACCGCGCAGTTAAAAGACGCTTTGCTTATTTGCGCCGAAACAAAAATCATTGTCAGCACCGGCGACGGCGCGACCGTTTTTGTTTCGAGTGTTTTTGAGACGCTCGGATTGCAAACCCGCGAAGATTGGAAAGACAAAGGGCAAAAATCAAAAGCCTTCGTGCGCTTTAATTCACTTGTTACGGAAAGTATCAAAACCGGCACTTTTCGACAGTTGAATTATGAAAAGGCGATGAGTTACAAAAGCATAATCGCGCGGCAGCTTCACAAGCGAATGAGCCATCATTACACGCAAGCCAGCATCACGCAGCCGTATCATATAACGCTTTCGACTATTATTCGTGATTTTGGTTTAACCGAATATGATACGCCGAAGCACAATTTACGGAACGTCTGCAAAGCACTCGATGAAATGAAACAGTTTGAAGTCTTGCTTTCCTACCGCATCGAGCCAACGCACGACGCGCAAGCCCGGAACAAATTAACAAATGCGAAGCTCATACTCACGCCGCACCCGACGTTTGCTGGTGAGGTTATGCAAGCCAATAAAAGACACGGACGATTTACAAAAGCTCTCGAAGAAGGCAATTCAAATATGTAGTTTTGAATCCGCGAAACAGTATAAATATGTAGTTTTGAATCCGCCAATATGTAGTTCTGAGTCCGTCAGGGCAAAAAACGAATGTTTTGAACTTTTCAAAATAAAGTTTTCCACAGGCAAATATGTAGTTCTGAGTCCGCAATATGTAGTTCTGAGTCCATCAAGCATAGTAAATATGTAGTTCTGAATCCGTGAGGCAGTAAAAATATGTAGTTCTGAATCCGCCAAAATTGAAAAAACGTCAAAATATGTAGTTTTGAGTCCGATAAGAAACTTGTAAACCAAAGAATATTAAAGGATTAAAAGTTTTAAAGTGAGCCTATCCTTTTAACCTGTATTTAACCTAAATACATTTAACCAAGCAATTGTTATCGGACTCAACTGAGAAATACAGAAAACTACAGGGTAAAATGGTAAAATTTGTGATTGAATTTAAAGACTTTAAAAGGAAAAATTTATGAGTATTGCAATTACAGTTGAGTTGCCGGAATCAGTTGCTAAAAAACTTGGTAATAGCAAAATAGATTTATCGCGCACAGCCTTAGAAGCTATCGCCCTTGAAGGCTATCGCTCAGACCGCTTAACCGGCTTTCAAGTAATGGAGATGTTAGGTTTGGAAACCAGACTCGAATTAGATGCCTTCCTGAAAGCGCACCGCATTGATTTGGAGTATAGCTTTGAAGATTTAGAACGCGAACACGCAGATTTAGATTTTCTACTTAAAAAATGATTGTTATTTCCGATACATCTCCGCTTAATTACCTGATTTTAATTGATTATCAAGACGTTTTACCAACTTTGTTCGGTCAGATTATCATACCGCAGGCAGTCTTGAATGAATTACAGCACACGAGAACACCGGAAAAGATTAAGAATTGGATTGCTACAAAACCTACCTGGCTTGAAGTCCGAAACGTGCGCGTAAGTCCAATTAACAAACTTGAAAACTTAGACTATGGAGAACGTGAAGCCATTTTTCTGGCAGAAGAACTCGGAGCCGACGCTCTTTTAATAGACGAAAAAGACGGACGGCGAGAAGCTGCCAAACTCGGATTTATTACTATCGGCACTTTAAGTGTGCTTGACCGAGCAGCAGAAACAGGTTTGATTTCATTCAGCGAAGCCATTGACAGATTACGAAAAACCCCGTTTCGAGAACCGAAACAGATCGTCGAAGCCCTACTTAAAAAGCACAAACAAATATAGTCAGCCTGCGTTCAGCTATTGTGTTAATAGATAAGCTGCTCAATAACAAAACTTTCAAAGAGTAACGGAACATTCTGTTTCTATCGGTTGCCCTAAACGCGGAAAAATTATTTTTCGACATTCCCTACTAAACTCATACAAGCCGAATTATCAACCAATCCCATAACCTAACGCACCAAATTTTCCAGAACAGATTTGTTTTTAGAGGAAAGGCAAGGTACGCAAAACGCTATCGCGTTTTGCCGCGCAAGCGCGCCTTGTCCGTTTGAATCTTCGATTCGCCGGAAAAACAAAGGACTCGAAGCGGTCAAAAATCCACTCTAATTTTGTCGAAAATAAAATTTTTCGATTCTTATAGCGATTTTGGCACGCCGAATGCTTAATGCTCAATCGAGCATTTTTCTTTGTGCAACAACTCAACAAATTAAAGGAAAAACAGCGAAAAGGGCAAAATTTTCGCCCCTACGCTTACAAGCGTTTTTACGCACAAAAGTAGATTTCAGATGAGCAAGCAGCAATATCCGAAAAAGATTTTAGTTCGCCTTACCGAAGCGGAAAAACAAAAGATCGAGAAAAGCGCGAAGCAGTCGCAGCTTTCCGTTTCTCGTTTTCTTGCCCGGTCAGGAGTCGGCGACGGGCGCGGGCTTGACCCGGCGGAGCGCGAGCTTAGGGAGCAGGCAATTTATGAATTGCGGCGCGTCGGAGTCAACCTTAATCAAATCGCTTATGCCCTGAACGCAGCCAGACGAACCGGGCGCGGCGACGAGCCGCCAGCGCCGGAAATCGCGCAAGCCGCCGAGAGTCTGAAAGCGGTGTTAGAGGCAGTGAAAAAAGCATTTTAGAGCGGATCAGAGCGGAAAATTAATGAGTATTGCAAAATTTACAGTCGGACGACGCGGAGCGAGCGGGCGACACGCCAGCTACATCACCAGAGAATCGGCTTGCCGCTCAATCAGCTTTTACAATCTGGACGAGCAGCGTGGTGAAAACGAGTTTGAGAACCGCGTCAACGCCATTTCTCACGCTTACGCCAGAGAGGACATCGAAACGGCGAAAAGCGAGCGCGGGCGAACGCATTACCGAATCATTTTGTCCTGGGACAGAAAAGAAGAAACCGACGTTGCCAAAGAACAGGCGCACGAATTTTTGAAAGAAAATTTTGATAAAGGGCGCGGTTTCGTCGCCGTTCACCAAGACACCGAACACACCCACGCGCACGTTTGGCTTGATGCCCGAACGAATGACGGGCGCAAACTGCATATCGGCAGGAGCGTTTACCGGCAGCTTGATGAAAGTTGGGCGAAGCAATACGACCGGAATTACCAAACCGAATATGCTAAAGAATACCAGGCGAAAAAACAGCAAACGCGCCAATGGAAGCGCGAACTTGTCGAGCGGCGAGCCGAGCAACAACGCGACAGCAAACAGGAGCGACCGCAGGACAAACCCGAACGACATACCGATAAGTTAAAAAATGAATTTTGGCGTGAAAAAGAAATCAGAGACAGCGGAGTTGTAAAAGGCAATGACGAAAACGGAATTAGAGGAAATCAACAATCTTTTACGGTGCGAAATGGACGCGATCAAGCGGGAGAACGAGAGCTTAATAACAGTCAACAGCAGCTTACAAAATCAGAACGAGCAGTTAGCCGGGCAACTGAACAAACTCACCGAACGGAATCAGAAGCTAGAGGCTTACATCAGGCAGTTGCAAGAGTGGCTCAAACAGAACGCGGCA
>MWWI01000074.1_pt1 | contig 21109 bp, 17 predicted proteins | sample 1047321 | NCBI WGS metagenome assembly MWWI01 (sample SAMN06349966, study PRJNA376086) | soil metagenome | isolation source: FI-1 sample Antarctic (ecotone) soil | place: Antarctica | reverse complement strand
GCTGGGGGTGGCAGTGCTTTGTGCATCCAGACGATCTACCTCGGTGTTTTGAGAACTGGAACAGGGCTCTTGAAACAGGTAAATACTATGAAATCGAATTTCGCCTCAAAAATGTAGCTGACGGAATCTATCGCTGGCATCTCGGACGCGCCCTACCCATGCATGAGCACAAGGGGCAGATCGTCAATTGGTTTGGGACTAACACAGATATTGACGATTACAAGCGGGTGGAGGAGACACTGCGGATAAATGACCGTGCTATGGCAGCAGCCAGCAACGGCATTGTGATTACCGATGCTAGCCAACCCGGAAACCCCATCATTTATTGTAATCCTGCATTTGAGAGGATGACGGGCTACTTACAAGACGAGATTCTGGGGCACAACTGCCGCTTTTTGCAAGGACCCGATACCGACCTTGCCGTTCGTAAGCAAATTCGTCATGCTCTGCGCCAAGAGCATGAATGTCAAGTGACTTTAAAGAATTACCGGAAAGATGGGACTTTTTTCTGGAATGAACTGACGATTTCTCCTGTAAAAGACACAAGTGGTAAATTAACTCATTTTATTGGGGTTCAGTCCGATATCACCGAGCGCAAGCAAGCGGAAGAGGCATTGCTACGAGCGCAAGTAGCTGAGGCAGCAAAACAAGCGCTGGAGAAAGAAATCACTGAGCGCAAGCAAGCGGAAACAGCTTTAAATAAGAGCAAAAGACGCCTTCAAAATCAGAATACAGTTCTTATGGAACTGACAAAGCGCAAGACACTATATTCTGGAATAAATTTAAACATTGCTTTTAGAGAAATTACAGAGGCTGCCACCAACACCTTAAGAATTGAACGGGCTAGTGTGTGGTTATACAGTAATGACCGTTCAAAGATTCAATGTATTGATCTGTATGAATGGAGTACAAGCTGTCATTCACAAGGAATTGAGCTAGCGGCAGTAGACTACCCTGCTTATTTTCAGGCGTTGAACCAGGAACGCACTATTGCAGCGCATGATGCCCACACCGACCCTAGAACTAAAGAATTTTCTGAGTTCTATCTTTCGGTGTTAGGAATCACATCCATGTTAGATGCACCGATTTGGCTGAATGGTGAGATGGTGGGAATTGTTTGTCATGAACAGGTGGGACCTGTCCGCGAGTGGGAATTAGACGAACAGAATTTTGCTGGCTCCATAGCAGATTTAGTTTCTTTAGTAATGAAAGATTCTAAGCGCAAGCTAGCGGAGGTAGCACTAGAGGAGAGCGAGAAGCGGTATCGGTCTATTGTTAATGACGTAAAAGAAGTAATTTTTCAGACAAATATGACTGGAATATGGACATTTCTCAATCCTGCCTGGCAGGAAATTACTGGATTTACTTTAGAAGAGAGCCTTGACACTAATTTTTTGAATTATATTCACCCAGAGGACTGCCAGTACCAAAGAGATATATTTCAATCACTAATTAAACCAGAACGACAAATAGACTACTACCGAAAAGAGGTTCGCTATTTAACCAAAGACGGTAGTTTTCGCTGGATTGAAGTTTATGCCTGCTTGACTCGAGATGCTGAAGACAATGTTATTGGAACCTCTGGCACACTTAATGATATTACTGAACGTAAGCGGGCAGAAGCAGAAATCCGCAGCGCCCTGGAAAAGGAAAAAGAACTGGGCGAACTCAAATCCCGCTTTGTCTCCACGACCTCCCATGAGTTCCGCACTCCCTTAAGTACAATTCTATCTTCTAGTGAGATTCTCAAACGTTACAACGCTAAGTTGAGCGATGAACAAAAACTCGAACATCTAGAGCGCATTCAAGTAACCGTTACAAATATGACTCATCTATTGGATGATGTCTTATTAATTGGTCAAGCTGAAATGGGCAAACTAGAGATTAAGCCTACACCGCTTAATCTCATTGAATTCTGCCGCTACCTCATCGAAGAAATACAAGTTAGTACCGATACTCATGCGATCGCCTTTTGTAGCTCTGGACAATACACAACCGCTTGTCTAGATGAAAAACTACTGCGACACATTCTGATTAATTTGCTCTCGAATGCAATTAAGTATTCGCCCCAAGGTGGCACTATCCATTTTGAGTTAATTGGCAAACAACAACAAGTCATCTTCCGCGTTCAAGATGAGGGCATTGGCATTCCCGCAGCCGACCAAGCCAACTTGTTTGAATCCTTCCACAGAGCTAGTAACGTCGGCACAATCTCAGGTACAGGGCTAGGACTAGCGATTGTCAAGAAGTCTGTGGACTTGCACGGTGGCAAGATTGCTGTTACCAGTGCAGTCGGAGTTGGCACTACTTTTACAGTCACGATTCCACTACATAGCCAGATAGTAACAGATGAAAAAGATTTTAGTAAATTGAAGACGAAGAACTGCTGCGAGCAAACACTGTGAAGAGCCTCTAATTTGAAGACGTTTACACCTTTGAAGTAGAAAACGACCGGGTATGCAGCTAGCGCGGCAACAAGTATCCGATTTAATCCTTCGAGATGTGATGGTAGAACTTAACGGCGAACGGGAATACTAAGTTTAGCAAAACTGCTTATCAACCAACACTTAGAAGTAGGCTTCAACACCGCACTTTGAAACGATTACTATGGCTGTTTGTAGAAACTATTTGTCTAAAATCAGACTAGGTAAAACTGATGGACCCTAAAAAATTAGCAAGATTGCAGAGTTTCTGTGAGGGCGAGCTAGCGTCTGAACAGTTAGAGCAGATTCTAGCTACAGAATCTAGCAATGAAACAGACAAGTTATTGGCTCTGGCTCAATACCAACTAGAGCAGCAGAAGGGTCTAGCCAAAGCTATCGATCAAATTCGGCGGGAACAACTAAACCTAGATGCTATTTTCCAGACAACTACCAAGGAAGTCTGCCAATTAATAGAAGCTGAACGGGTCGCTGTCTATCGCTTCACCCCCAACTGGGATGGTCACTTTGTGGCGGAATTTGTCACCCCTGGCTGGGTAAAACTGGTGGAACCAGAGGTTACGAAGCTTTGGGTAGATACTAATTTACAAGAAACTCAAGGGGGTCGCTACCGCAACAATGAAACGTTTGCGGTTGATGATATTTACAACATGGGTTTCCATTCTTGTCACGTTGAACTTTTAGAGCAATTTCAGGCTAAAGCTTATATCATCGTCCCGATCCTGATCAAAGATCGGCTCTGGGGTTTGCTAGCAGCCTATCAAAACTCTGCACCTCGCCACTGGCACGCAGCAGAGGTAGATTTACTAGCTCAGATTGGCGAGCAATTTGGTATAGCAGTCCAACAAGCAGAACTTCTGGCTGACTTACAGGCTGAAGTCACCGAGCGCCAGCGGATAGAGCTATCCCTACGGCAGGCAGAACACAAATATCGGGACATTTTTCAGAATGCTGCTGAGGGCATTTTCCAAGCTACCCCTGATGGACGTTATCTCAGTGCTAATCCTGCCTTGGCAGAAATATTGGGCTATGCATCCCCCGCAGAACTGCTTGCGAATCTCACTGATATAGGGTGTCAACTTTATGTCGATTTTAACCGTCGTACAGAGTTTATTAGCTTGATGCAGAAGCACAAACTCGTATCAGAGTTTGAGTCTCAGGTCTATCGCCAAGATGGCAGTATGATTTGGATTTCTGAGACTGCACGGGCTGTCTATGACACTAACAATATCCTGCTGTACTACGAAGGATTTATCGAAGATATCACAAAGCGTAAGCAAGCGGAAGAAGACATTCACTATGCTTTACAGAAAGAAAAAGAACTAAGCGAATTCAAATCCCGCTTTGTTACGACAACCTCCCACGAGTTCCGCACCCCTTTAGCCACCATCTTATCTTCTACCGAGTTACTCCGAAAATACAGCCACAAGCTGTCTGAGGAGCAAAAACTCACTAAGCTTCAGCAAATTCAACTAACTGTCAGCCATATGACTCAACTGTTAAATGATGTGCTATTAGTTGGTCAAGCCGAAGCGGGCAAACTAGAGTGCAACCTAGCACTGCTGGATTTGGTACAGTTCTGTCACGATTTAGTTGGAGAGATCCAACTCACTACTAGCAGCCACACCATCGCCTTTTGCAGCCAAGAGCAACGGACAATGGCTTGCATGGATGAAAAGCTGCTGCGACATATCTTCAGTAATTTGCTCTCAAATGCAATTAAGTATTCACCTCAAGGTGGCACTGTTTATTTTGATCTAGTTTGCAATCAGGAAGCGGCAACTTTCCAAGTTCGAGACAAGGGCATCGGTATTCCCGCAGCCGACCAAGTCAATTTGTTTGATTCTTTTCACCGAGCTAGCAACGTTGGCACTATTGCTGGTACAGGACTAGGGCTAGCGATTGTTAAAAAGTCTGTAGACTCACACGGCGGCAAGATTGCTGTCAATAGTGAAGTCGGAGTTGGTACTACTTTTATTGTCACTATTCCATTCAATAACTAGGTAAAAACATATGAAAAAAATTCTTGTAATTGAAGACGAAGACCTACTACGAGTTAACACTGTACAAATTCTCCAATTTGAGGATTTCTCCACCCTGGCAGCAGAAAATGGTTGGGTAGGTATCCAGTTAGCCCAAGAACATCTACCTGATTTAATTCTTTGTGACGTGATGATGCCGGAACTTGACGGTTATGGGGTGCTAGCTACATTGCGTCAAAATCCACTCACGGCAACTATTCCTTTTATTTTTACTACAGCTAAATCTACTAAAGCTGATCTCCGCCGAGGGATGGAATTGGGAGCAGATGACTACCTTACTAAACCGTTTAATGCAGATGAACTGCTAAATGCAATTTCTACTCGTCTAGAGAAACAAGCAATCATTTCTCAGCGCCACACTGCTGCTCTTAAGCAAGCTGAAGAAAAACTGAATTATTTAATTCAATACGATAGCTTAACCAATTTACCTAATCAACTGTTATTACAAGAGTGCCTTAGTCCATTACTAGATAAAGCCAATTGTGACGAAAAAATAGTAGCACTTTTCATTGTTAACTTAGAACATCTTCAGCAAATAAATAATACTTTAGGACATTTTATTGGAGACTTACTCCTCAAAGAAGTTGCTGAAAGATTAATAACCTGTCTTGGTGAAGATATCGCTGTGTTTCGATTGCAAGCAAAGCAATTTGCTATTAGTTTACCATCAATTAAGCAAGAGCAAGAAGCAGTTAATGTAGCTCAAACTGTATTAAATACCTTGTCTTTCCCTTTTCTTTTAGAAGGTTATGAAGTTTTTATTACTACTAGCATTGGTATTGCCCTCTATCCTTTCGACGGTACAAATATAACTACCTTAATTAAAAATGCTAACATAGCAATGTACTTTGCCAAAGAGCAAACATCAAATAATTATCAATTTTATAATAAAAATATTGATTTAGATTTTTCTAGACAGCTATTGTTGAATTCCAAATTACACCATGCATTAGAACGGGCGGAATTTCAAGTTTACTATCAACCTCAAGTTGATCTGAAAACCGGAAAAATTGTGGGTGCAGAAGCACTATTGCGTTGGCATCATCCAGAACTGGGTTTCATTTCTCCAGCCGAGTTTATTCCCATAGCAGAAGAAAATGGCTTAATTATTCCTATAAGTGAATGGGTATTAATGACTGCCTGTCAGCAAAATAAATCTTGGCACATGGCCGGATTTCCGCTGCGAATCTCAGTAAACTTATCAGGTCGTCACTTTAACCAACATAATTTTAGCCAAGATTTAGTTCGGAGATTAGCAGAAACTGGACTTGAGCCTGAATATTTAGAGTTAGAGCTTACTGAAAGTATTTTAATAAGAAATTTAGAAACAGTAAATCAAATATTGAACGAGCTGCGCTCGCTAAAAATTCAAATAGCAATTGATGATTTTGGTACTGGATATTCTTCTTTAAGTTATTTAAAGAGATTCTCTTTTGATACATTAAAGATAGATCGTTGCTTTGTTAACGGTTCAATAGACGATTTAAAAACAAGAGCAATTGTAACAGCAATTATTCAAATGGCACATGATCTAAGCCTGAAAGTGATTGCTGAAGGTGTAGAAACAGAGGCTGAACTTTCTTTTGTCTGGCAACAAAACTGTGATGAAATTCAAGGTTATTTTTTCAGTCGTCCTTTGCCAGCTGTAGAATTTGAGCGTTTACTTACCACAGGAAAAAATTTACATTTACCACACCCAAATAGAGATTAAAGATTGTTTCATCAGATTGGAGAAGAAATAATAACACCTAAAAGAAATATGTGAAAACTGTGATTACAAATAAACTACAGCAAATTCAACATATACTGCTGATTAAAGATAATCAAGGCAAGCGAACCATTAAACTGGAGGCTGCAACCTTTTCCATTGGTCGCGATTCAACGAACTCTGTTGTGCTTTACTCTAAGTTAGTTTCTCGTCAGCACGCTATCTTACTGCGGATACCAATTCCCGAAACTGCTAGTTATCTGTTTCGGCTTATTGATGGAAATTTACAGGGAAACCGCAGTACTAATGGAATAACTGTTAACGGAAAATGTTGCTTTTCCCATGATCTTAAACATGGCGATTTAATTGGATTTGGAGGAGATGTCGAGGCTATATACTATGCTAGCTCCAGCATATCAGATTTAGATTTGCTAATATCTAGCGAAGCTGATATGTCTTCAGATTTAACGTCAAATTTAAGTGCTCCCTCTTCAACTTTCGTTCCCCTAAATACTGAGTTTGAAAATTCTACTGAATCGGCACTCGTTCGGTTAGCTTCCTTTCCAGAACTATTATCTAATCCAATTATTGAAATTACTCTAAATGGGAAAATTACCTACCTTAATCCAGCAGCGCTCGCCCAATTCCCAGGTCTTAGGGAAGCTCAGTTACAACATCCAATCCTAGCTGGGCTACTTTCAAAAGTTCAAAGTAGTAAGAATAAGGAAAAATTCTTTGTCCGCGAGGTTGAATATAACTCTCAAGTTTTTGAACAATCTATACACTACATTGCTGAAAGCGATTTAATTAGAAGTTGTCTGATCAACATTACTGAGCGCAAGCAGATAGAGGCAGCACTCCGACAAGCTCATGATGAGCTAGAAATCAGAGTAGCACAACGCACAGCTGAGTTAAGTAAGGTTAATAAGCAGTTGCGGAATGAGATCATTGAGCGCCAGCGGGTAGAACAGGCGCTAAGAGAGAGTGAGGAGCAGCTACAGGCGATCTTGGACAACTCTACAGCACTAATCTACATCAAGAATGCTCAGGGTGAATACATTCTGGTCAACCATTGGTATGAAACGCTTTTTCACGTCAGTGTAGAGGAGATCAAAGGTAAAACTGATTATGATTTATTCCCGCAGGAGATAGCTGATAAACATAGAGCAAACGACTTTATAGTCCTTACAGCCAAAGCTGCATTGGAGTGGGAGGAAGTTTTTCCTCAAGATGATGGCGCGCACACATACTTATCTATAAAGTTCCCGCTTTATAACGCTGCTGGAGTTGCTTATGCAGTTTGCGGGATTTCTACTGACATTACTAAGCGTAAACACGCAGAAGAAGGTATCCGCAAGGCTCTAGAAAAAGAAAAAGAACTAGGTGAACTTAAATCTCGTTTTATCACAACGACATCCCACGAGTTCCGTACTCCCTTAGCCACAATTTTATCTTCTACGGATTTACTGAAACGTTATAGCCACAAATTTGGTGAAGATAAAAAACTCGACTATTTCCAGCAAATTCAAGTAGCCGTTAATCATATGACTAGCTTGTTGAGTAATGTACTGTTAATTGGTGAAGCAGAAGCAGGCAATTTAGAGTTCCAGCCAACAACACTAAATCTTATCCAATTCTGCCACGACTTAGTAGAAGAAATCAAACTTACTGCAAGTAACCACATAATCACCTTTTGCACTCAGGAGCAATCTATTAACGCTTGCTTAGACGAAAAACTGCTGCGGCAAATCCTTAATAATTTACTTTCAAATGCTATTAAGTATTCACCCCAAGGTAGCACTGTACATTTTGAGTTAGTTTGTCAACAAGGAGAAGCTATTTTTCGCATACAAGATCACGGAATCGGCATTCCTATAGCAGACCAAGCCCAACTATTTAATTCCTTCCATAGAGCTAGCAATGTTGGCACAATTTCGGGTACAGGACTAGGGCTAGCCATTGTCAAAAAGTCTGTTGATTTACACGGTGGCAACATTAAAGTTAGTAGTGAAGTGGGGGTTGGTACAACATTTACAGTTACTCTTCCAGTGACATCTCTCAGCGCCGCACCTAAAAGATGACGGCGTGGGCTTCTCAACCAATCCTGCTACTGCGCGCGGAGGCGTTGAGCTTTAAGAACCGGATGACCCTCGGCTCTATTCTTGACCCTTGTAAATGAGGTGCTTTACCGGGGACAATGATTGACGAGAAGTGTGCTTCTCTCAAGTTATTCTCGCGCCTTTATTATGAGTGACGTTCTAGCTCCGCTCGATCACCCCAAACCGCTCGAATTAGCTACCCCACTGCCCTTAACTCAACACCCGGCGGCGGTGTACCTGTCTGGGCTGGGAACTGGGTCAAGGCGAACGATGCGAGAAGCCTTAAATGCGATCGCCTCTCTACTCACCAACGGACACTGTGATGCTTTCACACTCGATTGGTCAAAGCTGCGCTACCAGCATACAGCAGCTGTTCGGGCTGTCTTGATGGAGAAGTACAGCCCCGCCACCGCCAACAAAATGCTTTGTGCTTTACGACGCACCTTGAAAGAGGCAAGGCGGTTGGGGTTAATAGATGCAGAGGACTACGACCGGGCAGTGGATATCGGCTCAGTCAAAGGAACGAAATTACTCCGGGGACGGGCTTTGAGTGCTGAAGAGATATCGGCACTGATGAATGCTTGCACGGCTGACCCCACACCAGCAGGAGCCAGGGATGCGGCGATGCTGGCTATCCTAACAGCAGGATTGCGGCGGAGTGAAGTGGTGAATCTGGACAATTCAGACTTTAATGCTAAGTCTAGGGCATTAACCATTCGTGGCGGCAAAGGTCGAGTTGAGCGGGTGACTTATTTGCCGAATGGTGTCACGAGAGCCGTGACCGATTGGCTGGCGATTAGAGGGAACGCACCCGGTCCGCTGCTATATCCCCTCAACAAAGCCAAGCGCATCATTGTCAGACGGATGAGTGAGCAAGCAGTGATGTTCGCTCTACAAAGAAGAGCAACACTTGCTAGGGTGGCGACCTTCTCGCCTCACGACCTGCGCCGGACTTTTATTAGTGACCTGCTGGATGCCGGGGCGGATATTGTCACCGTACAAAAGCTAGCTGGACACGCTTCTCCTAGCACGACCTCTAAGTACGACAGACGTGGGGAAGCGGCGAAGCGTCAGGCGGTTGATTTGCTCCATGTGTCTTACGCGGGACGATCAACACAGGGTTCGCCGAAGCATGGCAACTGAGATGAAGATTTTTGTTGAGCTGACAGCAAAACATTTATGGGTAGAAATAATCATCAGGTACTAGCGAAGTGACTGCCAGACCATATCAGATTGTAATGGATACTAATGTATTGGTTGCAGGTCTACGCTCCCGACGTGGTGCATCCTACAAACTGCTGTCAATGCTCAACGATAACCGCTGGCAGCTAAATATTTCTACAACTTTGGTGTTCGAGTACGAAGAAGTTCTCAAGAGAGAAAGAGTGCAGCTAGGCTTGAGCCTTGACGATATTAATGACCTTATTGACGGCATCTGCGCGATCTCCAACAAACGCAGCATTTTTTATCTATGGCGACCAGTCGCAAGCGATCCGGACGATGACTTTCTGGTAGATTTGGCTGTGGAAGCACAAGCGGACTTTATCATCACTTACAATCAAAGAGACTTGCAGCCAGTAGAACGGTTTGGGATTGCGGCTATGTCACCCAAGCAATTCCTGCAACTCGTAGGAGAGATTGCATGACCAACTTAAATGCACAAATCCCTGAATCCCTGTATAAGCAAGTTGAAGCTTTAGCAGCGAGAGAAAATATATCGGTTGAGCAACTTGTGGCGATCGCTCTGTCTGCCCAAGTTTCGGCATGGATGACCAAAGATTACTTGGAACAAAGGGCTGAACGAGGTAGTTGGCAGAAGTTTCAGCAAGTTTTGACTAAAGTTCCTGACGTAGAGCCAGAGGACTACGACAAACTGTAGCAATGTGTTACGCTGGAACCCGACTTATGATTTGCTCTATTGCCTCAAAAAGCCTGTAGTGCAGTGCTAGATAGTAATTTCGTCACGCGAAAATTATGGAGTTTTCACTCTGGGATGAGGTTCAGTTCCGTAGAGAGTGTCAAACTTTTAGGGACTTGATTGTCTTAAGAGTGGTATCCACTAAGTGGGAGTCAGAAGGTCTCATGTCTTCAGGTAGACCACTTACTCCATCACTCAAAGCCTTGAAGATGTCCACGAAAGCTTGGCGTATGTAAGTAATAGTGTCAGTTTTATCATTAGGAATGCCAGCCTGTATTCTGTCCTCGTAAGCCAGAAGATAGAGCTGCACATGATGTACACCTATGACTCTTGACAATTTTCGTAAGGTACTCTCAGTGGGATTGGTTCCTTTAAGACAAGCCGCCCTTAATCCGGGCTGAGTGATTCCAGCTTGCTTCGCCAGCTTGTTCATGCTCAACTCATGATCCTCCATGTATTTGAGGATCAGTTGTCCTAGAGGCGAACAATCTTCTGGTTTTAGCTGTAAAACGAATTTCATGATATAGATACTCTATAATTGGTTATAATATATCTATAGGGTATCGAGCTAAATAGTGAAACGGGTTAGAGCGATTATAGGACATCAGCCGGTGCGAAAGTTTGGCGACTGGAAACACCTGACTGAACCATAGCGACAGAGGTCTAACCCGTAGCTCTTTAATTTTACTTAATATCACTGGACATTGTTGAACAAGATTGAACAAATTTTGCACAACAAGCTATAACAGTTGAGTATTAAGCGCAACCCCAAAAGCCTCTGTCGCTCACTACATCAAGCGAGAGAGGCTTTATGCTTGCAGCAGTAACGACAGAAGTAGTCCCTAAATATTTCCCAGAAGAACTAGCTCTACCCCTACCAAAAGAACACAAAACCTGGCACACTGAGAGACTTTGCCCCCCGCTTTTAGTACAGGCACTAAGGAGCGAACGGCAGGCAATGTTCATCGCCCAGCTGCACTACTGGTTGCAGAAGGAAGGCGTAGGGGTTTACAAACATGGCTTTCACTGGATCTACAACACCGAGTGGGAGTGGTGCGAACAGTTCCCCTGGATGTCCGAGCATACAATCGGACGAGTTCGACGAACTCTAGAGCGACTAGGTTACGTTGTCTCCAATGACTTCAACCGCAACCCATTAGACCGCACCAAGTACAGCACACTAGACTACTACCTGATAGCAACTAAAACAGGGTGGAATCCCCAAGGACTAGACCTAAACCGTTCCTATCCCCATCCCCCCGAATTTACCAAGGGCAAGCGACAGCGTGGTAGGCATAAATCTGACTCAACCCCAAGAGTCTACTTGCCGATAGATGGTGATGAGCTTGATAGCCTGGAACCACCTAAATTCGTCGATTCTGCAATCTTGCAGAATGCATCCTGCAATCTTGTCACAATGCATTCTGCAACTTTGTCACTCTCATCTATATACAAAGAAATTCCAAATATTTCCAAATCAAATCTGGAGGATGATTTAACAATTGAACGAACGGAGACTAACCAAGAAGTAGGTAGTGAGCAAATTGTTGCAAGTGAAAACGTTACTCGCTCTTCTAATAGACAAGAAGAAGTTAATTCACAGGTAACAAAGTCTTCTAATAAGGAGCAATGTTCCGCCGCCGTATCTCTAATTAACGATGAAAAGATTGAATCACCCCAGCAGTTTCTAGCATCGTTAAACACCGCAGCCCAACGAGCCGAGCGCGAACGCAAGAGCGCCTCAGACCAAATTCGACCCATCCGCATCCCAGGACTGGATGAGGAAACGCACGAGGTTTTGTGGAAGCACCAAGCAACTCTGGAGAAGTTAAACGCGGATCTTAACGCCGAGCGCATTCAAAAAGCGATTGCAGATAACCCACAGCATTTAGAAGACGCGATCCTAGCATTCAAAGAAAACTCTGCCAAGGGAGCCAAAACAAAAGAAGCCGCGACTGGTTTTCTATTTAATGCTCTGCTGAGTGGTTGGAAGCCTCGACAGTCTAGCAGCGCTAGTACGAACGTGCAGGTGTATACACCGCCGCCACAGATGCTGGAAGAGCATAATCCACCCACTTTTGAGCAGGTGGTAGAGCGCAAGCGATTAATGTGGCAGAATGCCAGCATCCTGCGCCCCGGCGTTGAGGCATGGGTGCAGCAGACAAAAGGTGTAATTATGACGCATGACGGTCCCGCACTGGCTGATGCCATCAATGCACCCAGCGCACCCGATCCAGAGCAGAATGAAGCCGAGCATTTTTTAACCCCCAACCCCGCCGACTTTACTCCACTAGACGAGAACGCCTCTTCGTCACATTCAAAGCTAGATACCCCGCCAAAGGTGGAGCAGAGTCAAGAAATCCACAGTAATAAGCCACAGCAAGAGGTGAACCCGGCTTCCCTAGTAGTATCAAATCAGACTCCATCGGCGACGACTGCTGCTGCGGTCGCTGTCAACCCGTCACCATCGCCTACCACGCCGCTATCCGTTCAACTCAAGCAGCAGCCAAGTAATCGCCAGCTTCAGCCAGTCGAAATTCTAACGAGCGCAGGAGAGTGGTTAACGGGCTACTTCGTCCACAGTTGCATCGCTGTCGCCAATCTAATAGGCACAGAGCGGCAGTACACGCTGTTTGATGCCGATGGGGAGACGTATGGCTTTTTAGGGCAGATTCGTCCGCCCCAAAATATGGCAAGTGCAACGTGAATAAGGTGCAAGCCACCCGCGCCCCAGTGACGCTCTTCTTAAACGGAAACTGGGGTGAAGCGCGACCACCAACCTCTATTTTTTTAGGAGTGGGACATTATTTTAATGGTATTAGACAATTAATAAATTAAGTCTTTATAGCTTTAGCTGTTGCCGTAAATCCTCTATGTTCCCAACAGTGCTCCAGTCAATATCGGTGGAGCGCAGTAAGTCTATAGCTACACCAATTAGGTGCTGAGGAAACACGCGCTCGCTTGGGGCAACAGGGGTGTCATTGTTGTCACGCACAGTGCGTGCTGTTTCAGATAACCAGCTTTGTTGATTTCTCGTAATTTTGATGTTGATGTTTACAAGTTTTTCAGGATCTGGTTGTTGGATGCCTTTTGGCGAAGCTAAGAGTTCCGGCTCGCGAAGTTCAACAGATTCGGTTGACTCTGGCTGGATTTCTGGCTGTGGCTTGCTCGTTTTTCCAAAGTCACTTAGCTTCCCTAGACCTCCCATTCTTGACCCTTTTCTAGTTGTCATGACATCTTCCACAATTTGCTGCATTCTTTAGCAAGAGATTGATAAGCTTTTGCGCCGCTGGAATTAGGGGCGTAGTCTAAAACAGCTTTCTGCACTGCGATAGACTCAGCCACGCTGATATTTTCAGGAATTACAGCGTGTAGAAGCCGATAGTCCATTTCCACAGATGATTCGATTAGTAAGTCATCCGCCTCGCGGGTCAAAACTAATCGGGGCTTGTAGCGCACCCTTAGTGCCTCAATCGGCATATCCGGTCTTTCATCTCGAATCAGAGTTATCGCCTCAGAGAACCCTCGAAGTGCAGCGGGTTCGCACAAAGTTGGAACCAAAACGCGCTCGCTACTCAAGAGCGCCTGCACAGATGCAACACTTAAGCTAGGCGGACAGTCCATCAATACCAAGTCGAAGAATCCAGCTAATCTCGACAGCGCTGGAGCGAACAAGTCTTTGTCAGTGTTCAGACGAAACATCCCAATATCTCCAGGGATCAGTGACAAGTTTTTTGTCGCTGTAGCCAAAGGAGTAAACAGACCCGATGATGTCAACCAATCGAGTGCTGTAGGGGTCTGCCCATCCATACCCAAGGCAAATGAAAGAGTCCGCTGTCCATCCAGGTCAATCAACAATACTCTCCGCTTGGGTCCTGCCATAGCTGCACCCAGGTTTAAAGCTGTCGTACTTTTCCCTGTACCCCCTTTAAGATTGAACACAGCAACCTTTAACATACCTAATTAGCTTTATTGTTTAATTGCATCAAGGTATTAGACCTTTATACAATTATTGCAAAACATGACTCTAATATCTAGGCAGATTATACCTATTATTGCCTTAAGACGTAATACTGTTAATGCTTAAAGGTATTATACCATAAAATATTAATAAGATTACTCAAAACGTAAAGAAGACTCATACTGTATTAACTCTAAAAAGTACCATTCGTTACCTCAAACCGAACGCATAGTAGAGTCTAAAGTTTAAGCCTTAGCGTGTTCCATTAGAAAGCTCTCAAATGCTTTAAAGTCAGCAGAATTAGGAAATGGAATCTTAAGACTTAATAGGTGACGTATTTCTTTCCTTTTAACACCCAAAATTTCAACGCCTACTACGCCGCCACGCGAATTAAAATCGAAAACAACACCAGGTATCACTTCTTCAGACTCAATAATTTTTTCGTCATCTAGTTGCAGGTAGGCGGAATCTACTTCTGGATCAAAATCTATCTTCATCATCTGTCCCAAGGAGCGCGGTCGAAGTAAGCAGTAACAATTCGCCAGGGTTCGGTGGTTTCATTATAGACAACGCATAACACTCGGTCTCCCAACTCAGGAATATAACCCCATGCTTTGTACAACTCTATATCTTCTGCATCGGGTTCCTCATGGTCTGGATTTTCCAATACACGTACTATCCAATCAAGAGAAATCCCCCGCTGCATAATTCTTCTTTGAGCGTGTTCCGTCAGTATATAGGGAAAATCAGTCGGCATTGACACACAAGCGCGGATTAGCTACCATTTAAACCCCTATAGTGTTAACCTTATTTTCAATTAAAGGTATTAAACCATAAAACGTTAAGAAGATTAGCCTCAAGGGGGAGAATCCTCGTCAGACTACCTCAACGCGCCCGACCCCAAAGTTACTTTCTTAGCTCCGGCAGGGTCACAATCGAAATAGTGCATTTAGGATTGTTGTCGTCTTGATACTTGAGAATCCGCTCAATATTCCATTTCACCAGGTTTGGCTCCAAGACAAGACATGAGTGGGTTCATTTGACCTTCAAGACCAAAATTTCCTTATTGTCGTACTGCTTCTGGGTGCTCAATCCAGTTCACTCTTTCTCCGGTATAGGTAACTGCCACAACGAACAGGTGAACCAACCATTCTTGTCCGGGTCAGAAGCCCTATTTGTATTGCACACCTGAATCACCCGTCGATTCCGCTCTAGAAGTAGTCGGTTCTGCGCTCCCAAATTCCAAGCAAATACAAAGCCCAACAACCCACTCGTTGCTATCAGTACCCCAACCACCGTCATCAAGTTTTGATGCTTAAAAATAGCGCTTAAGGCTGCTCCGATTCCCCGCCAACCAGACTCGGCAATACTAGCATCAACGAGTGCCGCAGCCCGGAGTTCCTTCGTCAGCTGATCTGAAGCAATCCTCACACGCCCCACTTCTTCCAAGTAGGGATTTAGCACCACCGTAAGGGTTTTCTTCAGCTGTTCAGGATGACCCGCAAGATTACTATCCGTTTGCGTCAGTTGCGCCCTCAACTCAGCAATTTCTATTCTGGTGAGAGCCGTTTCCACCACCCAAGGGAAAATCTTATCCGTTGCTGGAATTCCGCTTTCTTGTAATAGGTGGAAGAGTCTCTGTTTCTTGTCCGTTGGTAGAGTTGGATGCTTCTCGCTTAGAAAACGCCAGATCGGCGAGTCGTTCGGCTTGATCGAGTTGAGCATAGAAATCTTCGAGATAAGTTTGAATTTCTTGCTGTCCCAAAATCCCAAAATCGGGATAATCTCGCGCTTCCCCCCAAGTTAAGAGTTTCCGTTCAGGATTGCGCCCATCAATCACCTTTTTCATCTCCAAGTCGAACAAACCTAGCCGCACGACTGGCGCTTGATAATGTTCTAGCAGCGCCTGAAACCCCTGAGATTCAAAAAACTCCAAATCCGTTGTATTGCGCCCCAGATTAGCAACAAAGATGATGGGCATATATTGAGATATCGCTTCGGCTGTCGGTTGAAACAGATTCAGAGAATCGTTTTCCAAATCGCTCACAAACAGATAACGCATCCGAATACCCAAACGTTTAGCCGTTTGCGGCACCTTTTTTGACACCAGCCAAGTGAGCAAAGCTTCATTAGTACCCGCCCGACAATTAGCGACAACAGGACGAAGTAAAGCTGCATCTAGTAATGAATTTGCCGTACTGGCTCTTTCAATAGCTTCACTAAAAAACGCCTGCCTGTCAAACTTGTAACGACCGTAATAATTGCTTGTCGTCGCATTACTCTTATCAGTGTCACTCAGAAAGAAATCTTCATTACGATCTAAATGTCTCTGACAATCCAATCTCGCCAGCCAGGACTTGCCAGTACCTCCCTTCTCCCCAGTCCATAAATTAATGTCATGGCTCACGGTTGATATCTCCGGGGTTAGAAATTAACAGCAGAATTAGCAGTCGTGCTGGCAGTAGAATCCGATTTCTGAGATGATTTAGCTGGTTGTTTTGAAGTTGCAGCTTGTGTTGAATCTGAAGAGGACTTGGCATTCAACCTCTGCCAATACTTACGAAACGTACTCGGCTGGACTTTAATACCGTAAGAAGCCGCCAGTCTACAAATGTCATCAGCACTATAACCCTGAGAGAGAGCGCGAGCGAACTTCTCTTGATTTGACTCCAGCAACTTCTCGAAAGAAGCAGGATTAGGCTTAGTTCCCCAATCATCAAGTTCCGTCAGAAACCCATCTGGATTCGGTTGAGCATCTGATGATTGAGGAGGATCAACCGGAGGCGAAGATTTTTTAGATTTAGATTCAGTCGGCATGGCATCATAGCCTCAAGTAAAATATTGCGTCTACCTGTAGTGCTATCTAATATTACAGCAATATACTAATAAGAGGTTACAGCCCCCGAAGATGACCCGAAGTGCAGTTATTAAACCCGTGATACCAAGCGATACCCCCCGTGAATACGCCTGCGGGCAAATGATAACCCCTGGTAAAATGTGAAAATTGACTCTGCCCTTGGGCCCTTGGGCAAGCTGTGAACTTTCGGAAAACAACGCTGTGCTGTTTTCCTCATCGCTGCGCGACCGTTCAAGCTTGCCAGGGGCGCTCCCCTGGACCCCCAGACTCCGGTATACTGCCAACCCATATCAATAAACTGCTGTGACTAACCGCCCCCCTCTAGATGAGATATTGCAAGGAGTATTTGAAACCTCTCATATAGAGCTACCTGGAAAAACAGAACGGAAGAACAAACTCAGCTTTGTCGTAAGTAATGAAGAGTTAGAGATACTCAATACTGCGAGAGGGGGGATAAAGTTGAGCGAGTACCTCCGGGCTTTAATCTTCAAGCAGCGACCGAATATTCCTCGTGCAAATGTTCCTACCATTAACCGTGAAACCTTAGTACAGTTGAATCGGATTGGAGGACTGCTCAATCAACAAGCAACCGCCCTGAACACTGCAAAAAGTCAAAATAGCTTTTCGGGAATTTCTCAGGAATATCTTCAGCAGTGCCTAGATGGATTATCAGAACTGAATCAGGAAGTAAAAGAACTCGGTCGTGCAATTGTCCGATTGAATGCTGGAATTGGGAGCGAGGATGATTGGGAAAATTTCTAAGAGTGGTAGCTTTAAAAACTTAGTTGAGTACCTAGACAAAGAAGATGCAGTTGTCCTAGGAACGAATATGTATGGTCAGGGTAGCAGAGAATTAACTGCTGAATTCATGGCAATCCGTGACCTGAACCCTGGAATCAAACAACCTGTTTTACACGCATCGCTATCTTTGTTACCTGGAGAGTCTTTAAGTGACGAACAATTTAGGTCAGCTTGCGAAACCTGGATTGAGAAGATGGGGTTTGACCTGAATAATAATCAATATCTGATTGTACGACATAAAGATACCGAACACGAACACGCACATCTTGCTATTAACCGGATAGATATGATTAGCGGTAAGGTTGTAGTTGATAGCTTTGAGCGTTACCGCAGTCAGGAAATTATTCGTCACTTAGAGCAAACTTATGGTTTAGAACAAGTTGCTTCTAGTTGGCAGACATTTAAGAATAAAGAGCGTCCTATTGAGCAGAATTTAGAAGTATCTGGTCGTCAAAAATTGACACAAGAGATTGAAAAAGCAGCTAGCGGTAGCCCGACAATGCCGGAGTTTTTCCACCGCTTGACATTGCATCAACTGAGAGCCGAAGTCGGATTTACCCGCAATGGTAAACCCAAAGGCATCACATACCAAACCACAGACGGCGAGAAAGTAGCTGGTAATGCCTTGGGTAAAGCCTACAGCTTCCCAGGATTGCAGAAATACCTGAAAGTGAACTATGACTCGATTAGGGATAATCGGGAATTAGCTTACATTGTCCAAAGCACACGACAAAAACTCCAGGAATTACAACAAGTAAGAGAACCTGCACAAGAGGAACTAGAATTACAGGCGACTCACTCTCACTTGGAAGCTATAGAAGAAAAACTCCTACCGGAGCAGAAGATTCAGCAGGTCTGGGAGCCACAATATGGAATTCCCGCTATTGAGGACTTAATTAAAGCTATTCCAGAAAACCTCTCACAGCCGCAAGCTGAAACCCCCGATGTGGTTCACAGGCAACGAGAAAAAGCCCAGACTGTTTACCAACAGTGGGCAATCCAGGCTAGGGCGATTTATCAAGTTGAAGAACCACAGGACATTGACCAGCGAATCGTATTTCTGATGCAGTCAGAGCAGCAGTCCCCCAACCAAATCGCTCAGGTTTTGGCACAAAGCCCTGCCGTGCAGGAATTGCTCAAACGTGATCGCACATATGCCCAAAGCTACTCCGAATTCTGTCAGTCCTACGCTCGTGACAATCAGGCAACCTGGCAGGCTGGGCTTGACCAGTACCGCCGCGCTGTAGAGATAGAGCGTCAGCAGCAGGAGCAGCGACGCATCGCCAAAGAGCGCCAGCTTATTCAGCAGCAAGAACGACAACGTAATTTGGAGCTACTAGGACAGTGGCATTCGTCAGCGATCGCTCTGGGCAAACCTGCCGACTATGTCTCGCGGATTCGAGAGGTTACGGCAGATTACCAGCGTGGCTTACCGCTATCAGAGAAGACCATCGCAGCAAGGCAACAGGATTTAGCTGCTAAAGAGCGACAGCAACAGGCGCAACTAGAGCAGGGATGACCGAGTTTGTGAAGCTTTGGATAGATCAACGCTCAAGCGGGATTCCAGGAATTTAGTTGAGAAGATTAGGAATTGAGGGTGCGATCGCTTGAGTATTAATTTGCTCATACTTTTGGGAATACTAATTTTAAAGCAGACTAGGCTCTTTCTCTATCAAGCAAAACATAAGAGCCGTATTCCAGTAAAAGTAGGAACACTATAATGAACGCTCCACTGCCTAACAATGAAGCGGCTAGGCTTGATGCACTCGCTCGGTATAAGATTCTTGATACTCCTCCCGAACAGGCGTTCGATGACCTTACCCGTCTAGCTGCATATATGTGTGGAACTCCAATTGCGCTAGTTAGTCTAGTTGACTCTGACCGCCAATGGGTCAAATCGAAGGTGGGCTTGGAAATCTCACAGACCCCGCGCAATATTGCCTTTTGTGCCCATGCAATTCTACAGCCTGACCCACTGGTTATTCAGGATGCTTGCCAGGATGCTCGCTTCGCTGATAATCCTCTAGTTACTGAGGATCCCAACATCCGGTTTTACGCTGGCGCACCTCTTATTAATTCAGATGGTTTGTCACTAGGTACTTTATGCGCGATTGATTATGTTCCTAAAGATTTAAGCCTTGAACAGCAAGGAGCTCTACAAATTATAGCTCGCCAAGTAATAACTCAACTGGAGTTACGACGCAATGTAGCTGCTCTAGAAGCAGCTATTACTCAGCATAAACGGTCAGAGGAGGCGTTGAAAGAAAGTGAAGAGCGCTATCGCCGTTTGGTAGAGCTTTCTCCCGAAGCGATCGCTGTCTACAGCGAAGGAAACTTTAATTATATAAATACTACCGGAGCCAAACTTTTCGGTGCAGCTAGTCCAGAGGAACTTATTGGCAAGCCAATATTAGATTTCGTTCATCCACACTATCACCAAACAATAGAGGCGCAAGGAAGGCAAATTCAGGAGGAAGTGCAAGCAGCTCTCACTGAAGTAAAGTTCGTTCGGCTTGACAGTCAGGTCATAGATATTGAGGTAAAAGGAATATCCATCACTTATCAAGGCAAATCGGCAATGCAGGTTGTGCTTAGGGATGTCACTAAACGCAAGCAAACGGAAGAGCGGGTGCGGCTGCTTGAGTCGGTGGTACTTAACGCCAAGGATGCGGTGCTAATTGCCGAAGCTGAACCTATTCATGAGCCGGGACCACAGATTATATATACTAATCATGCCTTTACCCGAATGACTGGTTACAGCCTGGATGAAGTGCAGGGCAAAACTCCGCGCATTCTGCAAGGAGCGAAAACTGACAGGGCAACCCTTGACAAGATTCGCGCTGCACTTAAAGCGTGGCAGCCCATCCGCGCTGAACTTATTAACTATCGTAAAGATGGTTCCGAGTTCTGGGTAGAGCTTAACGTCACACCAGTAGCAGATAAAAATGGCTGGTATACCCATTGGATATCAATACAACGCAACATCACAGAACGCAAACAGAATGAAGAGGCACTGCGGCAGAGCGAGCAGCGCTTTCGCTTCCTAGCCGAAGCCGTTCCCCAGCAGGTATGGACAGCGCATTCAGATGGCGAACTTAATTACGTCAACCAGCGCGTTTTGAACTACTTCGGGTGTACGTTAGAACAAACGCTCGGCTGGGGGTGGCAGTGCTTTGTGCATCCAGACGATCTACCTCGGTGTTTTGAGAACTGGAACAGGGCTCTTGAAACAGGTAAATACTATGAAATCGAATTTCGCCTCAAAAATGTAGCTGACGGAAT
>MWWI01000073.1_pt1 | contig 21139 bp, 19 predicted proteins | sample 1047321 | NCBI WGS metagenome assembly MWWI01 (sample SAMN06349966, study PRJNA376086) | soil metagenome | isolation source: FI-1 sample Antarctic (ecotone) soil | place: Antarctica | reverse complement strand
TCGGTTTTGAAGAAGAATGGGGATATTTTTCCCTCAATGAGCTTCAGAGCATCAAGGTCAACGGCTTAACTGTCGAACGTGATCTTTACTTCAAATCCGGTCTATTTCCGGATGTGATCAAGACTTTCCATAGCGAGAGAGGTCGGTGACTACACGGCTTTACCTAAAACAACCAATCGCGCAATGATTGGTTGTTTTCATAACTTCAAAAAACAGCTATATTTAGGGGGTATTAAAACTCTCAAACGTTCAATTAAAAACCTGAGTAATGAATATCAAAGAACTGGTAGATAAATATAACGCCGACCGGTCCTACTACTTAACAGTCAAATATAACGAAACTCAATTGCGTAGTGATTTTTTAGATCCTTTATTCGAACTCTTTGGTTGGGACATTAAGAATCACGCCGGCAAATCCATGTACGAACGCGAAGTCATTCTAGAAGAATCTTTGAAGAGTACAGCCGCAGAACACTCGAAGAAACCGGATTACACATTTCGTTTATTCTCAGAGCGGAAATTTTTTTTAGAAGCAAAAAAACCATCGGTTGCTATCGAAAGTAACGACGACGCTGCTAAACAAGTGCGACGTTATGGGTTTACAGCTCGCCTTAAAATCTCCGCAGTTTCGAACTTTGAATACCTCATTCTTTACGATGCTTCTGTAAAGGTCGAGTCATCCGACACCTTTCAGAAAGCATTGATTCGCAAATATCACTTTACGGAATATGAGGCTAAGTTCGATGAAATACGGCAACTTCTAGGCCGGGATGCAGTTTACTCAGGACAGTTTGATGTAGAGTGGCAAGATATTGAGGCCAAGCTTGAGCACTATTCCGTCGACACGATTTTTTTACAACAGATCAATCAGTGGCGCCAACTTCTAGGCATTGAGGTCTTTAAGCATTTGCCAACAATTGGCGAAAAACAGCTGAACGACATCGTTCAAAGCTACCTTAACCGAATTTTATTTCTTCGAGTTTGTGAAGATCGGAATTTAGAAACCTATCAGACGCTCTTATTATTGGCGAAAGGTAATGACTTCCCGGCGTTGGTAGATAAATTCAGACAAGCTGATAAGAAATATAACTCAGGTTTGTTTGACCAACTTCTAACAGATAAGGTGATTGGTGATGTTAGCTCAGTTTTCTGGGCAATCATCCGACAGCTCTATTATCCCGAAAGTCCATACTCCTTTGCTGTGTTCTCTTCCGATATCCTGGGCCGAATATATGAGATTTTTCTATCGGAACAGCTTGTGATTACTGGTGGATCTGTTGTTCTAAACAAAAAACTTGAACATGTCGATCGGGATATAGTAACCACACCCACTTTTATTATTAATGACATCCTTCGCAATACAGTAGTACCAAAATTTAATAATAAGACCTTTGGGGAGATGTGCGAGTTAAAGGTTGCTGATATTGCTTGCGGATCCGGGTCATTCTTACTAGAGGCCTTCCAACTTCTAAACGACCTATCGATTGACTACTATCTACGAAATGACAAAAGCCAACTGATTCAGACAAATATCAGTACCTACAAGCTTAGCTTTAAGGCAAAAACAAAGCTGCTTACAAGCACTATTTTTGGTGTGGATAAAGATTTCAATGCAGTTGAAGCTGCTAAATTTGGACTTCTATTAAAGTTACTCGAGACCGAAGACACATCGACAACCATTGGTAGCAAACCGATCCTGCCGGACCTCTCCGATAATATTCTTTTCGGAAATAGCCTGCTTTCCCCCGAACTAATAGAAAGTCCAGAGGATCAACTTACAATTAACCCTTTTGATTTTGCCGGTAAACGGTTTGATATTATTGTTGGCAATCCCCCGTACATGAAGTCGGAGGATATGAAAAACATCACCCCTCTCGAACTTCCTCTTTACAAAAAACTGTTTTCGACTGCCTATAAACAATTCGATAAATATTTTATTTTTATTGAGCGCGCGTTGAGCCTTCTCACAGAAGATGGAATTATGGGATTTATAGTGCCAAGCAAATTCATGAAGGTTGGTGCCGCGAAACAATTACGTGAATTGCTAGCATCGGAGAGATATATAGAGACGATTGTTTCGTTTGGCGCACACCAAATATTTTCGGATAAAACCACCTACACATGTTTGTTGTTTCTAACTAAAGAGCCAAATGATGAGTTTAAATACTCAGAAATTAAAGATTTAACTGCTTGGAAAATACGGGACACAGCGGCGATTATTTACGCGAGCGAACAAACAGAAACTCTCGATAATGATGTTTGGCCCTTAGTTCCCCCGGACCTTGCTGATGCCTATAAAAAAATTGTAGGCCAGAGTATTAAGCTGGTTAAATTAACCGGCGCCGAGAATATTTTCAACGGTATCCAAACGAGTGCTAACGATATCTATATTTTCCGGCCTTTGAAAGAGGACAAACATTTTTACTATTTCACGAAGAAAGGTCAAAACTATCGAATAGAGAAGTCCATCACGAAACCGTATTTTCAGACTTCTACCGGTACCGACAACCTTTGCACCTATAGAACATTCAAGCCGAACGCTCGAGTCTTTTTTCCTTATCAAACCTCGACTAAAGGCATGAAACTAATTCCTTTAGCATCGATTAAGAGGCTATTTCCGAATGCATTTCAGTATCTACAGGAACATAAATCAGTCCTCAACAATCCGAAGCGCGATATCAAACCAACCCCGACTACTAAAACTGAGTGGCATCGTTACGGACGACACCAAAGCCTAGATAACTGTGGCTTGCCGGCGAAAATTATTGTCGGGGTCTTGTCACTTGGTGATAAATACGCAATTGATTTTAATGGTACATTGATTTCGTCCGGGGGCACCGCCGGCTACTGTGTAGTGGCTCTTCCAAAAGACTGTGAATACTCTATTTACTATATCCAGGCATTACTTAACTCGAAATATTTAGAATGGTTTAGCTCATTATACGGAGAAGTTTTTAGAGGTGGTTATATTGCCAGAGGTACCAAGGTACTGAAGAATTTGCCGATTCGTGAGATTGATTTCGATCAAGCATCTGACAAGGCATTGCACGACAATATAGCCAAAAAACAAAAAGCACTAATCTCTATTTTTGATCAGATGGACGCGAACCCGAAGGATAGACGATTATTAATAAAGCTCAACAGGCAGTTTGAAGCTGAGAAAGCTACATTGGACACCTATTTAACAGCTCTGTATGATTTAGGCTCGGACGATTTGATTATTCCATTAATTAAGGAAATGTATGAGGCTAATTGAGCATACAACGGCTGAGAAGTTGCGCGGCGGTTTTTACACGCCCGAACGCATTGCGGCCTTCATCCTTAGATGGGGCATTAACGGAAGCACGAACAGCGCAATACTAGAGCCAAGCTGCGGCGACGGAGTGTTTCTTGAACAACTTAAACATCAAAAACATAAATTTAAGTCTATAACCGCAATTGAGTTGGATCCTACTGAGGCCCAAAAAGCTGATGATATAAAACTTCCTCGGAAAGTCGTCAAGAATGAAGAGTTTCACTATTATTGCAACACAACATCTGATCGATTCGACCTTGTAGTAGGAAACCCCCCGTACATCCGGTTTCAGTTCTTTGATGAGAAGCAGCAAAAAGAAGCAGCGAATATATTTGAGCGAGCTAACCTAAAATACTCAAAGCTTACAAATGCCTGGGTCTCGTTTGTGGTTGGTTCTAGCCTGCTCTTGAAAGATAAAGGAAAAACCGGATTCGTGCTCCCGGCGGAACTGCTACAGGTTTCGTATGCTCAACAGTTGCGAGAGTTTCTGGCTAGCTTTTATAACAAAATTACTATTGTTTCTTTTGAAAAACTTGTTTTTCCCGATATTCAACAAGAAGTTGTTCTCTTACTTTGCGAACGAAACGGAAGTGAGGAGCACCTAATCGACCATGTAGAGCTTACGGATGCTGCGGATCTTGAGAAGATTGATATAAATCGCTTCAAGAGTCCGGCGAAACATGTTGATTTTAAGTCAAATAAATGGACTTTTTATTTTCTCGACCAGGCGGAAATTAACTTTCTCGAATCTGTGGCAACTTTGTACACAATACCCACAGTTGGTTCACATTCTTCCGTCGAGGTGGGTATTACGACTGGCTCCAACAGCTTCTTCACTGTTCCTAGATCAACCGTAATTCGTTACGACCTTAACAAATATGCGGTTCCAATGGTTGGGCGAAGTGTCCAAGTTGACAGCGTAAAATTTACCGCCCAGGATTGGCAAAAAAATGTCGATTCTGAAGCCCGAGCACATCTGTTAGTCTTTCCTCCAGCCGACGAAATGAATGGCCATGTGGGTTTACACGATTACATTAAATATGGCGAGAGTATAGGTATCAATAACGGTTATAAGACCGGCATTCGTCAAGATTGGTTTGTTGTTCCTTCGATTAAGATATCAGATGCGTTGTTCATACGCCGGAATAACCATTTTCCAAGGCTAATTCTCAATCAAGCAAAGGCTTATACCACTGATACAATGCACAGGGTTTCGATCAAACAAGATACGGATCCAAAGGCCTTCGTCGCAAGCTACTATAACTCTTTATCCTTGGCGTTTTCAGAAATTGTTGGTCGCAGTTATGGTGGTGGAGTTCTCGAGTTAATGCCTAGCGAAGCAGAGAAGATCTTATTGCCGTATTCTAAATCGAATGCTTCCCTCTTACCGATTATCGATAAATTGATGCGAAAAAAGACACCTATTGAAGAAGTCCTCAAAATTACTAACGCTGTTATTTTGAAAAAGGGGTTTGGGTTGTCAGATTCGGAGATCAATATGGCAAGTGCGATTTGGAGAAAGTTGTCGGCACGAAGATTAAACAGAAGCTAAACCGAAAAACATTTAATACTGAAGCAAGGACCATAATTCTTGCTTTTTTATTTACCTATCTGAGACCCACCCATCTCCCTCGCTCGCTTCCCTACCGGTCTAGCTCCGCTCAGTCGTTCTCTTCCCTTCTCTTGCCTTTTTTCATTGTAGCGGCCACCTTGCCGAGTCAAGGGACAAGCCCTCGCTAGAGGCGTCCCGTTGGGCTGACACGGCAAGGAAACCGGCCGCTCTCCCTCCAATGAGGCAAGAGTCGCTCAGAGAGGCCTTGCCGTAAACAATTCACTCTGAAAAGGAGAACAATATGTTCACCAAGAACCAAACGCGAGGACGCCAAGCAGTGCCACGCGAATACCACGATGATTTCGTGGAGATCGTCGATCCATTCGACGAGGAAAACACACCGCCAGCCGAAAAAGCCGGCAGATCAAAACGCTTAGGCTACATGGCCGAGCTCGAAAAGTGGCTTGAGGATACGGTATTCGAGCCGTTCACGGAGGCAATTGCCGCCGAGGATAATAAGGAGCTGCAAATCGCCTTTAATGAGGGAAAGCAGCTTATCAAGCAAAAGGTGTTAGCGAGCTACCACAACGGCCTGAAAGCGAGGACAAATGCACGATAGCTTGCTCGTCCATATTGAGAGCCTAGCCGTTCCTGTTCTGTACAGCCAAGAGAACAACACAGATCCGATCGTTTACTTGAAACTTGAGTTGCTTAACTCTACATGGCAGTGGCTTGCCACGGAAGTTTCGGTCGAAGAAAACGATATGTTGTTCTTTGGATTTGTCCGAGGGTTTGAAAAAGAATGGGGATATTTTCGGCTTTCAGATTTACGGTCTAGCGGACCGTTAATCTACGACTGCGAATTTATTCCAATGCCCTTTTCAGAGGTCAAGAAAAACTTAGGGTTCTAAGTTTCGGCAGAAAGCTTCCGCACACGGCGGGAGCTTTCGCGGCCGCCCACCCTAGTTGAACATGCTATAATGCAGATAGGTAAATATATAAATAGCTAAATAGCACAATATATGGACAGAATAACCTACGAGCCAATTTCTGACAACTTCCCTGCCGAGTTCACGGTCGAGGATCTCCTCAGTCTTTACGTAAAGTTGCAACCTTTGTTTACCGACGCCGATCGGCTCATGAAGGTCATTCAAATCGAAAATGATTAAGTAATATCAAATGAATAAGGCTTTGAGAATAATCGGTATCATCATTCTTGGGTTCGTTATTATAAGTATTGGTACAGCCGTTCGTGGCACTATCGGCAACCTCTTAAGCATAATTGGTTTTGTCGGTATGATCTTTGGAATTATCCAAGAAGTTCGAAAAAGGAAGACTAGCTAGTTAAATAGCTAAATAACAAAAGCGATAGTTTCCTATCGCTTTTTTTGTTTACTGCGTGACGTGTTGCCGCGTCAGCGGTGGATCGTATTCGTCGGCTATGCCGCCGGGATCACTGTTATCGAGTACGTGGTTCCAGACAAAACTACTTAAGCGGTCAAACCTTATCTTTAATTCGTTGAACTCGGAACGCGTCACTATTTCACCATTCTCGCCCGGATTCTCGACCACCTTACCCCTTATACGCGGGTTTATGGCTTTGGTTTTCTCTTCGCCCGGCTCAGAACTGTATGGAGCAATGCCATAAGCACAGGCCAGCATGTGAGAAGCGTCTTTAGAGGTAACATGATAGAGCTTTGTAAAAAAGTCGATCACTCCCCCACCTTTCAGCGAGCAGCCTTTGCCGAAACAATTGAACCGATTGGTGTTCATGTTTATCGCCAGGCTCTTATCCTTCAAACAAAGTGGACACTTTCCGCGAAGTTCGCCTTCGTAGCTGGGATCGGAAAGATGGACGCCTGAGTCTTCGGCCACAGTCGAAACCTGTAGAGCCGTTCGAACTTCCGCGAAATCCACGTACCGGCCATCGAGATCGATCTTTCGGCGCAGTTCTACTACGTCTATATTTGTCATAGATCACAATTCCTCCTATTTGTCGTTGTGTGCCAGAATAATAGCAAGAATTCAGAGATCCGGAAAGGGCAATCAGGCCCGATCATGTATGATGAATTCACCACCCTCGGTCACTCTCTATCCCCGATTCTAACCAAAGGCTTACGGTAGGGCTGCAACCTTTGGGTAAAGCGTTTGCCCAACACGCTATTGAACCGGACGCGATCAGCGGTTTTTGCCCTACACGCTGGCGATGCGCCTAGGATATTTTGGTTGTCTGGGGGTGGCCGCGACACTTCGCTGTTCTCTTATTTCCCTATCTAGCTATTTAGATAGCTTTTACATTAATACAATATTCTGTGGGGGTGTTAATCCCCTTCTACTACATCTATAAATATTCAACTATTTACCTAGTTGAATATTTTTCTATTTAACCATTTACATATTTGGTTCGTCGTGATAAATTCATTGGCTATGAAGATCACCGTTGCCAGTTTCAAAGGCGGGGTCGGAAAAACCACAACAGCAATTCACTTGGCTGGATACTTAGCGGGGAAAGGTTCTACCTTGCTAGTTGATGGAGATCCAAACCGCAGTTGTTTGGATTGGGCCGAGCAGGGAACTCTTCCTTTTGAAACGGTCGATGCGCGCAATGCAAAAAATGCGGACGCTTACAAGCATCTTGTTATCGACACGCAAGCGCGACCGAAGCAAGAAGAGTTAAAGCAGCTTGCCGAGAATTGTGATTTATTAGTTTTGCCGACGACGCCCGATGCGATGTCTCTTAAAGCAACTTTGAAAATGTTGTCATCGCTGTCGAAGCTCGATCGCGCCAGTTACAAAATTTTATTAACTATGATTCCCCCGCCGCCGAGCCATGATGGTCGAGACGCGGCAAAGATTCTGACAGCTAACCAGCTGCCGATTTTTAAGACGCAAATTCGAAGATATACCGTTTACAAAAAGGCAGCTCTCCAGGGCTTGCTTGTTTCAGGTGTCAGGGACCGCTATGCGGCACAAGCGTGGAATGATTATGAGAAATTCGGAAAGGAGATTTTGAAATGAGTCAGTTCGATACGTTATTCAAGAAACCGGAAAGCGTCACAACGCGTGTCCGAAGATCACCAAAAAACCGGCCGGAAAGTCTTGCCGAAATGCCTGTCGATTTGCCCCGTATTTTGGAAAAAAAGAAGAAGGGAAAAAGCGATGATCCTCGCTTCCGTCAGGTCCTTACCTATCTCAAAAAAGAGACTCATAACTCGGTCAAAGCGGCTCTGATTTTTGACGATCAAGAGAGGGATTTATCAGACCTCGTAGAAGAGCTTTTGGCCGGGTGGTTAACCGCTCACCAGGACGACTAATGTGAGTTATCCCCCACTACGACCGAATAAAAAAATTTTAGCAGAGCGTGTTATAATAAATGCACCAATCTAGATTTCCACATCGCCTATCTCGAAGCTTTAACTCGTCGATATTACTGTGTAGTGAGTAGCGATATTACCGTGTAGCCAGTAGCGATAAAAATGTGTAGTTAGTAGCGATATTACCGTGTAGCCAGTAGCGATAAAATGTGTAGTTAGTAGCGATAAAAAGGTCGTGAAACTGTTGTAATTAAAGGGACTATCTTAAAAGGGAACAAAGAAGAACATTGTATTAAGAACAATTATTTAAGAACAACAACAAGTAACGAGATCGACCAGCCCGAGAAGGGAAGTTGTGAAAAAATTGTTGTTACTGATAAATATCTAAAATAAAAAATGGCCGTCGAATTGATACCCCTAAAACCCGAACAGCACAAAGTAACCTTTGTGCCAAAGACGACAACCGACTTGCCGTTTTTCAATCTGACTTACCGAAGAAAAGAGATTCCGAAGGCAGTTAAATTTGAAGGCATCGACCCGGCCGGCCACCCGATATCCTGGCAAGTTTTTCATAACACAAATAGGGAAGTCGGCCAGGCCGGAGTTGAGGCTCACGAGGTCTGGTATATGCTCATCAAACCGGGCATCGATGCCAGCCGAAAAGAGGACGGAACCATACCGCAAATTATCCGTCTCGGCGGGATGCGCCACTGCCTACGAATGATCGGATGGAGTGAGGGGGGCCACCAAGCCAGAGAGCTTATTAAGTGTCTAACGCAAATTGCATTTGCCGGGTGCGTAGCAGATCTATGGTTTCCAACCGGCGAGATTGACGAGCAGGGAAGAGAGAAGTTTTTACAAATCAAATCGCGGTTCTCAAGACTCTCTGTTTATGCGATCGGCGAACACCATTTAACAGCCGAAGAACTCGCAAGCCAGCAATTTGAATTTGACCTTGAGGACCAAATTTATATCCGGCTCGATCCGATCGAAGTACAACTGCAACAACTCCAAGCTCATCAGCACCGGTTAATCGATAATGAATATATGTTCTCGGTTAAACCGATATCACGCCGATGGTATGAACTTTTAGCGGGGAAGATCTACGGAACGCTCAAGCACAATGCACCGTACTTTGAGATCCGATATTCCTGGTACATAAAGCATCACCACACACTCAAGAAAATGCATCAGCGGTTTCGCATCGTTGAGCAGATGAACCGTGTCGTCCAGGATCACCTCGACTCTGGATTTCTTACCAAGGTTGAGTACCGTAAAGTTAGAGAACCAGGACAAGAGGATGATTTCGTTGTTCGTTACTTTGTCGGCGCCGGAGCCAAAGATTCAATTCGACGAATTCAGAATCATATATCCGGCCGGCGAAAGAGGGAAGTAAGCGAACTCGTTTCAGTCAAAGAAGCCGCAACGTACGACAAGGCTAAATTTGGCGAAATAAGCCCTTTGGCGACCGGACCGGGTATCGAAGTTCCCTTAAAGGTAAAAGTCGCCTCTGCGGGGTCAAATTTTGACGCTCAGGCCGTCCCTGAGAGCAGGGAAGAGATCGTTTTGGCGATTACCACGCTCGAAACACATTTACTGCCCGAGCAGAAAGAACTTCTCACCCATCTAACCAAAGATTTCATGATTACCGAATCGAAAGCCTATGAGCTTATCAAAAAATATCCGACTGAAAGAGTGAGCGTTCAAATTCGAGCTTTTGAATGGCGCGATGTCGAAGCCAAGAACAAAGCAGGCTTTTTAATCAATGCGATCGAACAGGATTACTCGTTGCCCGAGAAGTTCCATGACCGGCTCAAGAAGATCGAGTTCGAAAAGGAACGGGCGAAGAGGGAAGCTGAGACTGAGGTCTGGCAATTGGAACAAGAAAAACTAATTGCCGCCTGCACCTTCTGCAACGAAGCGGGGAACCGATACGTCAAGATGCCGGAAGATCCTAATTACAAGGCGTACCACATGTGCACTCATGATCCGGACATTGAAGCCAAGTTTGAAGACTGGCTAATGTAAAATTAACCGGTCTGACCGACACAAATTGATTCCTAAAAGAGCAGGGAAGTCTGCTCTTTTTTTGATCTCGGATAACCGAGATTAGAGGAAAACCTACACATACAATACAACCATATAGTATGTGTAACTAACACGGTCTCAACGTCCGTAATTACTAGCCCCGCCCTTGCCTGCTTACCGCAGGCTACCCTCATCGCCTCGCCGCTCGCAGACCGTGCCAAACTAATTTGACACTGCGAGACGAGGCGACTCCGCTTTTGTCCGACCTTACCGTCGGACAAACCGAAAATGTTTAGACCAACTTTTTCGGCCGCTGCGGGTTTCAGTCGTTTACCACTTCCTTCAACCTTCGATGAGGGTAGCCTGCGCTAGCGTTAACCACTAGCTTAGGCAAGGGCGGGGGAAGAACTATCGGCTGCAAGCATCCGTTGCAGCACAACTCAAATAGAGGTAAACTTGCCAAGATTTACCCAAAAGACGATGAGTTTCTAAATTCTCAATGACTAGACGGACGGGAGCAGCGGTAGCTTTAGTCGGCGTGTTTATGATCACGGCCGGAGTTATCGGGCTGAAACAACTCTGGTTCTCGGATGAAATCCCAAGTTCTAAAGCAAACGCGACGCCAGCATCGAGCAAGCCGGCAGCGACCCCTTTTCAATCCCGCCGAGAGAAAATCCCGCCGTTTACCGGCAATGATAACCGTACCGCTCCGCTTCTTTGGTCGTATCGCTTTTCCGTCGCCGCTAACGATGGCTGCCGGGGTGCTGAGGGCGAAATGTGGGTAGAACCGAACACCGTCGTATTTGTTAAATTCGTTGACGGTGCGACTGGTGATGTTAAAGTCGGGGTGCCCGGCGACCGGCGAACCGCTCGCAACACGTCCAGTTGGATGGCCGCACGTTTCGTGCTGGTCGGTCAGATGAAATATCCGACAGATATTCAAATCAGCAAAAGGGAACCTTTTGTTGTATGCGATGCCTCTGAAAACCTGTTCCTACATTTGGAGGCCCGGCGGCTACCATGAGTACGTTACTTCTTCTTTTGTTGATTATTTGCGGCATCGCCGTGATCCTCGTTGGCCTTTTCGCTGTTTTGATGGATGATAAATTTGATAAAGGCAATAAAACCGGCCGAAATTCCGCCACTCAATTACAAAAACGTATGGACGACAAACTTAACAGTTGGAATGAGAAGCAAATAGCTACGGATCTAATTCGGCTTCAGGAAAATCAGCCGATGTTCCGGCAGTACGTCCAATCGTTGCGGAAGCAATTTGTGGACACGCAAAACACAAAAATAGCCCAGGCCCGGAACAAATTTATCCAAGAACGGATAGAGACGCTAAAGCTCGCGAACCAATATCGGGATCTTGAAAACGAGCTGGCCTTAAAAGATCAAAAGTATGCCAACGAGTTGCTAGAACTTCAATTGCGGCATCAGCAGACAAAGCTTAGTTTTGAGAATGAAGAGGACGAAAGGGAAATAAAGCGTCTCGAAACAGAGCGCCGCAAGATCGAAAAAGAGTTAGAAATAGCTAAATTGAAAAGGGAATTTGAAGAAATCAATAATCCGCCGCCGAGACCTGAAAATCTCTCGCCGGCAGAGAAAAGAGAACGAAAAAGAGCCGAACTGAAAGAACGAATTAAAACAATTCACAGGACGATCGAGCAAATCAAGAACGACCCGAATTTGTCCGAGCATGATAAACAGACACAGATTAACCAGCTCGAACGGAAGAAATTTGATCTCAACGAAGAATTAGCTGACTTATTGTGAAACCGCAGCTCATAGGTTATGACGCTTTAGGCCGCCCTTTACGGGTGCCCAAATCTAGCCGCGGCTATCATCACCACGTTATCGGATCGAGCGGCAGCGGAAAGTCTAAATTCCTCGAGAATTTAATGCGCGAGGACATGCTTTCGAATCAAGGCTTTTGCCTGATTGATCCGCATGGCACGCTTTACGATGAAATTGTTAAGTTTTCTGCTTACCGCGACCTCAATCGAGAGATTTTAATGCTTAACCTCTCGGTCCCAGAGCACATTAAAGGCTTTAATTTCTTTTCGCGTACCGCCGCCGGCGATGTATCGGTTCAGGTTGACAGCCGGATCTCGGCAACCCTTCATGCCTGGGGCATGGAGAATGCTGACCAGACCCCAACACTCGAACGCATACTGAGGCTTATTTATACAAGTTTGCTTGATGCCGATTTGACGTTGCCCCAGATTGAATTCCTTCTCGACTTTTCGGAAAAGGAAATCCGCGATTACATAATAAGTCAGATCGGCAACGATATGATCCGAAGGGAATGGCAAGAATTGTCGGACATGCAAAAGGTCCGGGATTTCCGAGACGAAACACTTTCCGCTAAAAACCGCTTGTTTCGGCTTCTCACATCAACCGGCCTGATGAGGTTCTTAGGAGTAAAAGGGGAATCTATTGATCTTGTGGACGCGATGGACAACCAGAAGATCATTCTCGTAAACCTCGCGAGCTCGATACACTTATCACCGGAAAACGCTCGGGTTTTTGGATCTTTATTGGTCAATCAATTCTTCGAGGCCGCAAAGCAACGCAAGAAAGGACATTTTGGACAGGATCCTGAACCGTTTCACTTATATTTAGACGAATTTCAAAATTTCGTATCGCTGGACCTTTGCAATATGCTAGATGAGGTTCGGAAATTCGGTTTGTTTTTAACCATGAGCCACCAGCGATTCGGACAGTTAGACGAGGATTTTGAAGACGCTGTTCTAACCAATGCCCAGATTAAAACCGTTTTCGGCGGCCTTCGTGTCGACGACGCCCGCCGAATGGCCGAAGAATTGTTTATTGGGAAATTAGACCCGAAGAAAATTAAAATTGCGGTTTATCAAACCAAACATTGGTATAAGTACACGCGCGATAAAGTTTATTCACAGTCAAGCAGTACAACGGAGACTGACTCGTACTCTGACGGTGTGGGGGATAGCTATACCTCAGGAAGATCCACCAGCACCAGCGTCGGCCAAAATACAGCTCCACCTTCAAACGATTTCTTTAATGGGGCCGCCTGGTTCGACGGGCCGCAGATTTTATCCAATAACGAATCCTCTAGTAGTGGGTTTTCTGAATCGCACGGATCGAGCAGCTCGTCCAGTGAAGGACATTCGAGCAGCTACACCGAGAGTTATGGTGAAGCAGATATTCCGGTATTTGTGCCGGTGCCATTCAAAGAGTTGGGCAGCGTTCAATACTATTCCCTTGAAGAACAATTAACGGAGCTGACGCAGGCTCTTAAACTTAATCAGCAACGACATTGTTTTATCCAGCTTCCCGGCCAGGAAACACAGCCATTGCTAATTCCCTTTATCAAGCCTGTTTATGTTCCGCCACACACTATCAAGCAGTACGAAGCTCGCAAAGCCCTCGAAGCAATGTCTCTATCCCCTGCCGAGGCCGATCGAAGAATTTTCCAAGAACGCCAAGATTTACTATCATTAAAGGACAGATCCCAATCCGAACCTGAAATCGAATATATTCCCCCCGAACCGGCGAAGACCGGATCGAAGAAAAAGAAAAGCATCTTTGACCAAATTAAAGATCAAAACCCGGACTTGGATATTTAGATATTCAGCTATCTATAAATGGCGTGGAATTCAATCCCCGATAAAGAAACCAGCTCGTACCCTAACGGTGTGAGAGATGGCTCAAGACAATTAAGAAAAACGCTAATGGAATCTCCAAAAGGAAAACGCCTAAAAAAATATACTCGAGAGAAACCGGAAAACTTGCCGCCTCGCCGCATCACGCCGCGATCGATCGAAATTATAGATATAATACACCGGTACAAATTTATCCCGACATCTATGATCGTCCGGCTTGTTGACGGCGACATGAGAACCACCGAACGGCATTTACAGAACCTATATCATAAAAAACTCATCAATCGTTTCGCCTTTCCTTCGACGTACTACCCTACTGAGTTTAATTATTATCTGGACGAGAAAAACGCTTTGGATCTCCTCATCGACAACGGACACGATGCCGAAACACTCGATTACGAAAGCGTTAGCAATAATCGGGAAAAGAAGTACAGCGAAATCACAATGGGAAAAGAAATGATTAAGATGCCGGGCCGCTTGATGCATCTCCACCACGAGATAATGATTTCCCGTTTCCACTACATGTTAGAAAGAGCCTGCAATAAATCCGGCGATAAGGTGAAAATGTTGGGCTTTTATCAAGGTTCTCAGTTATGGAACACAGTCGAGGTACGCCGGGCATTGTACGATCACAACGGAGCGTTGTATGAGGTCGATGAAACCGAAAAACTACCGCATCGACCGGACGCATTCTTTGGTCTTCATTTCCCGGACCGGGACGGTGAAGACAGATCAACTTATTATTTTTACGAAGCCGATCGGCAGCGGACTTCAATCAAAAAAATGCAGAAGAAGCTGCGCTCGCATTTCCACTATATAGTGAAGCAAAAAAGGCACACCGGCGATTACGGAGTTAAACGGATCAAAGCGGTACTTGTCGAGTCGATCGAAGATCATTGGGCCGACTCATTGCGCGTTAGTGCTAAACACCCGATCGTTTCCGGAAGCAAGCCCAGTCCCCTGTTCTGGTTTACACCGTCGGACCTAATGTTTGAAAAGCTGATATCTGTAAAGGTCAAAGGAGTAGAAAAACAAATCCCAATCTTTCTCGAAAATCCGGAACGTGTCTTCGGTAAGATATGGGCGACGCCGGCCGATAACAATGAGCAGCCGGTGTTTCAATCATTAATCGATTAGATCTATGTCTGGAAATTTCAAATGTGCAGTGTGCCGAAGATCGTTCTCAAGTTATGCAATGCTGAGGGATCACTCCCGAGAACATCAGAAGCAGACAAAAAAGTGTAATGTGTGCGGATCGAGTTTCCCTAAGAAGCAGTATCACAAATGCTAATCAGGATTGTGGCATTATATATTGACTTTGACCCCCCGGTGACGGTATGTTGTTTGTGCCGAAGGAACATTAAAATACCCTTACGCACCTAGGAAGGACTAAGGGACGTTTATAGACCGGCAGACAATGCCGAATCTAGAAACAAATCCGGTTAATTTAAATGAAGTTTCAAAAACAAACTTCCGGTGCGCCAGTTACCTTTATAGCTTATAAAGCAGGTAAGCACAGCACTTTTAGGGTTGAATTGTTTTGTGTCGAATCGGCATGGAAGGTGACGTGAGTTTGTCAACCCCTCATTCACCTTCTATCCTCCAATTATTAGCGTCGCAAACTCACAACGCATCGCCGGTATCTGATTGGCTTAAGAACGCATCAACAGCAGAAGAGGAAGTGGCTTTGTTGGCCACCGTCGACGGAATACCTCTTGTATGGCTGAAATGGGCGCATGGTGAAATGTGCCGGCGGGAAAAACACCATTATAAAATTCATTCTCAAATTGATTACGCGATAAACACTATTTTGAATGGATTAATAATTCTTCAAGAATCTAAGTTCATTTGCGACGTGCTCGAAAATGCTCTTCGATCATCCATCATTAATTTTATTCTTTTGAAGAAGATCACTTATAAACAGCTATACCCGCCTAATTATCTTAAGAAGATTAGGATTGCAGAATCTAAATTTCCCGACGACCCCTCCGTTGTGGTTAGTTCAGATTTTATTATCAACACGGACTTTTCACAGCTCAAACAAACGATAGCCTTAAACTGGGATAGTAATTTCTATGGGTACCGCTACTGCCCGGCTGATAAAGGATTCCGGAGTCTATTTTGGTCGTCAGTTCAATGCCGAGATGTGAATTTGTTCCAGAGTGATATGGACAGGATTCGACGATATAGAAATAGCATCGCGCACTCGCGAAGATTATTTTCAATTGAAGAACTTCTGGACCTAAATAAGTTAGTGGGTAAATGGTTGAGTCCTCTCAATATTCAGTTAATGGATAAAATTATTGCTTACAGAAAAAACCGGCCAAATTTTTTGGAACAGCTAGACGATAACCGCCAGGTGTCAAAAAACCCCTCAAATTCCGGACGTTTAATTCCCCCATTTCTATTCGACTTCCCTACTCGTGTTTAGTGGTGTCAAAAAACTAAAGGTTATTGACATGTAAAAAAGACTTTGCGGGATTGTACGTTTGAGGTATACTGGGCTTTTCGAGAGCTAGAAAATTCAGATTGGTCGTCGGCCGCCCGGTCGACGATCAAACCGGGGTAAGATCCTTTGACGGTGTGGGAGACGTTAAAGAACATCTTGCCCCACCTTTATATTTATTGGTGTCAGAAAGCGCAGACTTTTTGACGCCTTTTCTATTTCCCGTTATGATGCAAACATGCGAGTAGGAATTTACGCGCGGGTATCAACCGTGGACCAACAAACCCTTCCAATGCAACTTAAGCAAATGAAGGAATATATCAAAAACCGGAAGTGGAAACTAACGATCGAAGTCGAAGAGGTTGGGTCCGGTTCCAAGACCAGGCCAAAGCGGGAAGAACTTTTGAAAATGGCCCGACGGCGAGAGATCGACGTAATTCTTGTTTGGAAACTCGATCGGTTTGGCCGATCGCTTGCTGATTTGATCACGACACTAAATGAGCTTCGAGATCTGGGCGTTGTGTTTGTATCGCTTACTGAATCCCTCGACTTCTCCACTGCGTCCGGCCGTGCAATGGCCGGTATGCTTTCTACCTTTGCAGAATTCGAACGCGACATGATACGCGAACGTGTCAAAGCCGGCATCGCAAACGCCAGGGCAAATGGAAAAACATTCGGCCGGCCCAGGACCGCATCGCTTAAGAAAGATGAGATTCAAAAACTAAAAAAGAAAGGCCTGAATAATTCTCAGATTGCAAGAAAACTCAAGATAAGCCGAGGCAGCGTTATTTCGTTATCAAAGGCTTAATTAAAATCAAACTCAATATTCGGTGAAACTATGGATGCCACAGAATTAATGCGTAGTGCTCAACAAGAAGACGAACGCCGCCGCCGGCTAGGTATTCACCCCGATTTTTTCGAAGACATCAAGCGAAATCGAGAGCTGTTGTCGGGCTTTGGAGCGATGCGGTTATTACAGCAGGATCAACTAAAAGATTTAGCGACTCAGATTCTCGCGCCGGGTGTTATGTCCGCAATGGCAGAGGCTTCACGGGCCGCACTCAAATCACCAATTTTTAAATCTATTCAGGAAACGAATTTATCGTCGTTAAGACTAATGGACGGTTTTACCAACCACAGTTCGGCGATCGCTGAAATGACAAGGGCAGCTACTCGTAATGCAGACTGGATGGATTTTAAAGGTTTGTATGCCCCAAAATTGTCAGATCATTTATTTCTCGAATCACATTTTTCGCAAATTGCGCAGATCTCGGCTTTGGCTCAAAGCGCCCTAGCTGTAATGGATTTTTCACAAATAGGAGCCGGTTTCTCTGTTACTGAGGAAATCCGGGCCTCATTTGCGGGTAAATTCGAAGGGTTTACAAATTCATACGCCAACCTTTTCCGATCGTTTGAGGTTCCCGAAACGAGCCTGTTTACTTTACCCCCGGGTATTTCAGAATTACCGACTATTGAGTACTTTAACAGTGCTGATTTATTAGAGAGCACCGTTCCAAAATTCGATCCGGACGAATATGAAGAAGAACGCGTCCTTGTACGTACCGGAATAAGAGAATCGACATATGATTCAATCATTATCCAATTGAGCGAAGTTAATCAGGGCTGGGTCGACATGCTTGCCGGTGCCCGAGAAGCTTTTCGCTCCACGAATCCGGATAAAACCCGACACTGCATTACGTCTTTACGAGAATTGGTTAGAGAAATCATGCAACATTTCTCGCCTGACAAACATATTGAAACGTGGAGCACCTCGGAGACGGACTTTCATAATAAACGCCCGACGCGTCGGGCCCGTTTGCAATATATATCCCGCAATATAAATCACGGACCTTTTACTGAATTCGTTGAGAAGGATATTGCCGCAATACTGGCCGCAATCGATCTTTTTCAAGCTGGTACGCATGCAGCGAATAGTAAATTGACGGAAGCGCAGGTCGCCGCTCTTATAGCAAGAGTTGAGAGCACTATTTTATTTTTATTTTCGATAGCTACATATCAGGAATAAAAGCTGGAGGGAACCCTGACAAAGAGAAGGGACGGTTAAACGTATCTCCCGCACCGTCACAGAAAAATTCTTTTCTTCTCTTAGCTTTGGTTTAAGGTCTACTCTGAATTTATCGAGGCAGGATCTTCATCAACACTGATTTCCCAATAGTGAGTCTTATCGTTTGCCGGGATGCTTCGCAGATCTTCTATATTTTCGTTCTCTAGCTTCACAGTGATTATCTGAGTGTTGAATGACAAGTAAGCAAACTGACCGTCAAACTCGACGGAGCCGCCGAAGATTTCTTTCGCGGACTTGATACTGGCGGCATATTTCTTACCGTCAATATTTTTCCCTTTGTATGTAGCGCCAAAAGAAACGCTGACGAACACACAAAACAGGATTGAAAGTTTCGCTATCGGAACATTTTCAATATATCTAAATGCCGGATTTTTTGGTATAGCCATTTCAAAATTCAACGCCGAAGCATGCTATGGACCTGTGAAGTAATCTTTTCCTTGTTTCCTTTCAGAAAAGCCAAATCTAAACTATCAGCCAAGAAATCCAACGTCTCAAAAATATTCATTATGATATTGCCTTGAGGATCTGTTGAAACCATTGAATCCAGTTTTGTCACCTTGTTTTTTCCGAACCACTCAGTTGACCATTTCTCTTTGGCTATATTGCTCGCGGACATTGCAAAGATAGACATGTACTGTTGAACGTCGCACGGTATGCCGGATCTCTGATGCTCGTCTTGTATTAGTTGGACCCAGTTGACCACGTTACCTTCAAAGCTAATATTCCCATCACCCTGAACTTTATACGCCATAGTCGATTTATTAACCTCCGCATTTTAATTGCATTTGACAAAGTTTCGGTAGTTGCTACGCTTACGGTACTTCCCTTCCCAAAAAAAATCAAAAGGAGATAATAATGAACGCAACACTAGTCGCACATTGCGGGACGACGAAGGTGGACCGGGTGTTTCTTGATCAGATAGAAACGCCGCAGGCAACAGACACGTTCCAACCAATTTCTCACAAGATCCTTGTGGATGCAGTTGAGGAATCACTGGCCTTTAGACACATCTCTATCGAGAGAAGTGAATTCGCCGTTTCACAAGACGGTATGAAGATGTTTGGACTACTGGAAGTGAACCAGGTTCATGAAGGAGTGCGGTTCGCTGTTGGGCTCCGCAACGCCAACGATAAGTCAATGAGACTTGGAATGGTTGCCGGGTATCGTGTATTTGTTTGCGATAATATGGCTCTTTCAGGAGACTTCAATCCCCTTCTCGCTAAGCACACAAAACACCTTGATCTTATCGAATCGGTTTCTATGGGTATCGATCGGATACAGAGAAATTGGAATCCTCTCCGCGCGGAGATCGATCGGAAACGAAACACAATCGTTGATCCCGAACAAGCAAGGCTTCTTATCTACAAGGCATTTGCACATCATAAGCTTCCGGTATCACTATTCAATACAGTCGCTAAGACTTACGAACTCGAGTCGAGTGAAAAAGACACCCTTTGGGCGATTGAACAGTGCTTTACAGGAGCCTATAAGAACTTAAAGCCGATCGCTCAGTTCCAAGCAGCCTCGAAACTTTCGAAAGCACTCCTGCTTCCGGCCTAATCTTCCAGCCGTCCAAAACCATGCCCACCTCAGACACACTAACTTCCGAGTAAAAGTGTGTCTTTTTTGATTTTGCTTACAAATTTCCGTTCATGTTAGATTACGCACGTTCTTAAAACTCGATTAACTACAGACTAAATCGCAAATGGAAGCTCTCTGTTGAATTTGAAGAGATCGGATCTGTCATCAATCAACTGAAGTCTGCTTGACATATATTTCCGCAAAACGATCAAAGACTTCTTTCGCTTTATCGGGCTCACTCTCAGCAACACCCGGTAATGTTATGTCGGTAAACCATTCATCCGGCGGCGAATTCCTGTGTTGACGGTATTCCACTGCAAGGCCGGTTTCGATCGCTGAGCTCACAACCCGATCGGAGGCCCTACCGTTGAAAACTATCCCCCATCGAGGTTTTGGGTGAAAGTGATGGAACCCCGAACTGCCCGTATTTTCCCCCGCCATGAACACGGTTAGAACCGCATTCTTTACCGGTTCCTCTAAGGGAAACTCTTTGAAGAAAATATTGAAGTCTTCTTTTTTCATTCAGAAGAAATGAAGTTTACCCAGATGATCTCTAAAGGATTATAGACACCGCAGCATAGACGGTAAAACGTATCTCCCGCACCGTCACAGAAAAAAATCTTACTTCTGTAATCCCCCGTCTTCGTTGTTCTTGAAAAACCGTACCGTTATGTCATCGTCAGATTCGTCATCGACGAATTCATTCAGGTCGGAGAGATCCTCGATCGGCGTGTAGAGAATTCTCTCTATATTAGTTATTTGTAGATCCGACGCGGGAACGTCCTCTATGTATCGGAACGCGGAATTTCTTGGTCTTGACATAAGCCAGCAAATTGCTAGGCTTACGATACTTCCCTATTCCAAAAAAATCAAAAGGAGCGAAAATGTATGCAATTACTTACGGCGGAGCTGCGCCGAAAAATACCGGCGCTCTATTCTCAGGAGCATTTGAAGATCGAGGAGCGGACCGTTCACGCGAAGCTTTTTTTCCCAGCCGGTAACTGGACCTGGTTTGTTACCGAGGGTGAAGAAGATGAAGGCGACTTTCGGATGTTTGGCTATGTGGTCGGTTTTGAAGAAGAATGGGGATATTTTTCCCTCAATGAGCTTCAGAGCATCAAGGTCAACGGCTTAACTGTCGAACGTGATCTTTACTTCAAATCCGGTCTATTTCCGGATGTGATCAAGACTTT
>MWWI01000072.1_pt1 | contig 21419 bp, 15 predicted proteins | sample 1047321 | NCBI WGS metagenome assembly MWWI01 (sample SAMN06349966, study PRJNA376086) | soil metagenome | isolation source: FI-1 sample Antarctic (ecotone) soil | place: Antarctica | reverse complement strand
CGGCAGGATGTCACGCTGGCGTTCAACCTGATTTCCGGTCGCGGCGAAAAGGGGCAATGGTTCATGCTTGTTGATGGTCGGCCCCAAACTGTGGCTGCAACGAAGGCGGCATAGTGGCGTGGTTCGCGACTGGCGGGCGTTCGCGTTCATGGTTCTATCCGCTCTTGCGCTTACTGCGGTTAACCTTGCGGCTGGTCAAGAGGAGCAATCGCTAGTGTCGCCGTCGTCTGCCTGCTCGGAGTCGTTGGATGAAGCGCTCTGCCTTACTGGCTACATTGCTGAGCGCTTGTACCAGGCTGAGCTTGATAGGCCATCCTCTGAGTTCGTCCAGTTGTACCCGGTCCTTGGTCTCCTGGCCTTCTTCTCCGGGGGGCTCATGTTGGGCTCTGCGGTGTTTCGCTAGTGGATGATGGTTCTATGGTAGCTGATGTCGCGCAGGTGATTTACACGGCTATTCAAGTGGCTGTGACTGCTGGCGGCTCCATCCTTGTGTTCATCCTTGGTCGTCGTGCGGTTGAGGCGATTTGATGCTGGTTGAGTATGTTTCGGTTTTCGCCGGTGGTGTTATCGCTGGCCTGCTGCTGGGTGCCTTCCGGGCATTGGCGGCTCGCTGATGTTCTTCGATACTGCTCCTTCCGACATTGGGGCACTTGCTGCGCCTCTGGTCGGTGTTTTCGTGGTGGTCCTGGGGCTCTGCGCCCTTATCTTCGTGGCGCGGATTATTATTGCAGGACTGATTAAAGAATGAGGCATTTTCGCGCTTGTGCGCGTGTGCAAACCAGGATGAGGGGGGGTTAAATATGTTCGACGCAGGGGATATTTCGGCTGTAGGTACAACCGTCGCGGCTGTTCTTGCAGCCGGGGCAGCCATCGTCATGCTCATGAAAGGGTTTTCTTTGGGCAAGCGCGGTGTCAACAAGGTCTAAGTCAGACCGCTTCATTCCGGGGTGGCGTGCTGGGGGGCGTGCCACCCCAACTTAGTAAGGGGGGGAACATGTCGGAAATTGCTGGTGTTATTTCGCTGATGGTCACGGTACTTCTTGGGTTGGTAACTGTGTTCGGGGTCTTGGTCGGTGGCTATTTCTGGGTGCGACATGCCGGTAGGCGCCGGGGCTTCTGATGCGGTGGCTCCTCCTGGTGTTGGTGATGCTTGGTGGCCATACGTTGGCTCAGACTGGCATAAGCGAGTTAGGAGGTGCGCTGGGTGTTGCCGAGGGGGAGATTCGGACAGGGGTCATGCCTGCGGTTGTGGGGGTTCTGGCAGCTGTTGTGGCTATCGGCATAGCTGCGGGGGTAGCGCGTGTCATTACTCGGTCCACGTAGCCTCGCTCTGATTGGTGCGCTGCTGGGTGCGGTTGCATGGGGTCAGACGTGGAGTGATGTCGCCTTGACTAACTCAACCCATACAACTAGTTCTAACCAGTGTGCAGGTGGGTGGAGCATTAATCATATTACTGTCAATCTTGCTTACGTTAGCGATGCAACGAGTGAGTCAATGTGCAATGTTGACGGTCAATACCCTGCTGATGAGCATGTGGGATGGATTACCCCTAGTTTGAATAGTTGGCGTGCGGATGTTGAGAAGGTGTTTAAGGAACAAAATCCCGATTTATATGTGTGGGATAGTCTCTGGGAGTGTGTGACCGAGTGTTATATCAGGGTGGCTGGAGATAAGCCAACCGCGATTCGCAACGGCATAACAAAGTTCAGATTGCTGACCCACACAGAACCCGACCCTGATGCTGAGGAGCCTGACCCTGATGACCCATATACGCCACCTGGTTGTTACCGGGATTTGAGCGGGCGTTTAATCTGCCCTGACTCTGACGGTGAGGGCCGTCCTGGGTGCGGTGAAACAGGGAACATTGCCTGTGAAACCACTCAACAGGATAATCGGGGGTTGCTAGGGGAGATACGGGATTTGCTCCGGGCGCCGTTTCCGGACAATCCTGACCAGACTGAAGAGTGCATAATCTATGGTATATGTGCTGACCCGGAAGAGCCAGATGAAGAGTATCCAGGTTTTGGTGATGCTGAGGCGTTTCGGCGTGACCGCTGGGTGGCGCCTGAGCTAACTGAAGCGGACACAAATCAGGTGCTCGCTCGTATCGAGGCGGCGGGTGTGCGGATTTCGGAGGCGGCTGAGAATAAAATGCCGTTTGCTCTAGCGAACCTAGTCCCTAATTTCAGCGGGGGCGGTGGTGGCGGTGAATGCCAGGAGACAAACTTGCAGATGCTCGGCACCTCGGCTGCTATTGGGTTTTGTGGTTCGGCTGTTGATACTTTCTTCGCGGGGCCGGTGCGCGGAATGTTAGAGCTGGTCATGATGGTTGGCTTTTACTTCTCGGTTGCCAGGACGTATAACGCGGCATGATTCAGACCCTTGTCAACGGTTTCAAGTGGTTCTTCCAAAGCCTTTACAATCTGCTTGTCTCGTTTTTCGGTGCGTTTCTAGAGTTTTTCAACTTTGTAGCAGAGTGGATGGTCACGCTTGTAGCGAACGTCGTCGCGGTCTGTGTAGATGTCGCGGCGTACATCATAGTTGGATTGCTAGCGTTGTTTCCTGGGGTTCCTGCTCTACCTGATTCGGTGGGGTTCAATGTCTTGAGTGCTGCTAATCGGTATTTTCCTGTGCTTGAGTTGGCGGGCTATGGCATATTGTGGGCTGGGGTTTTCGGGGCTATTAGTGTGATTAAATTTGCCAAGTTCGTGCGGGGCGGTGGCTGACAATGTTCGGCATGTTTAAGAAGGTGCTGCCCACACTGGCGGCTGAGCGGCGCAAGATGGGGCACGATGGGCTGATGCACCTCCTTGAAGCTCGGCGGGGTCGTGGCAAGTCTTCAACGATGATGACCTGGGCACGGTCGGCTGCCTTGGAACGTCGGCCTATTCGAGCCAATTTCGCCATCAATGGCTACCGGCTTGCTCTCCAGCTATACCAGGCCAAGGTCTTCGAGTCCTTGTCGGATGCTGCCGATTGGACGGCTGAGAACGTCCGATATATCTCGCACTGGGACGACATCCTGGACTTCTATGACGGTGTGGTTTTCCTGGATGAAGCTTCCAGGCTGTTTGATTCCCGCAACAGGAAAGATGTCCCGCCGATTGCATTCGAGTGGTTGCAGCAGAGTCGCAAGTTGAAGCTTACGCTCGTGTTCGCCTCCCAAAGTTTCGACTGGTTGGATGTGAGGACACGGCAACTATTCGACATACTCTGGACAGTGCGTAAGGAGGTCTCGCGCAAGAACAAAGCTCTTCCTACAAGGTTCTGGCTCTACGGCTTCGACCCATTCTCGAACGGGCTTTCGGACAATGTAGACCGGGGGCAGTCCGATTTCCTTATGACTGTGCCGTTTGACCTTGAGGTGAGCACGCTCTATAACTCCTGGGAGCTTATACAGCTCGTCTCGGGGGAACCTAGCTGGGCGAATGTCGGGCAGCTTCGGGCATACCTTACTGAGAAGGGTGTCATAGTCGATACTCCACCCAAGTATTCGGTTGATTCCCAATTGATGTGTACTGTCCTTCCGCGGCATTATTATTCCAAGCTGCTCGGGCGGGCCGGAGTGCAGCGCCCCGGCGCGAACGTAGGGCCGGTCGAGCAGCGCAGGCGTGTTTATTTGGTCGATGAGGATATTCCGGCGTCTATTGCCTTCGAGCGGCGGTGGCGTGTCCCCTGGTGGCGTCTTTCCGGGTAGGGCGACGTGTCAAGGGAAAATTGGCCGGTGGCGGGTTAGCTTCCGTACATGCATAGGTAAACCTTCGGACAGTTATAGACCGTGAAGCACCCTGGGTCTCGCCACATTGTTGGGATGAATAATAGAGAAGCATCTGCTCGTCGACGGCTCGCAGCGCTGCGGGTCGGATTGCGGCTATAACGGCATTCGAAAAATGTATAGGTATCTGTATAGTGGCCACTCTTCCAGGCGCCTACCAGGGTGATTCCGGAATTGTTAAGCACTAGTGTCAAGGGCGCCAGCTTCACCGGCGGCGCAGCGTACCCTTGACACGTACCCCTTGCGGCTCCTTGTTGCCGTTTCCTGACCCTATTGGTTGAAAGAAAGCCAAAAGCTTTCTTTCTGCCTCCTGCAAGGGGTTTTTCCTAGTTGGGTTGTTTTAACTGTGGCTCTTCGTGTAGTATGGGGGTCAATTAAAAGATGTGCCTCCGGAGAGACACACCCCACGCAAGATATTAGCATAATGTTGGACACATAAGATACGCTTTCCGGCTCACATCGGAAAGCGGTTTTGTATGGCCTTCACAGTTTTTCGGCAGTTCCCCTGCTCGCGTAAGTGCGACAAGTGCTCGCAGCCTACAGTGATTCGTGAGTACATGTACGAGGGCTGGTTCACTCACTCACAAGTCGAGTGCAAGCTGTGTCCCTGGGAGATTCCTCTACAGGTTGACATGTATCGGTTTAACCAGGCTCTAGAGCACATGCGCCAACAGCGTGCGGTCGGTGCTTGGTGAAGCGGGCAGCCTTGTTACCTCTAGGAACAACTTACACCCCTACCCGGTTGGTGTTGCAGATTCACCGCTTCGGACTCCCCGTCGCTATGTTGAGGCGTGCGGGCGCGGGACGTTGGCGGCGTTGTTCCCTGGTAGCAAGGTTGCTTTCTATGCGCTGACTTGCTCTAGCTGGTCGTGTGCTTCGTGCCGGAAGGTCAAAGCTGCTCGGTTGCTAGACCGCTTGCGCCGGGGGATGGAGTCGCGGCCCGATCTCCGACGGGTGCTGCTCACTCTGACGATTAATCCGGCGATTTTCGGAGCTTCTGTGGTCGGGTCGAGGTCGTGGGACGATGGGCGCGTAACCACGCTGTGGTCAACTCCTACGGCTGAGCAATTCGCTTGGGCAACGGAGGTCATGTCTACCGAGTTCCACAAACTGAATAAGCGCTTGGTCCGTAAAGCGGCTCGGGCTGGTGTTGATGCTCCGGGCTACTTCCGAGTGATTGAACTGCACCGTAACCTCTGGCCTCATTATCATGTGGTACTTGAGCATCCTTCCTGGGGGTCGTCTGATATCCAAAAGCAGCTTCAAGGCTGGCATGAAGCGCTTGGGATAACTCACGTGCGTGAGGTTTCGCTTGATGATGCGGTGGGAGAGCTGGCGCCCTATCTCACCTCGGCTGAGAGCAAGGGTGGCGGCTCGAAGGCTTACCAGTTCGCTGGGCTGGCGCTTCCGGAGGGTTTCCGCCTGCACAGTTCCTCCGCGGCCTTCCTTGCTCCTGCTGCTGTGTCCGACGTGGTTCCCGAGGTCGCCATAGTATTAAAGGGGCATTTCCACGAGCACCATACGACCGTAATTGAATGGGGCGGTGACTCCCGTATTGTCCTGAACGCTCCTTCTAAGGTTCATCGTCCACCAGGTGGTTCGGTTGCCGTCGGTGATGATGCGCTTCGCTATTGGATGGGGCAAGCTGGTTTGGATGAGATTGTCCAACTGGCTGGGGATGAGCTGGCTTCGTTGGAGGTGTTAGAAGAGAGTTGGGGATGATACTTCATATTCGGTTCATCTTTATGCTATCTTCTATATATACAGCACCCTTTCCTCGTTCGCATGACCGGGGGGTGCTGTAACCTGACGGGGGGATATATGTTTACGGTTACAGGTTTGCTCACGGGCATAAAAGAGGGTACGTACAATGGGCAGCTACAAATTACGGCGCTGGTTCTGCCCGAAGGAGCTGAACGACCGGCTGCTGTAATTCTTGCGAGTCCTGATTACATCAAACATCTAGAGTCCAGGGTGCGGCAGGATGTCACGCTGGCGTTCAACCTGATTTCCGGTCGCGGCGAAAAGGGGCAATGGTTCATGCTTGTTGATGGTCGGCCCCAAACTGTGGCTGCAACGAAGGCGGCATAGTGGCGTGGTTCGTGACTGGCGGGCGTTCGCGTTCATGGTTCTATCCGCTCTTGCGCTTACTGCGGTTAACCTTGCGGCTGGTCAAGAGGAGCAATCGGTAGTGTCGCCGTCGTCTGCCTGTTCGGATTCGTTGGATGAAGCGCTCTGCCTTACTGGCTACATTGCCGAGCGCTTGTACCGGGCCGAGCTTGATAGGCCATCCGCTGAGTTCGTCCAGTTGTACCCGGTCCTTGGGCTCCTCGCCTTCTTCTCCGGGGGGCTCATGTTGGGCTCTGCGGTGTTTCGCTAGTGGATGATGCTGCCGTGGTGGCTGACGTGGCTCAGGTGATTTACACGGCTATTCAAGTGGCTGTGACTGCTGGCGGCTCCATCCTGCTGTTCATCCTTGGTCGTCGTGCGGTTGAGGCCATTTGATGCTTGTTGAGTATATTTCCGTTTTCGCCGGTGGTGTTATCGCTGGTCTGCTGCTGGGTGCCTTCCGGGCATTGGCGGCTCGCTGATGTTCTTCGATACTGCTCCTTCCGACATTGGGGCACTTGCTGGGCCTCTGGTCGGTGTTTTCGTGGTGGTCCTGGGGTTCTGCGCCCTTATTTTCGTGGCGCGGATTATTATTGCAGGACTGATTAAAGAATGAGGCATTTTCGCGCTTGTGCGCGTGTGCAAACCATTATGAGGGGGGGTTAAATATGTTTGAAGCAGGAGACATTTCGGCTGTTGGTACTACCATCGCAGCCGTGCTCGCTGCCGGCGCAGCCATCGTGATGCTCATGAAGGGGTTTTCTTTGGGCAAGCGCGGCGTCAACAAGGTCTGATTCAGACCGCTTCATTCCGGGGTGGCGTGCTGGGGGGCGTGCCACCCCAACTTAGTAAGGGGGGAACATGTCGGAAATTGCTGGTGTTATTTCGCTGATGGTGACGGTACTTCTTGGTCTGGTAACTGTGTTCGCTGTTTTGGTCGGTGGCTATTTCTGGGTGAGACATGCCGGTAGGCGCCGGGGCTTCTGATGCGGTGGCTTCTCCTGGTGTTCGTGGTGCTTTTTGGTCATACGCTGGCTCAGACTGGCATAAGCGAGCTAGGAGGTGCTCTGGGTATTGCCGAGGGGGAGATACGGACAGGGGTCATGCCTGCGGTTGTGGGGGTTCTGGCTGCGGTTGTGGCCATCGGCATAGCTGCGGGGGTAGCTCGTGTCATCACGCGCTCTACTTAATGCTGTAGTGTTCGCTGCTCTGTTCGGTGCGCTATCGTCGGCAATAGGGGAGACGGGTTGGTCTTGTGATGCGTCAACGGGTGGCTCTCAAGGGGACAATGTGTTTTGGTGCGAGCAGACTTCTACTGATAGTTATAACCGAGAGATTCTGACGGTTAACTGGAAAGCTTGCGGTAATTCTTCGTATGGGGGTTCGGTCATTAATCGGACGGGGCATGCTGCGTGGTATTCAAACACGCGAGCAAACTACGAGGCTTCTTGGAATTCCTGCGAGCACGAGTATAATCAGCCTGATTTTGACCCCGACCCTGACCCCGACCCCGACCCCGACCCTCCGGGCTGTTACCGTGATATGGCTGGGCGTTTGGTCTGTCCTGGTGATGACAATTTCGGTCCAGATGCTGGCTGCGGTGGTTCTGGGGATTTGGCTTGTGAGACAACTCAACAGGATAACAGGGGACTGTTACAACAGATTCGTGACCTGCTGCGAACACCTCTGCCAGAGGAGATAGAACCAGATGAGGGATGCATTATTTATGGCATATGCCCTGAACCGGAAGAGCCTGATGAGGAGTATCCGGGTTTCGGTGATGCTGAGCGCTTCCGGCGCGACCGCTGGGTGGCGCCTGAGCTAACTGAAGGGGACACAAACCAAGTGCTCGCTCGCATCGAGGCGGCGGGCGTTCGGATTTCCGAAGCAGCCGAGAATAAAATGCCGTTCGCGCTTGCGAACTTAGTCCCTAATTTCAGTGGGGGCGGTGGTGGTGGTGAGTGCCAAGAGACAAATTTGCAGATGCTCGGCACCTCGGCTCCTATTGGCTTCTGTGGTTCGGCTGTTGATACGTTCTTCGCTGGGCCGGTTCGTGGCATGTTGGAGCTTCTTCTGATTGTGGGCTTCTACTTCTCGGTTGCGAGGACGTATAACGCGGCATGATTCAGACTCTTGTAAATGGTTTCAAGTGGTTCTTCCAGAGTCTTTACAATCTGCTTGTCTCGTTCTTCGGTGCGTTCCTAGAGTTCTTCAACTTCGTAGCAGAGTGGATGGTCACTCTTGTAGCGAACGTGGTCGCCGTCTGTGTGGATGTCGCGGCGTACATCATAGTTGGCTTGCTGGCATTGTTCCCTGGGGTTCCTGCTCTGCCTGACTCGGTGGGGTTCAATGTTTTGAGTGCAGCGAATCGGTATTTTCCTGTGTTCGAGTTGGCGGGCTACGGGATATTGTGGGGTGGTGTCTTTGGGGCTATCAGCTTGATTAAGTTCGCCAAGTTTGTTCGAGGCGGTGGCTGATGTTCGGCATGTTCAAGAAGGTGCTTCCCACACTGGCGGCTGAGCGGCGCAAGATGGGGCACGATGGGCTTATGCACCTCCTTGAAGCGCGTCGGGGTCGTGGCAAGTCCTCAACGATGATGACGTGGGCACGGTCGGCTGCGTTGGAGCGGCGGCCTATTCGGGCCAATTTCGCTATTAACGGCTACCGGCTCGCCCTCCAGTTGTACCAGGCCAAGGTCTTTGACTCCTTGTCGGATGCTGCTGATTGGACGGCTGAGAACGTCCGATATATCTCGCACTGGGACGACATCTTAGACTTCTATGACGGTGTGGTGTTCCTTGATGAAGCTTCGAGGCTGTTTGATTCCCGTAATAGGAAAGATGTGCCTCCGATAGCGTTCGAGTGGTTGCAGCAGAGTCGCAAGTTGAAGCTCACCTTGGTTTTCGCCTCGCAGAGTTTCGATTGGCTGGACGTGAGGACGCGGCAATTATTTGACATACTCTGGACAGTGCGTAAGGAAGTTTCGCGCAAGAACAAAGCTCTTCCTACACGGTTCTGGCTCTATGGCTTTGACCCATTCTCGAACGGGCTTTCGGACAATGTAGACCGGGGGCAGTCGGATTTCCTGATGACCGTGCCGTTTGACCTTGAGGTGAGCACGCTCTATAACTCCTGGGAGCTTATACAGCTCGTCTCGGGGGAACCTAGCTGGGCCAATGTCGGGCAGCTCCGGGCATACCTTACTGAGAAGGGTGTGATAGTCGATACCCCACCGAAGTATTCTGTTGATTCGCAATTAATGTGTACTGTCCTTCCGCGACATTATTATTCCAAGCTGCTCGGGCGGGCCGGAGTGCAGCGCCCCGGCGCGAACGGAGGGCCGGTCGAGCAGCGCAGGCGTGTTTATTTGGTCGATGAGGATATTCCGGCGTCTATTGCCTTCGAGCGGCGGTGGCGTGTCCCTTGGTGGCGTCTTTCCGGGTAGGGGCGACGTGTCAAGCCAAAAGTGGCCGGTGGCGGGTTAGCTCCCGTACATGCATGACAAACCTTCGGATAGTTATAGACCGTGCAGCACGTCTGGTCTTTCGACGCTGGTCGGCATGAATAATAGGCACCGTTCTCCTCATCGACGGCTTGCAGCGCTGCGGTGAGAAGTACGGCTGTGACGGCATCTGAAAAATGCATAGGTGGCTGTATAGTTTTTATGTTTTTAGGTGAATGAAGAGGTTCTTTAACGCGGCTTCGACAATCATGCTCCGGCTTTTGCCTGTTGTGTTTGCGTGCTCCTTCAGTTTCCTGACGATTGTGGGGTTTAGTGTAACGTTTATTATTTGGGCGCGGTCGCCTGGTTTGAGTTGGTTTTTGGGTGGGCGTCCAGCGCCGGTTTTTGTTTTTTTTTAGTCTGTAGTATCGCCTTGTAGGTTTTTGGTTTGTGGTATGTTGGTTTTTTTTTGGAAGATTCGGTAACTTGATTGTATCATAGTTCGAATCAAGATATTGTGTGTTTGTTTAGTGGGTTTTTAGGTGCCTGCTGGGTGATGATGGAAATGTTGAGCACGAGTGTCAAGGGCGCCAGCTTCACCGGCGGCGTAGCGTACCCTTGACACGTTCTTTTTGTGGCTTCCTGTTACCGTTTCCTGACCCTGTTGGTTGAAAGAAAGCAAAAGCTTTCTTTCTGCCTCCTGCAAGGGGTTTTTCTTAGTTGGGTTGTTTTGGCTGTGGCTCTTCGTGTAGTATGAGGGTCAAATTAAAGATGTGCCTCCGGAGAGACACACCTTATGCAAGATATTAGTATAATGTTGGACACATAAGATACGCTTTCCGGCTTATATCGGAAAGCGGTTTTTATGGCGTTCGCAGTTCTTCGGCAGTTCTCCTGCTCGCGTAAGTGCGACAAGTGCTCGCAGCCTACAGTGATTCGTGAGTACATGCACGAGGGCTGGTTCATTTATTCACAAGTCGAGTGCAAGTTGTGTCCCTGGGAGATTTCTCTACAGGTTGACATGTATTGGTTTAACCATGTTTTAGACCGGATGCGGCAACAGTGTGGGGTCGGTGCTCGGTGATAGTAGCCTTGTTACCTCTAGGAATAACTTACACCCCTACCCGGTTGGTGTTGCAGATTCACCGCTTCGGACTCCCCGTCGCTATGTTGAGGCGTGCGGGCGCGGGACGTTGGCGGCGTTGTTCCCTGGTAGCAAGGTTGCTTTCTATGCGCTGACTTGCTCTAGCTGGTCGTGTGCTTCGTGCCGGAAGGTCAAAGCTGCTCGGTTGCTAGACCGCTTGCGCCGGGGGATGGAGTCGCGGCCCGATCTCCGACGGGTGCTGCTCACTCTGACGATTAATCCGGCGATTTTCGGAGCTTCTGTGGTCGGGTCGAGGTCGTGGGACGATGGGCGCGTAACCACGCTGTGGTCAACTCCTACGGCTGAGCAATTCGCTTGGGCAACGGAGGTCATGTCTACCGAGTTCCACAAACTGAATAAGCGCTTGGTCCGTAAAGCGGCTCGGGCTGGTGTTGATGCTCCGGGCTACTTCCGAGTGATTGAACTGCACCGTAACCTCTGGCCTCATTATCATGTGGTACTTGAGCATCCTTCCTGGGGGTCGTCTGATATCCAAAAGCAGCTTCAAGGCTGGCATGAAGCGCTTGGGATAACTCACGTGCGTGAGGTTTCGCTTGATGATGCGGTGGGAGAGCTGGCGCCCTATCTCACCTCGGCTGAGAGCAAGGGTGGCGGCTCGAAGGCTTACCAGTTCGCTGGGCTGGCGCTTCCGGAGGGTTTCCGCCTGCACAGTTCCTCCGCGGCCTTCCTTGCTCCTGCTGCTGTGTCCGACGTGGTTCCCGAGGTCGCCATAGTATTAAAGGGGCATTTCCACGAGCACCATACGACCGTAATTGAATGGGGCGGTGACTCCCGTATTGTCCTGAACGCTCCTTCTAAGGTTCATCGTCCACCAGGTGGTTCGGTTGCCGTCGGTGATGATGCGCTTCGCTATTGGATGGGGCAAGCTGGTTTGGATGAGATTGTCCAACTGGCTGGGGATGAGCTGGCTTCGTTGGAGGTGTTAGAAGAGAGTTGGGGATGATACTTCATATTCGGTTCATCTTTATGCTATCTTCTATATATACAGCACCCTTTCCTCGTTCGCATGACCGGGGGGTGCTGTAACCTGACGGGGGGATATATGTTTACGGTTACAGGTTTGCTCACGGGCATAAAAGAGGGTACGTACAATGGGCAGCTACAAATTACGGCGCTGGTTCTGCCCGAAGGAGCTGAACGACCGGCTGCTGTAATTCTTGCGAGTCCTGATTACATCAAACATCTAGAGTCCAGGGTGCGGCAGGATGTCACGCTGGCGTTCAACCTGATTTCCGGTCGCGGCGAAAAGGGGCAATGGTTCATGCTTGTTGATGGTCGGCCCCAAACTGTGGCTGCAACGAAGGCGGCATAGTGGCGTGGTTCGTGACTGGCGGGCGTTCGCGTTCATGGTTCTATCCGCTCTTGCGCTTACTGCGGTTAACCTTGCGGCTGGTCAAGAGGAGCAATCGGTAGTGTCGCCGTCGTCTGCCTGTTCGGATTCGTTGGATGAAGCGCTCTGCCTTACTGGCTACATTGCCGAGCGCTTGTACCGGGCCGAGCTTGATAGGCCATCCGCTGAGTTCGTCCAGTTGTACCCGGTCCTTGGGCTCCTCGCCTTCTTCTCCGGGGGGCTCATGTTGGGCTCTGCGGTGTTTCGCTAGTGGATGATGCTGCCGTGGTGGCTGACGTGGCTCAGGTGATTTACACGGCTATTCAAGTGGCTGTGACTGCTGGCGGCTCCATCCTGCTGTTCATCCTTGGTCGTCGTGCGGTTGAGGCCATTTGATGCTTGTTGAGTATATTTCCGTTTTCGCCGGTGGTGTTATCGCTGGTCTGCTGCTGGGTGCCTTCCGGGCATTGGCGGCTCGCTGATGTTCTTCGATACTGCTCCTTCCGACATTGGGGCACTTGCTGGGCCTCTGGTCGGTGTTTTCGTGGTGGTCCTGGGGTTCTGCGCCCTTATTTTCGTGGCGCGGATTATTATTGCAGGACTGATTAAAGAATGAGGCATTTTCGCGCTTGTGCGCGTGTGCAAACCATTATGAGGGGGGGTTAAATATGTTTGAAGCAGGAGACATTTCGGCTGTTGGTACTACCATCGCAGCCGTGCTCGCTGCCGGCGCAGCCATCGTGATGCTCATGAAGGGGTTTTCTTTGGGCAAGCGCGGCGTCAACAAGGTCTGATTCAGACCGCTTCATTCCGGGGTGGCGTGCTGGGGGGCGTGCCACCCCAACTTAGTAAGGGGGGAACATGTCGGAAATTGCTGGTGTTATTTCGCTGATGGTGACGGTACTTCTTGGTCTGGTAACTGTGTTCGCTGTTTTGGTCGGTGGCTATTTCTGGGTGAGACATGCCGGTAGGCGCCGGGGCTTCTGATGCGGTGGCTTCTCCTGGTGTTCGTGGTGCTTTTTGGTCATACGCTGGCTCAGACTGGCATAAGCGAGCTAGGAGGTGCTCTGGGTATTGCCGAGGGGGAGATACGGACAGGGGTCATGCCTGCGGTTGTGGGGGTTCTGGCTGCGGTTGTGGCCATCGGCATAGCTGCGGGGGTAGCTCGTGTCATCACGCGCTCTACTTAATGCTGTAGTGTTCGCTGCTCTGTTCGGTGCGCTATCGTCGGCAATAGGGGAGACGGGTTGGTCTTGTGATGCGTCAACGGGTGGCTCTCAAGGGGACAATGTGTTTTGGTGCGAGCAGACTTCTACTGATAGTTATAACCGAGAGATTCTGACGGTTAACTGGAAAGCTTGCGGTAATTCTTCGTATGGGGGTTCGGTCATTAATCGGACGGGGCATGCTGCGTGGTATTCAAACACGCGAGCAAACTACGAGGCTTCTTGGAATTCCTGCGAGCACGAGTATAATCAGCCTGATTTTGACCCCGACCCTGACCCCGACCCCGACCCCGACCCTCCGGGCTGTTACCGTGATATGGCTGGGCGTTTGGTCTGTCCTGGTGATGACAATTTCGGTCCAGATGCTGGCTGCGGTGGTTCTGGGGATTTGGCTTGTGAGACAACTCAACAGGATAACAGGGGACTGTTACAACAGATTCGTGACCTGCTGCGAACACCTCTGCCAGAGGAGATAGAACCAGATGAGGGATGCATTATTTATGGCATATGCCCTGAACCGGAAGAGCCTGATGAGGAGTATCCGGGTTTCGGTGATGCTGAGCGCTTCCGGCGCGACCGCTGGGTGGCGCCTGAGCTAACTGAAGGGGACACAAACCAAGTGCTCGCTCGCATCGAGGCGGCGGGCGTTCGGATTTCCGAAGCAGCCGAGAATAAAATGCCGTTCGCGCTTGCGAACTTAGTCCCTAATTTCAGTGGGGGCGGTGGTGGTGGTGAGTGCCAAGAGACAAATTTGCAGATGCTCGGCACCTCGGCTCCTATTGGCTTCTGTGGTTCGGCTGTTGATACGTTCTTCGCTGGGCCGGTTCGTGGCATGTTGGAGCTTCTTCTGATTGTGGGCTTCTACTTCTCGGTTGCGAGGACGTATAACGCGGCATGATTCAGACTCTTGTAAATGGTTTCAAGTGGTTCTTCCAGAGTCTTTACAATCTGCTTGTCTCGTTCTTCGGTGCGTTCCTAGAGTTCTTCAACTTCGTAGCAGAGTGGATGGTCACTCTTGTAGCGAACGTGGTCGCCGTCTGTGTGGATGTCGCGGCGTACATCATAGTTGGCTTGCTGGCATTGTTCCCTGGGGTTCCTGCTCTGCCTGACTCGGTGGGGTTCAATGTTTTGAGTGCAGCGAATCGGTATTTTCCTGTGTTCGAGTTGGCGGGCTACGGGATATTGTGGGGTGGTGTCTTTGGGGCTATCAGCTTGATTAAGTTCGCCAAGTTTGTTCGAGGCGGTGGCTGATGTTCGGCATGTTCAAGAAGGTGCTTCCCACACTGGCGGCTGAGCGGCGCAAGATGGGGCACGATGGGCTTATGCACCTCCTTGAAGCGCGTCGGGGTCGTGGCAAGTCCTCAACGATGATGACGTGGGCACGGTCGGCTGCGTTGGAGCGGCGGCCTATTCGGGCCAATTTCGCTATTAACGGCTACCGGCTCGCCCTCCAGTTGTACCAGGCCAAGGTCTTTGACTCCTTGTCGGATGCTGCTGATTGGACGGCTGAGAACGTCCGATATATCTCGCACTGGGACGACATCTTAGACTTCTATGACGGTGTGGTGTTCCTTGATGAAGCTTCGAGGCTGTTTGATTCCCGTAATAGGAAAGATGTGCCTCCGATAGCGTTCGAGTGGTTGCAGCAGAGTCGCAAGTTGAAGCTCACCTTGGTTTTCGCCTCGCAGAGTTTCGATTGGCTGGACGTGAGGACGCGGCAATTATTTGACATACTCTGGACAGTGCGTAAGGAAGTTTCGCGCAAGAACAAAGCTCTTCCTACACGGTTCTGGCTCTATGGCTTTGACCCATTCTCGAACGGGCTTTCGGACAATGTAGACCGGGGGCAGTCGGATTTCCTGATGACCGTGCCGTTTGACCTTGAGGTGAGCACGCTCTATAACTCCTGGGAGCTTATACAGCTCGTCTCGGGGGAACCTAGCTGGGCCAATGTCGGGCAGCTCCGGGCATACCTTACTGAGAAGGGTGTGATAGTCGATACCCCACCGAAGTATTCTGTTGATTCGCAATTAATGTGTACTGTCCTTCCGCGACATTATTATTCCAAGCTGCTCGGGCGGGCCGGAGTGCAGCGCCCCGGCGCGAACGGAGGGCCGGTCGAGCAGCGCAGGCGTGTTTATTTGGTCGATGAGGATATTCCGGCGTCTATTGCCTTCGAGCGGCGGTGGCGTGTCCCTTGGTGGCGTCTTTCCGGGTAGGGGCGACGTGTCAAGCCAAAAGTGGCCGGTGGCGGGTTAGCTCCCGTACATGCATGACAAACCTTCGGATAGTTATAGACCGTGCAGCACGTCTGGTCTTTCGACGCTGGTCGGCATGAATAATAGGCACCGTTCTCCTCATCGACGGCTTGCAGCGCTGCGGTGAGAAGTACGGCTGTGACGGCATCTGAAAAATGCATAGGTGGCTGTATAGTCTTTACGTTTCTAGGCGAACGAAGAGGTCCTTTAACGCGGCTTCGACAATCATGCTCCGGCTTTTGCCTGCTGCGTCTGCGTGCTCCTTCAGTTTCCTGACGATTGCGGGGCTTAGCGTAACGCTCACCACCTGGGCGCGCTCGCCTGGTTCGAGTCGGCTCCCGGGTGGGCGTCCAGCGCCGGTCCTTGCTCCTCCCCAGTCTGTAGTATCGCCTTGTAGGTTTTTGGCTCGTGGCATGTTGGTCTCCTTCTGGAAGATTCGGTAACTTGATTGTATCATAGTTCGAATCAAGATACTGCGTGTTCGTCCAGCGGGCTTTCAGGCGCCTGCTGGGTGATGATGGAAATGTTGAGCACGAGTGTCAAGGGCGCCAGCTTCACCGGCGGCGTAGCGTACCCTTGACACGTTCCTCCTGCGGCTTCCTGTTACCGTTTCCTGACCCTGTTGGTTGAAAGAAAGCAAAAGCTTTCTTTCTGCCTCCTGCAAGGGGTTTTTCCTAGTTGGGTTGTTTTGGCTGTGGCTCTTCGTGTAGTATGAGGGTCAAATTAAAGATGTGCCTCCGGAGAGACACACCCCACGCAAGATATTAGCATAATGTTGGACACATAAGATACGCTTTCCGGCTCACATCGGAAAGCGGTTTTTATGGCGTTCGCAGTTCTTCGGCAGTTCCCCTGCTCGCGTAAGTGCGACAAGTGCTCGCAGCCTACAGTGATTCGTGAGTACATGCACGAGGGCTGGTTCACTCACTCACAAATCGAGTGCAAGCTGTGTCCCTGGGAGATTCCTCTACAGGTTGACATGTATCGGTTCAACCACGCTTTAGACCGGATGCGGCAACAGCGTGGGGTCGGTGCTCGGTGATAGTAGCCTTGTTACCTCTAGGAACAACTTACACCCCTACCCGGTTGGTGTTGCAGATTCACCGCTTCGGACTCCCCGTCGCTATGTTGAGGCGTGCGGGCGCGGGACGTTGGCGGCGTTGTTCCCTGGTAGCAAGGTTGCTTTCTATGCGCTGACTTGCTCTAGCTGGTCGTGTGCTTCGTGCCGGAAGGTCAAAGCTGCTCGGTTGCTAGACCGCTTGCGCCGGGGGATGGAGTCGCGGCCCGATCTCCGACGGGTGCTGCTCACTCTGACGATTAATCCGGCGATTTTCGGAGCTTCTGTGGTCGGGTCGAGGTCGTGGGACGATGGGCGCGTAACCACGCTGTGGTCAACTCCTACGGCTGAGCAATTCGCTTGGGCAACGGAGGTCATGTCTACCGAGTTCCACAAACTGAATAAGCGCTTGGTCCGTAAAGCGGCTCGGGCTGGTGTTGATGCTCCGGGCTACTTCCGAGTGATTGAACTGCACCGTAACCTCTGGCCTCATTATCATGTGGTACTTGAGCATCCTTCCTGGGGGTCGTCTGATATCCAAAAGCAGCTTCAAGGCTGGCATGAAGCGCTTGGGATAACTCACGTGCGTGAGGTTTCGCTTGATGATGCGGTGGGAGAGCTGGCGCCCTATCTCACCTCGGCTGAGAGCAAGGGTGGCGGCTCGAAGGCTTACCAGTTCGCTGGGCTGGCGCTTCCGGAGGGTTTCCGCCTGCACAGTTCCTCCGCGGCCTTCCTTGCTCCTGCTGCTGTGTCCGACGTGGTTCCCGAGGTCGCCATAGTATTAAAGGGGCATTTCCACGAGCACCATACGACCGTAATTGAATGGGGCGGTGACTCCCGTATTGTCCTGAACGCTCCTTCTAAGGTTCATCGTCCACCAGGTGGTTCGGTTGCCGTCGGTGATGATGCGCTTCGCTATTGGATGGGGCAAGCTGGTTTGGATGAGATTGTCCAACTGGCTGGGGATGAGCTGGCTTCGTTGGAGGTGTTAGAAGAGAGTTGGGGATGATACTTCATATTCGGTTCATCTTTATGCTATCTTCTATATATACAGCACCCTTTCCTCGTTCGCATGACCGGGGGGTGCTGTAACCTGACGGGGGGATATATGTTTACGGTTACAGGTTTGCTCACGGGCATAAAAGAGGGTACGTACAATGGGCAGCTACAAATTACGGCGCTGGTTCTGCCCGAAGGAGCTGAACGACCGGCTGCTGTAATTCTTGCGAGTCCTGATTACATCAAACATCTAGAGTCCAGGGTGCGGCAGGATGTCACGCTGGCGTTCAACCTGATTTCCGGTCGCGGCGAAAAGGGGCAATGGTTCATGCTTGTTGATGGTCGGCCCCAAACTGTGGCTGCAACGAAGGCGGCATAGTGGCGTGGTTCGTGACTGGCGGGCGTTCGCGTTCATGGTTCTATCCGCTCTTGCGCTTACTGCGGTTAACCTTGCGGCTGGTCAAGAGGAGCAATCGGTAGTGTCGCCGTCGTCTGCCTGTTCGGATTCGTTGGATGAAGCGCTCTGCCTTACTGGCTACATTGCCGAGCGCTTGTACCGGGCCGAGCTTGATAGGCCATCCGCTGAGTTCGTCCAGTTGTACCCGGTCCTTGGGCTCCTCGCCTTCTTCTCCGGGGGGCTCATGTTGGGCTCTGCGGTGTTTCGCTAGTGGATGATGCTGCCGTGGTGGCTGACGTGGCTCAGGTGATTTACACGGCTATTCAAGTGGCTGTGACTGCTGGCGGCTCCATCCTGCTGTTCATCCTTGGTCGTCGTGCGGTTGAGGCCATTTGATGCTTGTTGAGTATATTTCCGTTTTCGCCGGTGGTGTTATCGCTGGTCTGCTGCTGGGTGCCTTCCGGGCATTGGCGGCTCGCTGATGTTCTTCGATACTGCTCCTTCCGACATTGGGGCACTTGCTGGGCCTCTGGTCGGTGTTTTCGTGGTGGTCCTGGGGTTCTGCGCCCTTATTTTCGTGGCGCGGATTATTATTGCAGGACTGATTAAAGAATGAGGCATTTTCGCGCTTGTGCGCGTGTGCAAACCATTATGAGGGGGGGTTAAATATGTTTGAAGCAGGAGACATTTCGGCTGTTGGTACTACCATCGCAGCCGTGCTCGCTGCCGGCGCAGCCATCGTGATGCTCATGAAGGGGTTTTCTTTGGGCAAGCGCGGCGTCAACAAGGTCTGATTCAGACCGCTTCATTCCGGGGTGGCGTGCTGGGGGGCGTGCCACCCCAACTTAGTAAGGGGGGAACATGTCGGAAATTGCTGGTGTTATTTCGCTGATGGTGACGGTACTTCTTGGTCTGGTAACTGTGTTCGCTGTTTTGGTCGGTGGCTATTTCTGGGTGAGACATGCCGGTAGGCGCCGGGGCTTCTGATGCGGTGGCTTCTCCTGGTGTTCGTGGTGCTTTTTGGTCATACGCTGGCTCAGACTGGCATAAGCGAGCTAGGAGGTGCTCTGGGTATTGCCGAGGGGGAGATACGGACAGGGGTCATGCCTGCGGTTGTGGGGGTTCTGGCTGCGGTTGTGGCCATCGGCATAGCTGCGGGGGTAGCTCGTGTCATCACGCGCTCTACTTAATGCTGTAGTGTTCGCTGCTCTGTTCGGTGCGCTATCGTCGGCAATAGGGGAGACGGGTTGGTCTTGTGATGCGTCAACGGGTGGCTCTCAAGGGGACAATGTGTTTTGGTGCGAGCAGACTTCTACTGATAGTTATAACCGAGAGATTCTGACGGTTAACTGGAAAGCTTGCGGTAATTCTTCGTATGGGGGTTCGGTCATTAATCGGACGGGGCATGCTGCGTGGTATTCAAACACGCGAGCAAACTACGAGGCTTCTTGGAATTCCTGCGAGCACGAGTATAATCAGCCTGATTTTGACCCCGACCCTGACCCCGACCCCGACCCCGACCCTCCGGGCTGTTACCGTGATATGGCTGGGCGTTTGGTCTGTCCTGGTGATGACAATTTCGGTCCAGATGCTGGCTGCGGTGGTTCTGGGGATTTGGCTTGTGAGACAACTCAACAGGATAACAGGGGACTGTTACAACAGATTCGTGACCTGCTGCGAACACCTCTGCCAGAGGAGATAGAACCAGATGAGGGATGCATTATTTATGGCATATGCCCTGAACCGGAAGAGCCTGATGAGGAGTATCCGGGTTTCGGTGATGCTGAGCGCTTCCGGCGCGACCGCTGGGTGGCGCCTGAGCTAACTGAAGGGGACACAAACCAAGTGCTCGCTCGCATCGAGGCGGCGGGCGTTCGGATTTCCGAAGCAGCCGAGAATAAAATGCCGTTCGCGCTTGCGAACTTAGTCCCTAATTTCAGTGGGGGCGGTGGTGGTGGTGAGTGCCAAGAGACAAATTTGCAGATGCTCGGCACCTCGGCTCCTATTGGCTTCTGTGGTTCGGCTGTTGATACGTTCTTCGCTGGGCCGGTTCGTGGCATGTTGGAGCTTCTTCTGATTGTGGGCTTCTACTTCTCGGTTGCGAGGACGTATAACGCGGCATGATTCAGACTCTTGTAAATGGTTTCAAGTGGTTCTTCCAGAGTCTTTACAATCTGCTTGTCTCGTTCTTCGGTGCGTTCCTAGAGTTCTTCAACTTCGTAGCAGAGTGGATGGTCACTCTTGTAGCGAACGTGGTCGCCGTCTGTGTGGATGTCGCGGCGTACATCATAGTTGGCTTGCTGGCATTGTTCCCTGGGGTTCCTGCTCTGCCTGACTCGGTGGGGTTCAATGTTTTGAGTGCAGCGAATCGGTATTTTCCTGTGTTCGAGTTGGCGGGCTACGGGATATTGTGGGGTGGTGTCTTTGGGGCTATCAGCTTGATTAAGTTCGCCAAGTTTGTTCGAGGCGGTGGCTGATGTTCGGCATGTTCAAGAAGGTGCTTCCCACACTGGCGGCTGAGCGGCGCAAGATGGGGCACGATGGGCTTATGCACCTCCTTGAAGCGCGTCGGGGTCGTGGCAAGTCCTCAACGATGATGACGTGGGCACGGTCGGCTGCGTTGGAGCGGCGGCCTATTCGGGCCAATTTCGCTATTAACGGCTACCGGCTCGCCCTCCAGTTGTACCAGGCCAAGGTCTTTGACTCCTTGTCGGATGCTGCTGATTGGACGGCTGAGAACGTCCGATATATCTCGCACTGGGACGACATCTTAGACTTCTATGACGGTGTGGTGTTCCTTGATGAAGCTTCGAGGCTGTTTGATTCCCGTAATAGGAAAGATGTGCCTCCGATAGCGTTCGAGTGGTTGCAGCAGAGTCGCAAGTTGAAGCTCACCTTGGTTTTCGCCTCGCAGAGTTTCGATTGGCTGGACGTGAGGACGCGGCAATTATTTGACATACTCTGGACAGTGCGTAAGGAAGTTTCGCGCAAGAACAAAGCTCTTCCTACACGGTTCTGGCTCTATGGCTTTGACCCATTCTCGAACGGGCTTTCGGACAATGTAGACCGGGGGCAGTCGGATTTCCTGATGACCGTGCCGTTTGACCTTGAGGTGAGCACGCTCTATAACTCCTGGGAGCTTATACAGCTCGTCTCGGGGGAACCTAGCTGGGCCAATGTCGGGCAGCTCCGGGCATACCTTACTGAGAAGGGTGTGATAGTCGATACCCCACCGAAGTATTCTGTTGATTCGCAATTAATGTGTACTGTCCTTCCGCGACATTATTATTCCAAGCTGCTCGGGCGGGCCGGAGTGCAGCGCCCCGGCGCGAACGGAGGGCCGGTCGAGCAGCGCAGGCGTGTTTATTTGGTCGATGAGGATATTCCGGCGTCTATTGCCTTCGAGCGGCGGTGGCGTGTCCCTTGGTGGCGTCTTTCCGGGTAGGGGCGACGTGTCAAGCCAAAAGTGGCCGGTGGCGGGTTAGCTCCCGTACATGCATGACAAACCTTCGGATAGTTATAGACCGTGCAGCACGTCTGGTCTTTCGACGCTGGTCGGCATGAATAATAGGCACCGTTCTCCTCATCGACGGCTTGCAGCGCTGCGGTGAGAAGTACGGCTGTGACGGCATCTGAAAAATGCATAGGTGGCTGTATAGT
>MWWI01000071.1_pt1 | contig 21559 bp, 14 predicted proteins | sample 1047321 | NCBI WGS metagenome assembly MWWI01 (sample SAMN06349966, study PRJNA376086) | soil metagenome | isolation source: FI-1 sample Antarctic (ecotone) soil | place: Antarctica | reverse complement strand
ATTTACGCTCGCGTTTCGACGCACGACCAGCAGACGTTGCCGATGCAGCTCGAAAAAATGAGAGAATACGTTGAGCATCGCGGCTGGACGCTGACAGCGGAAGTCGAGGAGATCGGCTCAGGCGCGAAAACGCGACCGAAACGTGAAGAACTTGTGAGAATGGCAAAACGCCGCGAGATTGATGCAATACTGGTTTGGAAACTCGACCGCTTCGGCAGAAGTCTGGCTGATCTGGTAATGACGTTGAATGAGCTGCGGGAAATCGGAGTCGTGTTTGTATCTTTAACCGAATCTTTAGACTTTTCTACCCCGTCGGGCAGAGCGATGGCGGGAATGCTTTCGACTTTCGCCGAGTTTGAACGCGATATAATCCGCGAACGAGTAAAAGCCGGAATTGCCAGCGCACGCGAAAAAGGAAAACCACACGGCAGACCGCAGAACGCCGCTAAGAAAAAAGACCGGGTGAAAAAACTTTATAAAAACGGCAAAGGTTTGAACAAATCCGAGATTGCGCGGCAGCTTAAAATCAGTCGCGCGTCAGTCATTAATTTCCTGAAATAACTTATCTCTCCAATTCGTAAATCCACAAAATCGGATTAAAGCAAAACCCCGTCCTGCGGATATTAATTTTGCAATTCGTAAATTTTCAGATGCTGATAATGTCCGGCGAACAAATTAAGTATTCCACAAATTTTATGATTTAACCGACAAACCCTCTTTTGTTCGCTCTTCTACTATTTTGAGAAATTCTAAAGGCTGAATAATTTTTAACGCTCTAAACTTCCGTCGAAACTCTTTACTGTCATCGTCAAAGCCGGTCATTAAATTGAGTAAATCCGTATCGCGACTGATAATAAATTCAGCACCAGCAGCGACCGCCAAATTGATATACTTTTCGTCTTTTGGGTCTCTGGGATAATTAAAGACGTGCGGAACGTTTTTTACGAGCGTAGCTTTCGTCCTCAAAACTTCGACGAGTTTTTCCGCTCTTTCATCGGTGAGACGCGAATATTTTGCCTGAAGTTTCGGGCGCGTGATAACGTCTTGAATTTCCGCTAAAACTTCTTCGCTAACAAACAGCTCGATAATTCCGTTCTCGAACAATTCAAAACAGTCAACGGCAATGCCCGATTCAGAGATTAAACCCTGCAAAAAAACCATACAGTCATAGACGACTGAAAAAAGGATTCTTTTTCTTTGCACTTATTTTTTATCTTGGTTTTTTTGAAAGACTTCTTCCCTGGCTTCTTTGAGAAGCTTAGTAAGTTCATCGTCGGACGTGTCGCTTTCCTTTATTTGTTCTCTGACGGGAGCAAATAAAACGCGCAGATTGAGCGACGAGGAAGATAAATCTTCTTCTATCAGATAACGAACATACTCTTCGGCGGTTGTTCCAACGGCTTTAGCCCTATCGCTCACGCCTTGAATAACAGTTTCGGGAAGACCGGATATTTGAATTGTATCGGTTAGCATTTTTCTTTCTCTCAATTTACCTCAATTTCAATATCACGAGGAATTAAAAAACAAATGTGAAAACTACAACGCTCATCAGCGAATAATAGCACAAAACTATCTTTTTATGTTCTATATTTCAATTAAGGAAAAGCGTATAAACTTAAAAACATATTTACGCTTTTAAGTTTAACAAAATTCCAGTTTTCCTCTTGACGGCAAGCACTTGGAGATATTACGATTTTGCGTTAATACGATTTTAAGGAAAATCGTAAATTTACAAAAGCGTAAAAACTTAAATGATAATTTCATTGTTAAATCAAAAAGGCGGAGTCGGAAAAACTACGCTCGCCGTTCATTTAGCTACCGCATTAGCTCAACGAAACCGGAAAGTTTTGCTGGTTGACGCCGACCCGCAGGGCAGCGCGCTTGATTGGTCGGCAAGCCGCGATGAAAACGACGACGCGCTGATTTCGGTGATAGGAATGCCGAAGGCGATTTTACATAGAGAGCTACCTAAAATCGGCGCGGATTTTGACTTTGTTGTGATAGACGGTGCGCCGCGAGTGTATGACGTTGCACGGTCAGCAATTTTGGCGAGCGATTTGATACTGATTCCAGTTCAGCCGTCGCCTTATGATATTTGGGCGGCAAAAGAAATCGTTGATTTGATTGCGGAAGTTAAAGTTTTTAAGGAAAACCTTAAATCCGCTTTTGTGATTAATCGTAAAATCGTAAATACGGCCATCGGGCGCGATGTCGTCGAAACGCTTGCCGAATACGAGCTGCCCGTTTTGAAGGCGCACGTTTGCCAGAGAGTCGGATTTGCCGAGAGCGCCGCAGCAGGAAAAACTGTTTTAGAAACGGGCGCGGAAAATCAGGCAAGCCAGGAAATCGAATCATTAATAAATGAGATAATGGAGCTAATGGAAAATGAGCAAGAAAGTTACAATGTCAACCAAACCTAACAAGACCGATACCCAAAAACTTTCCGCTGATGAATGGGTTTCGCAAGGCGCAAATTTAACCGCAAACGGAAACAAAACAGAGAAAGAATCGGTTGCCAGATTTACCATTGATATTCCCGTTTCACTACACGCCCGGATTAAAAGCCAGTGCGCTCTAAAACGGGTAAAGATGCGGGATGAAGTTTTGTCAATGCTGGAGGAGAAATTTCCCGTAAACTAAAAAAAACTTGAAAACGTAAATAAGATTTTAAGTAAAAACTTAAAATCTTATTACATCCCGACCGTTACGACACTACCCGGTTTTAGGAAATCAATCACCTTATTTCGAGAGACGCAAAACCTTATTTAAGGAGACGCATCACCTTATTTGTAGAGACGCGCCACCTTATATTAAGAGACGCACCACCTTATTTGTAGAGACGTTTGACCTTATTTGTGGAGACAAATTCGCTGTTAAGTTGTTAATTCTACAGATATTATCGGACGTTTACTTCTTTACTTTGTTATTACTTTAAAAACAACAACAACAGGACGCGCGTTGCGCTTGTTGTTGTTCAGAAGGTAAATTATTGTTGAAATGCCAGACTCAGATTTAGAAATTATTCCGAAAGATATCATCAGGAGCGAAACCGCGCTTTCCCGTTTCCCAATTCACCGGCTTTCTAAAAAAGGCGAGATCTCGATTGATATAAAAATCAAAAACGATAGAGGCGAGCTTAAAACAAAATGGGAAGTTACCCACAACAGCAAATACGGACAGCCAAGCCCGTTGGCTTACAAGATTGACACCCTAATTATTAATCGTAAAATCGAAGCAGCGGGAAAACCGGTTCCGAAAATCATTAGACTTGGAAGTCTGACCGAAATAGCCAGACAAACGGGAACGGGCGACAAAAACACCAACGCCATCAAAAAGGCTTTGCTCCAAAACGCTTTTACAGCAATTACGGCAAAGTTCATTTACAAAACTACTGCTGGCGAAGAAAAGAACATAGAAATAGCCGATACTCGTTACGGAATAGTTTTCACAGGCGAGCAATTACCGAACGGCGACAAAGCGGACGCAACTTACATTTTGCTCCACGACCTTTACCGAGAAATTCTAAATTCCGCTCCGACACGTCCGCTCGATTACGATTATCTGAGAGAACTCACGCCGACCGCGCAAAGATTTTACGAGCTTTTGAGCTATCAAATATACGGGGCTTTAAAGAGTCAAAAACTCGCCAAAATGCTTTATTCCGAGTTCTGCGTCTACGCTCCCCAAGCAAGACATTTCACTTGGGAGCAGGTTAAAAAGCAGATGTATAAGCTCCATAAACCTCATCTTAAAAGCGGATATATTGAGTCAATCAGTTACGAGCAAATACGAGGCGAGGATGGAAATTTAGACTGGTTGTTTAGCTATACGCCTGGACGAAAGGCAAAAGGGGAACACATTTTTGCAACTACCAGAAAATCTTTGCCGCGGGCGAAAGAAATTAAGTCTAATCCAATTCAGCCTAAACTCATCCCGGACGAGCCAACGCCCGCACTAGTTCCTGACGTTAAACTTTCGTTTTCTGAAGCGGAAGAAAAACTTGTTTCAAAAATGCGAGAGTTTGGACTGGCAGAGAGTAAGGCGCGAAGCCTCATTAAAAGCCACAGGGAAGTCGTAGAGCGAGAGATTGCCATCTTTCCCTACCGACTCCTGGGAGGAACTATTAAAAACGTCTCAGGGCTATTTATCAAAGCTGTTGAAGAGAGTTACGAAATTCCGCAAAGTTATCTTAATTCTCTAAAAGAAATTGAATCAAAAAAACGGTTTGAAGCTGCACGGAAAAAGAGAGAAGAAAAAGACAAAGAAAAAAGGGAAGAAGCCGAAGCTTGGGGACGAGCAAACGAGCGCTTAAATAACTTACCGGAAGCCGAGCGTCAAGAACTTTGGGAAGCCACCAAAGTCAAAATTCTTTCATCGCCGGAATATAGAGACGCGACCCCAGAGCAATTAAAAATTTTAGAGTATGTAATGGACGGTTCGATTCGTTCAGAAGTTATCGGAATTTTCATTCGGGAAGAAGCACGAAAAACTGTCGAGTAAACTCGATTTCAAAGCGAAAAAACTCCACTCGTTTACCTTAAACTTCAATAGTCTATTTACAAAGGTTGACGTAACTAAAGGGACTTAGTTAGAATAATAATGACTTCTGGCTAAAGGAAAAGGCAAGCAGTGTTTTGCTAACACAAAACTCACTCACAGCGCTTCGCTCGTTCGTGCGCTTGCCCTGCGGGGCTTAATATTTATGTGAGTAAATTAAGTTGCAAAACTAAGAAAAGTTGATGAAAAAAAACGGACGACCAAGGCTTGGAGAGAAGAAAAAAACGCATCGCGTAGGCGTGTTTTTTACAGCGGAAGAGTTCGCCAAAATTCAACTCAATGCCGGTCAAGCCGGACTAACGGAAGCAGAATTTTTGCGGCAAATTGGATTAGGAAAAGAGGTGAGGGCTCCGCCGACAACGGCGAATTTTGCGGCGGTAAAAGAGATTAATGCAATCGGAAAAAATTTGAATTCATTGGTTAGAGCTGTTCATACTTTTGAGATTGAAAATGCTGCCGAAATTACGAATTCGATCAAGCGAATGAAATCAAGTTTGCAGGAAACAATCAAAAGACTTTTGGAGCGATAAGATGGCAATTGCAAGCGTCGGCAAATCGGGCGGGGCGAGGGGAGCAATCAGTTATGTTCTTAAAACTGACAGAGAAAAAGAACCGATAATTATCGGCGGAGCTTTCGGCTCAAAAGAAGAAATCACCAGACAGTTTGATGCCTATTCCGCACTTCGCCCCGGAGTGCAAAATCAGGTTTCACACATCTCCATTTCGCTCAAACCCGGCGAGCATTTGAATGAAGAACAGAAACTTAATTTCGCCGAAAAACTGTTGGAAAAACTTGATTTTCAAAAGGAGCGCGTGCCGTATTTGGTGGTGGAGCATCACGACAAAGAGTATGAACATTTTCATATTGTCGCCGGAAGAATTCGAGACGACGGCACGGTCGTTTCAGACTCAAAACTCGCCTTACGGACGATTCAAGCGACTAAGGAAATCGAGAAAGAATTCGGACTCGAACCGGTCGAATTTAGACAAAACAGTGACCGCAGAACAAAGCGCGGCGAGTATAAACTGATGGAACGAACCGGCGAATTATCAACTATCGCTGAGGCAAAATTCGTGATTGATGAAATCTTGAAGGATAAGCCGCAGGTTAGAGAATTTGTTGAAAATCTTCAAAATTCAGGACTTCAGGTGAGACCAAACATCTCGGAAAATACAGGAAAAATGAACGGCTTCAGTTTTAAGAAAAATGAAATCACGTTCAAATCTTCAGCCATTGCCAAAAATTATTCTTTTCAAAATTTACAGAAGAACGGCTTGGATTATGACCAGGCAAGAGACGCGGCATTTTTAATCGAGGTCAAAAATGAATTTACCCAAAAACTTGGTGATGAAAGCCGAGGAAATAGAGAAATTGAAACGTCAAAATCAATTGCTGATCGAGCAGAATCAATTATTGACCGAGCGAAATCAAGCATTATCGAAATACAGCCAAACCTTAGCAAAACAGAATCAGGAATTCCGCATGTTCAAGGTCGAAATCGTCAATCTCAAATTGATGATTCAAAAGACATCATTGTCGAGACTGACGCTAGTTCAAATCTTTCTGTTGCTGCAAGACAAACTCATCAAACACAAATACCTGACCGAAGTTTTTCTGAAAGCGGACTCAGAGGAAATCAAGAAAAATCAAGAGATCACACTACAGAAAATTCAGGAATTAGAGAAGCAACTGAAGAGTTTATCTCAATAAACTTTACAGTTACCGAGCCGAAGCTGAAAGACGCGCCTTCACCTAAACACGAACGGGAAATCGAACGCTCGCGTAATTTTGGAATGGAGCGGTGAAACGTCAAAAGCGTGATTTGGTAACCCACGATTTAAAGGTTTGTCGAACAGAAGTTAGCCGAATACCGTTACAGGAGAGCATCAAATTCATTCATTCAAACAAAAGCGATCCTCCCTCGATGATTTTTGCCCTACAATTATAATTTAGCAGATTAGCAGAAAGGATTTGTTAGCTGTCAACCAAATTGTTCAATATATGATCACTCAGCACGAGCCTTCTGATATTATCCACATCATAAAAATGAATCGGAATTTTCCTGAGGCGCCTTTATTGCAATCGTTTGCTTTGATAAATTTTCTATTGTGTCGGAAAATAACGGCAAGCCTGATTTATACGCCTAATTCTTTAGATTTTGTTTCTCGTATAAAAAACCTAAATGCACGCAAAACGCATTCAAAATTTCCTTTTGCAAAATTGGTTTTGCGGCTTGGCGATTGTGGTCATTTGCGCGGCTGATGTTTATGCCGACAAGTATCATTTCGATTCGCGGGATACCGACAGCGGGCTGCCGCAAAACAGCGTCAAGGCGATTTTGCAGACGCGCGACGGTTATTTGTGGTTTACGACGCTCGACGGCGCGGTGCGGTATGACGGCGCGAAATTTACGGTTTTCAATACGACGAATTCGCAAGGCATCCGCAGCAATCGTTTTGCGAGTATGTATGAAAGCGCGGATGGCGCGTTGTGGCTCGGCACCGAAGACGGCGGCTTGACCCGTTACCAACACGGCGAGTTTCATAGCTTTAGCGCAGACGAAGGTTTGCCTCATAACCTTGTCAAGGCTATCGCCGGAGACGAAAACGGTGAGTTATTGGTGGCGACTAACGCCGTCGGTTGGCTGAAAAACGATTCTTTTGAAATTCTTTTCAAACAACCGCACCCGGATCGAACATATTTCGGAAAATCTCCCGATGGGTTATGGTTTTGGGACAATACGGCATATTACCGCCTTAAAAACGGTAGTTTAGAATCACATCCGACCGGCGGCGCGCTGAACAGCGAATATACGAGCGTGATTTTTGAAGACCGCGGCGGCGACCTTTGGATCGGGAGGCGAGACGGCGGTTTGTATAAGTTGAAAGGCGGAGACTTTAATTCGCCTTTGCAGTATTTTCCGCTGCGGGAAAACTTCACGTCGGCTTTCCAGGATCGTCAGGGTCAGATGTGGTTCGGCACGGCGAGCGGCGCTTTGTATGTTCTGCAAAACGAACGATTTGTCGAATTGATAAAACCGCAGGAAAGTTCCACGAGCGATGCGATTGCCGGTAACGGCATTATCGCAATTTACCAAGACCGCGAAGGAACGATTTGGTGCGGCACTTTCGCACGTGGTCTGAAACGCCTTAATCGAGAAATTATCACGGTTTTAACAACCGCTGACGGGCTGGTCAACGGTAATGTTTCCGCGATTCTGGAAATGAGCGCCGGTGAGATTTGGATTGCCGCGAACAATGTGAGCCGCTATAAAGACGGTAAATTTACCAACTACGCCGAATCAAAAGCGGCGTTAGCGCTTGCCGAAGACCGCGAAGTGGGGTTGTGGATCGGGGGGATTGATGGCTTGCTTCGCTTTAAGGACGAGAAATTTACCGATTTCGGCGAGCCGATCAGAAAACTTTTAGGCATAAATTTTGAAATCTACGACATCCACCCGGACAGAGCCGGAAATCTTTGGTTTGGAACCAATAAAGGTTTGATTCGTCTCGGCAGCGACGGCGCGACGAAACTTTTTACGACTGGGGAAGGATTAGCGGGCGACAATGTGAAAATTATCTACGAAAACGGGAATGGTGATTTGTGGATTGGAACTTACGGCGGATTGTCGCGCTTTGACGGAGAATCTTTTATCAATTACACAGAGCAGAACGGTTTGTCCGGCAATCGCGTCCGCAGTATTTATGAAGATGCGAGCGGCACGTTTTGGATCGGGACTTACGACCGAGGATTGAATCGCTTCCGGGGCGGAAAATTCACCAATTACACGACTGCGGACGGGCTTTTCAACGACGGCGTTTTTCAGATTCTTGAAGACCGGCGCGGCAATTTATGGATGAGTTCAAATCGCGGCATTTACCGCGTCGCTAAAAGTCAACTCGAAGATTTCGCGGCGGGAAAAATTGATGTTGTTACGTCGGTTGCTTACGGCAAACAGGACGGCTTGCTCAATACGGAATGCAACGGCGGAACGCAACCGGCAGGCGTTAAAACCCGCGACGGGCGGCTCTGGTTTCCGACACAGGACGGCGTTGCCGTCATTGACCCGGAAGATGTTTCGATCAATGCGCTGCCGCCGCCGGTCGTCATCGAATCGGCGATGATTGACCGTGAAAGCGCTGCTTTCAGCGACGAAATCGAAATCGCGCCGGGGAAAAATGATTTGGAGATAAATTACACCGGTTTGAGCTTTATTAAGCCGGAACAAGTCCGGTTTCGGTATAAGCTCGAAGGCTTGAACGACGATTGGGTTGAAGCCGGAAACCGCCGCGCGGCTTATTACTCTTACGTTCCGCCGGGCGAGTATAATTTTCGAGTTATCGCGGCGAACAGCGACGGCGTTTGGAACGAGAGCGGCGCGATGATTCGCGTCGTTGTGAAGCCGCCTTTTTGGAGAACCTGGTGGTTCGCGGCGCTGATTGTTTGCTCGCTCGTCGGTCTCGGCTTTTTGATTTACAACCGCCGCGTCGCCGTTCTCAAACGGGCGCACCACGTTCAGGAAGCGTTTTCGCGCCGCTTGATTGAATCGCAGGAACAGGACCGCAAACGCATCGCCGCCGAACTGCACGACGGTTTGGGGCAGAGCCTTGTGATAATCAAGAATCGCGCCGTTTTAAGTTTGACCGCACGGGACGATTACGAACGCGCCTTCGAGCAGTTGGACGAAATCGCGGACGCGGCGACCGAAGCGTTAAACGAAGTCAAGGAAATCACATACAATCTGCGCCCGTATCAGCTCGACCGTTTAGGTTTGACCAAGGCGATTGAATCAATGCTGCGGCGCGCGTCGTCCGACGCGACCGAATTCAGCTTTGAAATTGATTCGATTGACGGCGCATTTCCCGAAGATTCGGAAATCAACGTCTATCGCATTGTGCAGGAAAGCGTCAACAACATCATCAAACACGCAAACGCGAGCCTGGCGAAAATCCGTATTGAAAGACGCGAGCGAGCGGTTGACATTACAATTAAAGACAACGGCAAAGGCTTCGACATGGAAAAGACTCGCGCCAACGGCGGCGGTTTCGGTCTGCTCGGCATTGCCGAACGCGCGCGGATACTCGACGGCGAATTCCACGTTCATTCAACCGCCGGAAAAGGAACAATTATCAGCATCAAATTACCGACTAATTAATGAGTGAAATAACTTTAATCATCGCCGACGACCATCCGATCGTTCGGCAGGGTTTGAGGCAGGCTATCGAAGCCGATGCCGCGTTAAAAGTTTTGACGGAAGCGGGCGACGGACGCGCCGCGCTCGAAGCAATCGAAAAATATCAGCCGCAAGTCGCCGTGCTGGATATTGATATGCCTCTGATGGACGGCTTCGCGGTCGCCCGCGCCGTGCGGGAAAAGAAGTTGAGTGTTGAAATGGTTTTTCTGACGATTCAACGCGACGAAGATATGGTCAACGAAGCGGTTAATTTAGGCGTCAAAGGCTATGTTTTAAAAGACAGCGCCTTGACCGATATTGTAAGCTGCATTAAATCAGTCGCCAAAGGACAACATTACGCGAGTTCCGCTCTAACGTCTTATCTCATCAAACGCAGCAGCCGCGCCGCCGCTTTGACCGAGGAAAAAACCGGCATCAAAGACCTCACGCCGACCGAACGCCGCGTTCTCAAACTCATCGCCGAATACAAAACCAGCAAAGAAATCGCCGATGAGCTTTTCATCAGTTACCGCACGGTCGAAACGCACCGCGCCAACATCTGCCAGAAACTCGATTTGCGCGGCAGCCACGTTCTTATAAAATTCGCTCTCGCCCGTAAATCCGAGTTGCTTTGAGTCAAATAAACAATTGATTTCCAACACCAATCATTCGCGCCGAATCGCCAATCAATCCTAATCAAAAAGCCGCAAGTTTTGACGCTCGCGGCTTTTCTTTGAAATGTGAAACAGTTTAGATAGAGTAAAATGATTTATCTGCCAGAAGCGCAAGCACCGACTGAATCGCCGTGCCTTACGTGAGCATCTACCGACTCTTGATCATCAACATAGATTGTCTTTTCTCCCTTCTTGCCATTATTTTGATGGCATATGGCGACGGGAAAAGCTGGAGGTGCAGGAACTACTGTACAAGTAGAAGTTAAATTAATTTCAGTACTTCCATATGAACCGCCTCCATTCACCAGATTGAAAGTATATGGGTTAATACCTGCTGCTAACTGGATTTCTAGCGGACCTACTCCACCATAGAAAAAGTCTACCGGAAATAGTCCTGGGAAATCACGTGCAGTGAAAAAACTATTATCGTCTGCAAAAGAAAAACAACTCCCGTTCGGGCAAACATTCTCTCCATTAACTGTAAAAAAATCGTCAACAATCAAACTACCACCGTTTGCACCTGAAAGGATGCCGGTCTGATTGGTTGGGCAACTTAAATACACTGTAGTTGTCCCAAAGGAAGTTGGTTGGGTTATCGTATCATCAGCGTTAAGATTTACCGGGTCAAACAATTTAATCGTAGTCTGAGCAAAAACCGCCGGCGTGATTGCCAATACACAAAACATTACTAACATCATTCCAAATATATTTCTTTTCATTGAATAAATTCCTCTTGGTTTAAGGATGAATTGCCTTATGATATTTTCTATCGCCCCCATCCGTTTCAAGCGATAGTCTAATCTTTGCTGCTGTTATAGAAGTGTGTTAAGCCTGCAATCAAACAAATATGAATGTTTTAGTCTTGAATCAAATATAAATCTGACAGAGGGAAATGAACATACCAGTGTCCACGCAATTTACCTACGTGGAACTACGTATTTTTTGAAGGAGTTAGTAAATTAAACTTCGCTCTCGCCCACAAATCCGAGTTGCTTTGAGTCAAATAAACAATTGATTTCCGACTTCATTCATTCGCACCGAATCGCCAATCTATCACAATCAAAAAGCCGCAAGTTTTGACGCTCGCGGCTTTTTTCATTTCTGCTGAACTTGACTAATTCCCTGCAATAATCATTTGCCGGTGTTGAGCAACTGAATGCCTACAATTAGCCTATGCTATTGAACCGCTATGGCGCCGCCCGGTAACACATTCTTCACGTATGTGTGCGGCGCGGTCGTGCCTGCGCCTTGTCCCCAGGAGCTTGAATACCAAACGCCGCCAGTGGATTTATATGCCGTTATGGACATACAACCTTGTTGATTGGTGCAGGTCGAGCTGCTTCCAACATACATATCCCTCGGTATTGTCTTTCCGAACGGGGTAAATATAACCTGCATTGTGCCGCCGCCGTCCAAGCCGACCTTTGAGCCGTTTGCCAGCACTTCGGAAACGTTCGTCTTCGAGCCGAACGAAGCGGAGCCGTTAATCGTTGACAGCTCGGAGATGGAGTTGCTCTTGATGAAATACACGTGATGCGTCTCCGGTTTGCTCGGGTCGCAATTCGGATCAAGCGTGCCGTCCGAATTGTTGCAGCTGCGGATATAAACCTGCACCTGACCCTGCGGGTTCGTGCCGCTGTTGTTAAATTTCACCTGACTGCCGAAACTGCTGTTGACCGAGTTCAAACCTAAGTAACCATTAGCGGGAAATGGATTTCCGTCGTTTTTGATTTGTCCGCCGCCCATCAGGGAATTCGCCTGACCCGGCTTGCCGATGGTGATTAACTGATCGTACTGGGTTGTATCAAGGTTATACTGTCCGCTCACAACTACTCTGACCGTCAGCGTCACGGATTGATTGTTGCCGATGTTGTACTGCGAGATGGCGCTCGCCGTTCCGACTGACGTATCGGTCGGATTCACCAGTCCGACGGGCAGATTCTGCGCGCCCGAGACCGGGCTGAATGAGCCGCCCGTGCTGATGTAGAACGATACCTTCGCTTTGGTGATATCTCCGAGACAACTGGCTAAAGTATCTTTGAGAGTCGCGCTTAGCATTAGAGTAGCTGTGCTGCTGGTCGAACTGGTCGTCCAGTAATAGAGCGAACCCGTGTAAAGCGATGAGGCATTTTGTCCCGGTCCGACGTTTGTGCTTGCGCTAATCGTCTTCGTCGTGCCGGCTGAACCGGCGAGATTATAGCCGTTGCCGCTTCCGGCATAGCTGGCGCTGACAGTAACCGGACCCGGTTGTTGGTTAAGAACGACGGCAACGCTAGCCTTACCATTTGTGTCGGTTGTCGCGCTAACAGTCTGACTGCCGATAACGAAATTAACAGTTGCGTTTTGAATCCACGCTCCCGTTACGCTGTCTTTGACCGTCGCCGAAATTACATTGGTTGCACATTCAAAGTTAATAAAGTTATGTCCCGTTGTATCTAACGTAACTGTTGTCGGGTCGGCATTGACCTGAAACGATTGGCTCACGCCGGTTGCCGCGCCGTAGTTGCTGCTACCGGCTTGTGATGCGGTAATCGTACAAGTTCCGAGACCGACGAACGTGATGGTTGTACCGTTCGTTCCGCTGCTCGTGCAAACCGAAGTTGTGCTGCTTGCAAACGTTACCGGATTGCCCGAGTTTCCGCCCGTTGCGCTGACAATGATGCCGCCGCTGCCGATGAACTTACTGCTCAGAGCGCTGAAACTGATTGTCTGAGTCGCCTGATTGATGGTAAATGACCGCGGAACAGACGTTGCCTGGTTGTAATTGCCGTCGCCCGCCTGCAAAGCTGTAATTTCACAACTTCCCGCGCCTGTGATGTGAACGGTGTTGCTGTTGACCATAGAACAGTTTCCAGCCGTCGCCGCAAAACTCACCGTCAAGCCTGAATCGGATGACGCGCTCACGGCAAAGTCCGCGTCGCCGAATGTTTTCGTGCCGGGATTGGCAAACGTGATTGTTTGATTGGCTTTCAAAACATTGATTGTTACGCTCCGGTTGACGGCTGCGTAATTGTTCGCGTCGTCGGGCGTGAAAGTCGCCGACAAATTCTGATTCGCACCCGAATTGAGCAATGTGTTTGCCAACGGATCGTATGCAAAACTGCCCGCAACCGAAGCCGTTGCGTTCAATTGCGTCGCGCTGAGCCTTGTACCGTAAGCGATGTCCGCCGGATTGTTCCACGTGACGACGGGCGTCGCTTTGGCAATCGTTAATGTGCCATTTGCGGTGCCTTGATAATTCGCGTCGTTGATTGTCGCCGTGACGGCGTAACTTCCCGAATTTATCGGAGCGGTTGAAGAACCATCATAAGTTAAAGACACGCTCAAGCCGGACGGATCCGTAGTTGCCGTCGCGCTCTTTGCCGTTCCGTTGTAGGTTTGCGAAAGGCTGGAAAGCGTGATTGTCGCCTGAGCTTTGCCGACATTGAACGAGCGCTCGACGCTCGGAGCGGCGTTGTATTGGTCGTTCCCCGTTTGCGCGGCGCTGATTGTCACCGCGCCCGCGCTGTTGATTGTCAGCGTGCTGCCGCTGATTGTCGCCGCACCGGATACGACGCTGAAGCTGACCGGAAGATTCGACGTTGACGAAGCCGAGAGCGCGAACGGCGCATCGCCGTAAGTTTTATCGGCGATTGTGTTGAACGTGATTGTTTGAGCGAGTCTCCCGACGGTTAAAGTCGCCGCGCCGCTCGTCGCCGGGTTGCCGCACGCGCCGGTAAAGACCGCGCGGTATTTGCTGCCGTTTTGCGTCGAAGCGACTGCCGACAATGTTAAAGTTCCCGCCGTCGCGCCGCTGATGTCGCTGAAGCTCGCGCCGCCGTCGGTGCTGACCTGCCATTGAACCGTTTGCGCTCCGCTCGCCGCCGCCGTGAACGATGCGTTTCCGCCGGAATTGACGTTTTGGTCGGCTGGCTGTGTGGTGATTGCCGGAGCCGAGTTGACCGCGAGCGTCGCAGTGCTCGAAGTCTGCGTTCCGTTCGCGCCGGAAACAACGACATCGTAAGAGCCTGCGCTGCCCGCCGCGGCGGAACTAATCATCAGATTCGCCGAAGTCGCGCCGAAAATCGTGCTGTCGTCAATCAGATTAACCGCGTCTTTGCGCCACTGATAAGTGAGCGACTCGCCCGAAGCGACGACTGAGAAATTCACCGATGCCGATTCGCAGACGCTTTGATTTTGCGGTTGATAGTTGATGGCGGTCGCCGTCGTTGAACCCTGCCCCTGCTCCTCGAAAGCGCCGATGTCAATCCTGCTGCCGCTTTTGCGCGCATAGCCGCTGCCTCGCTGATCGAAGGGCGTAGCCATGGTATCGAAGCTCGGGTCGCCGGCGTCGATAGCCGGGCTGCCCGTGAGCAGTGCGTGGGTTTGGGTCGGTCCGCCGTTGTTTGCCAGCGGTCCCAGCAAGGCAGGCTGTCCGGTGATGTTGTTCGTGCCCGAGAGCGTTGTGCCGTTTTGCACCAGGTTGTAATTGCCCGATGCCGTGCCGGTAAGGTCGGTGCCGGGCGTGTTGTTGTCGAAACTGATGAGAAAGTTGTTGGCGAGAATGCTGTTGGACAGTTGCAGCGACGTGCCGAGGATAGTGTTGATGCCGCCGCCGGCGGCGGCGTGGGCGCCGCGCCTCGCGTGATTAGCGGTAACAGTGCTGTTTGCAACGGTCAGCACGCCGAGGTTACAGATGCCGCCCCCGCCCTCGGCGCCTGGTTGGGTTGAGGTGCTGCCTGAGATGAAATTGGTGCCCTCGGCACGGTTGCCGGAGATGGTGCTATTCGTAACAGTTACCGTACCAGCGAAATTGATGAAAATACCTCCGCCGTTGCCGTTATGGCTGTTCCACACGCCGGACGGGAATTCTGTCGTGTATTCTCTAGCGGTATTGCCGGAAATGGTGCTGCTCTCAATCGTCGCCGTCCCGCCGGAGATGTCGAGTCCTCCGCCGAAACCGGCGATATTACCGGAAATGGTGCTGCTCGCCACCGCTAGGGAGCCGTTATAGACAAGGATGCCGCCGCCATATGAATGGGCACCGGAGTTATTACCTGAAATCGTGCTGCCCGTCACTGCCAGAGAGCCGCCGCCCAAATAAATGGCGCCGCCATACTGGGCTGAGTTGTTGGAAAGGGTGCAGTTCGTGAGCGTTACCGTTCCGCCCGCTATGTAGATGGCGCCTCCGTAATTGGAAGTGCTAGTGACGAGTCCGGTGTTGGGGTCGCGGGTTGAGATGGCTTTTCCATTTCCGTCGCTCAGTTTCAGACCGGAGATGCTGACAATGCCGCCGCTGATGTTGAAGATTCCGACTGCGTAACCGTCGGCGGCTTTCACGGTCAGACTGTCGGCGCCCGGACCAGCGATGGTTAGGTTATTGTTGATGACAAGATCCCTATCCCTGGCGTTGGCGCCGACGAGTTGGATGATGCCGGTCACGTTGAAAGTGATCTCTGGATTGGCGCCCGCGGTGCCAGTGTTGGCATACGCAACCGCTTCGCGCAGCGAAATCACACCATCGCTTGCACTCACGTCCGAGTTGGTCGTCACAATCAACCTCGCCGCGCCCGTCGGGTCGGGAGGCGTGGTGGTGAAAGTCGCCACGCTCGAATAGCTCGTGCCGCCACTGTTGGTCGCATACGCCTTGAAGGAGTAGCCCGTGGTTTGCGTCAGCCCCGTCACCGCGACGGTGAAGACGCCTGTCGTGCCGGTCGTCGTCGCCTTGACGACGCCCGTGCCGCCGATCAGAGGGTCGGAGTTGGTGCCCGTGAGCGCATAAACCACGCCGCGCTCGGTGATGACCCCGCCGCCGTCCGACGTGACGTTGCCGCCCAGCCTCGCGCCCGTGGCAGTGATGTTCGCGCTCGTTGGCGTCGTCACTGTTGGCGGCTGCACCTCGTAGGCGCCGATGTCAATCCTGCTGCCGACGATGCTGCTGCTTTGGAGCGGGTCTAAAAACGCACTGAACACGGTCGGAGCTGTATTGAAGGCGGCGGAATCGTTCAGCCGAAGAACCGATGACAAATCAAAATTCGTCGGCAGAGCCATCGGTCGCTTGTCGGCGGCTGTCTGCGCCTCCGCGTACGCCTGGCTAACGCTGAATAAAACAGTCAGCAGTATCAGGCAAAAGCCTGAAATTGATAGTGAGTTTTTGTTAGTGTTTTTCATAATTTTGTTTTTTATCTATTCTGTCTCAAAGTTTATGGCTTTCGTTTTCCTGATACTTCAAACTAGCAATAACTGACCATTCTGCCGTATCTAACACGCCGTCGTTGTCGTCTGTTCGTTCAAGAACGGGCGCAGCGCCATTAAATTGTCTTTCGTCACGAAGCCTTTCGCGCCTGCTTCCTGCGCCGCCCGGCGCAGATTCTTCCCGTCATGGTTCGTCACCATCAAAATATTCGCCTGCGGATATTTCTCGACAATGCGCCGTGTTGCTTCCAAACCGTTCATCCGCTTCATTTCCCAATCCATCAAAACCCAATCGGGGCGCGTTTTTTCGTAACAATCGAGCGCGTCAAAGCCGTCGTCGCATTCGCGCAAATCGTCGGACAGCCCGCGCAGATGTTTTCTTATCATTCCGCGCGCCCGCTCGTTGTCGTCCACAATCAAAACTTTTATCGGTGTGTTTTCCATCAATTTAAAGTTCAACCGAAGCGATTTTGAAGGATTTTTCGCGGCTTTGGAATACGTGTTGATACCTGTTTCGTATAGGTGTCAACACCTGTTTTTTGAAAATATAAACAGGAAGGGAAAAGGCGAAAAGTAAAAAAGCAGAAGTAAAAAATTGGGAATGTCGCAACTTTAGCAATTCTTTTTCGACCGGCTAAAGTTTATTGTAATTTATGAAGCTGGTTGAAATTAAAGCTCCGATTTATGATTTACGGCGAATTTAATGAGCGCGAGCGAGCCGCTTAACCCCAGTTTGCGCGAGATGTTGGCGCGGTGACCTTCGACCGTGCGGTGGCTGATGAATAATTCTTCGCCGATTTCTTTTGAGGTTTTGTCTTCGGCGATAAGTTCTAAAACTCTTTTTTCGGACGGCGTGAGCAGGTGCAGTCCGGGTTTTTCGTGTTCGAGTTTTTCAACGCGGCGGCGACGTTTCAGCAGCAGGGACGACAGAGCCGGACTCAAAAACGCCTCTCCTCTCGCCACCATTTTGATAGCGGAAACAATATCGCTGACGGCGCTGTCTTTGAGCACGTAGCCTTTGACGTTCAAATCCATCGCGGCTTCAAAAATCGCTCGTTCGCCGTGCATCGTCAGAAAAATCACTTCGATGTTCGAGTTTCTTTTCTGCAGTTCGCGAACGACGGCGAAACCGTCGGCGACAGGCATATCGATGTCCAGAACCGCGATGTCGGGTTGATAAGTTTCGATCAATTCCAAAGCCTCGCTGCCATTGCCGGCTTCGGCAACGATTGAAAGGTTTTCATCCGTCTCGATCAGTTTCCGCAAACCCTGCCGCACAATCGGATGGTCGTCCGCCATGACGATCTTTATTTGTGTTTCCATAATTCGATTATAATTTTCGCGCCTTCTTGGGCAGCCGATTCAATCGCTATCGTCCCGCCCAGCATTCGCACTCTTTCGTTCATACCCAAAAGTCCGAAACCGCCGCGCCGTTTTGTTTCGCCGGCTGCGCTAACGTCGAAACCTTTGCCGTTGTCGGCGATCTCGATTTTTACCGAGCGTTCGGTTTTGGCAATCGAAACGCGCACTTTTGTCGCGTCAGCGTGTTTCAGGATATTATTCAAACTCTCCTGGATGATTCGATAGACGCTGATTTCCGCTTCTTTATCAAAAATATCGTCAATCTCTTCGATTTCCTCGTCTATTTCGAGTCCGGTGCTATCTTCGACTTTTTCCAGCAATTCCCCGATCGCTTTGGTCAACCCGAGCCGGTCAACCAGATACGGGCGCAGGTTATAGGCAATTTCGCGGACTTCCGAGATTGCCTGCGCCGATTGCGTCGAGATTTCCGCGAGCTGTTCTTTTGCCTCGCTCAAATCATTAGCCGTGGTCGAGCCGAAAACCGCGCTGTTTTTGATCATCGCCAAACTCTGACCGATCGAATCGTGCAGTTCGGCGGCGACGCGGCGGCGTTCGGTTTCGTGCGAGTTGATTAATCGACGGGAAAACTCTTCCTGGGCGAACTGTCGGCGGCGGCTTTCGTTCAAACGTCTTTGATAAATCCCAAAAGTGATCAATCCGATTGCCGCCGCGCACGAAACCAAAAACCACCAGGTTTGATAAAACGCCGGATGAACGACGATTTCGATTGCCGCACCCTGCTCGTTCCAGACGTTATCGCTGTTGGCGGCAATCACGCGAAACGCATATTTGCCCGGCGGAACGTGCGAAAAATATGCTGTCCGGCGCGTTCCGGCATCCACCCAATCGCTGTCCAAGCCCTCGAGTTTATATTTAAAGCGCAGATTTTCCGAATTGATAAAACTGAGCGCCGTGTAAGTTATCTCAAAACTTTGCTGATGCGGCTCAATGCGGATTGCCGAATTTTCTTTATCAAACCCGCAACCCGCATTCCGCTGTTCGCATTCCGCGATCAAGGCATTGTCAATCTTGACCGTTTCAATCATCACCGGCGGCGGTTTCGGATTCACTTTCACCGTTTCCGGGTCAATCACCGCCACGCCGTCCTGCGTCGGAAACCAGAGCCTTCCGTCTTGTGCGCGAATTCCAGCGGGCGAACGTCCGCCATTAGCTTCGGCGTTGAGCATTCCGTCCGCTTTGCCGTAGGCGATTGCCGCAACGGTTTGGCGCTTTCCGTCGGCGTATTCGTTCAATTCGTCTTTGGCGACGCGGTAAATTCCGCGATTCGACGAAATCCAGAAATTACGGCGGTCGTCTTCAAGAATCTGAAACGCGCCGTCGTTCGGCAAACCCATTTTCGTGTCGTAGCGGGTAAATTTTCCGTCCTTAAATCGGGCAAGTCCGCCGTCGTAACTGCCGATCCAGAGTACCCCGTCCGCGTCTTCGTAAAGCGAGCGGACGGTGCGGCTCGGCAAACCGTCAGTTTCCCGCCAGCTCGTAAATTTATCGTTTTGCAACCGCGTCAAGCCGTCGTAAGTTCCGATCCAAAGCCCCCCCGCACGTGCTTCGATGATGACTTTCACATCGTTTCCGGCAAGCCCGTCGGCGGTTGTAAAACCGGTCAGAACTCCGTCTTTGAAACGCATCAATTCTTTTTCGCCGCCCAGCCAGAGCGAGTTTTCACGGTCGGCGTGAATTGCATAAATAAAATCATCCGCGGGAATTTTCCCTTGCTCGAACGGCACGAACCTGTTGTTTTCCTGAACATACAGCGCGCCCCTATTGCTGATTAGAATGCGCCCGGAAACGTCTTCGCCGATGGCGCTGACGTGAAAAGTTTTGGTGGATTCGATTACAGTAAAAGTCCCGTTTTCGCGTTTGAAAAGTCCGCTCGTCGTGCCGATCCAAATCGTCCCGGCGCGGTCTTCGTAAATCGGATAAACGTTTTTCTCCGAGATTCCGTCCGCCTCCGAATAAGCGGTGACGACTTGTTTTCTGGCGCGAAACAAACCGTCGCGCCTGGTGCCGAACCAGAGATTGCCTTCATTATCCTGATACGTTGATAAAGTCTCCGCCTTATCAAGCAGCGGCAGAACGGCGGCTTTTTTGAGCAGCAATTCCTTTTGCATCGAGGGTAACTCAACCAGCCACAACGCACCGTCCGAGTCTTTGGCAATGAGACCGAGCCGCGAGCCGGTTATAAAATACAAAGGAAATTTTGGCAAACCGTCGCGCTCGTCGTAAACGCGGGTGACCAGCCCGTTTTCCGCCCGCGCTAACTTGCCATCGGCGGTTATCAGCCACACTCTCCCGTTCGCTTCCTGGGCTGCCGATACGGATCTTACCTGCGGCGAGTTGCGGGGATTTGTCGCCTGTGCCACCGATACTAACTTATCTTGCAGCGAGCCGTCGGCAAGCGAAAAACTCTGCCATTGCCCGTTAATGAAACATTCGGATAAATTGTTTTCGGAATTAAGCCGGCAAAGAATTTTTATGCTCGACGAACGAGCGGCTCGCGTGGGTGCCGGAAATGTCGATCCCGCCTCAAACGGCGAAAATTTCCCGTCCGAAAAACGAACCGTTTGATTGTCATTGATAAATATCACTCCGTCGTCGCCTGCGTCCGGCACAATCCAATACACGATGCGCGGAACGCCCGACTCCTCAGCGCTGAAATGTTCAAACTGCCTGCCGCGGAAACGCCCCGCGCCGCTCTCTTCGGTCCCCGCCCACAAATCGCCGTTTGCGGCTTCAAACAAACTGACAAAACGATTATTGACGATGCCCGTCGAATTGCTTTTGTTGAAAACTGTGAACCGCGCGCCGTCAAACCGCGCGAGCCCATCAACGGTCGCCAGCCACAGATAACCGTCGCCTGTTTGCACAATTCCGTAAACCGAATTCTGCGGCAGCCCGTCGTCCGCCGTCCACTGGTCGATCCGGTACTGCGCTCTCGTTGACGTAAACAGTAAACAAAGCAGAAAAAACAGTAGTAATTTATTCGCTGAAGCAATCACATATTTTACCGGTACAAAGAGAAATGGAATTTTTTTTGCGGAGCAAGTGGACTCAAATTTAACTTGGAGCCGGACGATTGACAAGTTAAAGAATATAATTAAATCTAACGGCGACTAAAAAATTTCTCTGTAATCGCTTACAAATCCGAGCAAGGCTGACTAAAAATAGCCGGTCGATTTGTCTTCTTTTTTAGATTGGTTAGTTTCCAACTGTCCAAAAACTACTCTTTCTAGTCGAATCAAAGCTATGTGTTCAACATCAATATTTGAAGGCATTTTATAACTGAAAATCTCTGAGGTTTTTGGACAGGTTAAAATTGAGCGATGGGGTGTCAAAAAACCCGTTAAAAATCGAGCTTGTTTAACACTGTGTTTGATTGAGTTTTATCTTATGATTTTAAGGTGTCAGAAAACAAAAGTTTTTTGACACCTTTTTGTTTGTTCGTTATCCTGCCTTTATGAGAGTCGGAATTTACGCTCGCGTTTCGACGCACGACCAGCAGACGTTGCCGATGCAGCTCGAAAAAATGAGAGAATACGTTGAGCATCGCGGCTGGACGCTGACAGCGGAAGTCGAGGAGATCGGCTCAGGCGCGAAAAC
>MWWI01000070.1_pt1 | contig 21621 bp, 31 predicted proteins | sample 1047321 | NCBI WGS metagenome assembly MWWI01 (sample SAMN06349966, study PRJNA376086) | soil metagenome | isolation source: FI-1 sample Antarctic (ecotone) soil | place: Antarctica | reverse complement strand
AACTATCGGAGAAATTGAGGAAAAGATAAAACAGCTATTGGAAAACTACTGGAGAGAACCGAACTTGATTATACGGCTGACATCTTTCCCCTACATCAATACGTCATTCTCTATTTGAATTGGTATTACTTTCAATGAAATGAATTAAAAACTTTTTCTAAAGAATTTGTTATATATTTAATTTTGCGGAAAATATTTGTAGAGAGTTGAGCGTGAGATTCCGAATTGTTTGCAAATATCATTGATCGGAATAGTTTTATCATCCATTAGTTTTTTAACCATCTTCTCATCTGCCTCGCTTAAAGATTTTGGTCGTCCGCCGTTTCGTCCTCTCGCTCTCGCAGCTTTAAGTCCGGCGTTGGTTCGCTCGCGGATCAGTTCTCTTTCAAATTTCGCCAATGCTCCGAAGATGTATTCTGTTATGTGCTTCGTAGTTAGTTTTTTTACTTTTCACAAATTAAATTTTATATCGAACTAACGTTAATTAACAAATTCTTGGCAACTGTTCACCGAGCTGCATATCAACAACTCTTGTTCCGCCGATTCCCGTTTTGGCAACCACCATTCCCGCGTGTGCTTCGACGACTTCGCCGATGATCGCGGCTTTTTTGCCGAATTCATTTTTCTGCATCGCTTCGAGGAGTTCGCCGGCTTTCTCACGCGGAACTATCGCCAGCAGTTTTCCTTCATTGGCAACATAAAACGGATCGAGTCCTAAAAATTCACAGGCTGATTTTACTATAGTCGGCACAGGAACGTCCCGCTCGACTAATGCGATTCCGACATCGGATGCTTTGGCGATCTCGTTCAAAGCCGAAGCGATTCCGCCGCGTGTCGGGTCGCGTAAGACACGAATTTCTTTTGTAACTTCGAGCATTTCTTCGACCAAAAAATTCAAGTTCGCACAATCGGATTCAATCGGTGCATCAAAATCCAAACCTTCGCGTTCAGACATAATCGCCACGCCGTGCAGACCGATTTCGCCCGAAACGATGACGACATCGCCCGCTTGTGCAAGATTCGGAGCGAGATTTACGTCTTTTGGAATCACGCCGATTCCCGAAGTGTTGATAAAAAGCCCGTCGCCTTTGCCTTTGTCCACGACCTTCGTATCGCCCGTAACGATTTTGACATCGGCAAGTTTCGCCTGTTCGCCCATCGTTTGAACGATTCTGCCCAAAGATTCGACTTCAAAGCCTTCTTCGATAATAAATCCGCAACTGAGAAAAAGCGGTTTCGCACCAGCCATTGCCACATCGTTAACCGTTCCGTTGATCGCTAAATTCCCGATATTCCCGCCGCGAAAAAAAAGTGGTTGAACGACAAACGAATCCGTCGAATAAGAAAGCCGTCCGCCGTCTTTCAAATATTCGGAAATATCCAAAGAAGCCGAATCACTCAAAGAATCAAGCGTTTCATTAGAAAAAACGGGCAAAAAAAGATTCTCGACCAATTCATTTGAAAGTTTCCCACCACCACCGTGTGCGAGAACAATTCGCGGATAATCCCGAAGCGGCAAAGGGCAAACCCAACTATTAAAATCTAATTCGTTCATAAAATTTTTCTAATCAGAAACGGATATATAAATGGGAAATTTAGGGATGAACTTTATGAAAAGACAATTTAATCAACATCAATAGTATAGCTAACAACCCATAATTCAAGTTGTTCCAGTTTTTCTTTCCAACGCATTTTATATTCACGCATCCACTCACGGTTTGCTTCCTCGTCAGGCACATCAATTACGATTTTTACCAAATTGTCCCGATATGTAACTCCCTGATGTCGCCAATGTCCTTCAACTCCTTGAGTTTCATAACTCGCCGCCCCAAAATTCTCGACAATTTCCAGAACCGCTTCAGCTAGCCAATCTGATGGAACTTCTCGCCCGTCATTAAATTGTAGAGGGAGAAGTATCTCGAATCGCCGCAATTTGTTGCTCATAAGTCGCCTTGCCTTTAACGGTAAAAGGAATGTTTTGGTTTGCAAGTGCCTCCAGAGCCGCTTCGGGAACTAGATGCTCACCCGATTTCAGCACACGCCCCGAAAAACGTCCGAGCAAAAAACCCAACGCTTTTTTTTCAGTTTCACGGTCTGTAAAAGTGATTGTTATCATAAAATTAAAAATGCCTCCGCAGAAGAAATTGTAACATTTGAATCGCTAAATCATAGAACTATTTATAACAAGTGTTTTTTCAGAATAATCACGAATTGACAAAGGGCAAACCCAACTATTGAAATCTAAATCTTTCATACAATTTTATTGAGTCCCTGCAAATCTCACACTTGTTTCCGTAGCAACAACAAACATTTCCGACAATCTCTCAGAGTAATTTTCTAATAGTTTCCTTAAAACTTCTATTTTATTTGCCGCTCTCTCATCGTCCAATCGAAGAAAAATCACGCCGTGGTGCTTTCGTCTTTCCCGAAAAACCATCTCGCCGAAATCTTTGTCAATAGTTACCAAAATCCAATTTTCGGAAAAGGCTTTTTCTAAAACTTCGTCATCCTAAATCCCGCGTGCTTCGTCAAACACCGAAAATGCTTCATGATTTTCATCGCGTAGCCAGTTTGCGACTTTAGAACCCGTGCATTCATCAACAAGAAAACGCATTCTACACCGACTCCGTTACAAGCGGCATAAATTCCGTTCGGTTCAATGATTCCTTCGCAAAGAGCAAACACGCCTTGATGTCTTCGGGTTTTAATCCGTCATATTCGTCCAAAATCTCAGCCATCGTTGCTCCGTGTGCCAAAAGGTTCAAGATAAACTCGACGGTCAAGCGTGTCCCTTTAATTACAGGTTTGCCAACCATAATTTTCGGATTTAATGTGATTCGTTCAAGTAAAAGCTGGTCGTTCATATTTTTTATTTTCGTATATTTCCGATTCAGATGAATTTTAACTTACGCTGGCACAGCTATTTTCTCAATCTGCGAATCTACGGCACGAATCGCTGCTTGAATCGAATCCACTTCCTTTTCAGCAAAATAGACTTCGCCGCATTGCCGACAAATATACGCCGGAACTTCGTCTAAAACCAAATGATAACCCTTTCGGTCAATATGAAACGGTGCAACGCCGCGTTCCATTTTGCCCTGACAATACATACATTTCATAATTCAATCCTCACGCGAAAATCATCCGACCATTCATCTTTATCGGGCAAGTAAGCCGTGATAATCGCTAAATACTCGTCTTTCGGCGAACAAACAACGTGAATCGGGCGTGTGCCGTCCCCAAAACCAAGCATTAAACAACTATGACCGCGAACATCTTCGGGATAATCCTCAATCACCTCGCCGTCGCTAATCACCCGACGAATTTCCGGCGTGGTAATCAATCTGTCCGGGTGCGACATTTGCCGAATAGCGTGTGGCAAAAATAAAATCTTCTTTTCGGCTGCCATTCGCACCAAAGATAAAATAGTCGTTTCGTCGCTCACACAAAAATTTTACCGTGCTTGCAGGAATCATACAAGAGAAGGCTTCGACGATTTCATCGGTCAAAGTTTGGAAATGATTTCTGATTATTTCCCGAATTTCAGAACTGATGTAATTACTCATTCATCAAAAAATTTCTCGCACGCCCCTTTGCCAAACGCATCAAATGTTCAAGTTGCATATAATGGTCAAGTTCGCTCTTTTCCGTCGCGGACAATTCGCCGTCCTTTTCACGCGATAACAAATCGGTAACTCGTTCCTGTGCCGCTTCCGAAGGACGAAAATCAATCACATTCTGCGGAGTCGTCCCTGCGGCAATAAAATCAACAACTTCTTCGTAGGCTTTAACATTATTCATAACAAAATCAGAATACTCTTTTACGTTTGGTTTATCCAGAATTGTTGGCTTCAACTATTAATTCTATTTATAAAATCAGTTTCGTCTGCGACGTTTTCCTCTTTTATTTTTATCGCCAACTGAATCAGGTGCATTTTCGACAATGCGTCTTTGCCTTATAGCATCTGGCGGACAATTTCCTGCGATTCGATAACGCCTTTCTTCCGCTTCAACCATTGTGCCAAAATCACGACGATTACGTTTTAATATGTCGTTATAATTGGGACATTCAGGAAGATGATAAATTCGACTTCGCTTATTGCCGTAAATTACTTTTAACTCGGCAGGCGACTGGCTGAATAATCGGGTGGTTTTTTGAGTGGATGGTTGTGAAAAAAAATAGAATGCACCTGAACCTAGGATTAAAGGCAGACCAACCATTGCCCCAGTAATTCCGCCGATTATAACAGGTTTTTTATTTTTGTTTTTGATGTATTTCTCAAACATTATTTAGAAAGACCTATTATCGCATCCCATCCCATTGGTCGTTATCTCGAAGATCGTCAGCCATTTCTTGTATTTCTCTCTCTTCTTCCATTACGTCCTCTCTTGCCATTTCAAGCACTGATTTCCATTGTTTATCTGTGAACATTTCTCTGTCTTCAACCATTTCGTTTGCCAAATTTTCTTTTATTGCATCAACTCGTGTTTTTGCGACTTCATAAGGTGTAGCTTCGGATACAATCCAATATTGATGACCGTTTTCCTTTACTAACTTTCTAAAAACTATTGTGATGATTTTGTCCTTACCATCTTGTTGTAAGTGAAGTGTGCAAGATTCTGTTTCGGAACATGCTTCAACGGAATCTGATAAGCCTATTTTCTTCCATCCCTTGTAATTATTTGCAAGAAAGTTAGCTAAAGCGGTATCTGCGTTAGTATCAATAATTTCAGTGGTGGCTGTGGGTGAAGGTGAACTATTTAATAAAGTGTTTGAAGAATTGGAATTTGCAGAATTTGAGGTTGCACAGTTAGAAAAACATCCAATCACCATCAAAATTGGTAGCGAGAAAAGTAACTTTTTCATGTTTATAATATACTGAATAATTCGTTGTTTTTCCAATAAATTAACTATTTCCCCATCGGCAATTTATAAGAAAATCTTTGAGCATAACTTTTTGTTCATTATCCAAAAAGTTATCTCACATAAGGAATCCAACCCCAAGCAAATCTGATAACGCTCGGTGCGAAAGTAAAAACAAAGAAACCCAAAAAAGCAACTAGAAGTGTTATGTGTAGAGCTTCAACTTGTGCATTTGCATCTTCTTGTTCTCGTGCTTCAATTCGCCCTTGAGTTAGAGCGAACCATATTGGAATTAAAACGGCAAGGAACGCAAAAGGATAAAGTAAAAAACCAACAACATCTTCACGATTCGCAGCAAGCACCGTCCAATTTACAATGAAAGCCGTAAAAGCAAGATAAACATAAGATTGACCAAGTGCAGACACAATTGAGCCAAAAATAAAACGTGCTTTACTACGCTTGCCGGGAAATCCAGCTAACAATGCTCCAGGAAGTCCAGCAATATTCAAAACAATTACCGAAAGAAAATTAGCAACTATACCAAAGACAATTAGCAGAACAATGCAAAATATAGTTTTCATTTTAAATCAACTCTCCGATTGCAACCGAATATCTTCAACTTTGAAGCATCGAAATCTCTTAACTTTTTTTCTTATACAACTTTGGAGAACTTGCTTGACAATAGCCGATAATCCTATGTCGCTAATAATAAGCAGACTTCAGAGAATTATCAAATTTTTTATTTCGCCGTCGCCGCAAATCTTCCGTAGTTGTAATAAGCCGCACACGCTCCTTCTGATGAAACCATTGTTGCACCAAGGGGTTTTCTTGGGGTGCATTCTTTGCCGAAGGCGGGGCATTCGTGGGGTTTGATCGTGCCTTGCAGGACTTCGCCGCTTCTGCATAATTCGGATTCGTGGGTTTCGATGCCCGTTACATCGTATTTATATTCGGCATCGAAATCGCGGTATTTTTCCGCAAGACTCCAACCGCTGTTCGGGATCACACCGATGCCACGCCACGCACGGTCTTTTACTTCAAAGACATCGTCGAGCATTTTTCTAGCTACAGCATTGCCTTCGAGTTTGACGATTCTCTCATAAGCGTTTTCGACTTCCGCACGTCCTTCTTCGAGTTGGATTATGGCACGGCGGATTCCTTCTAAAACGTCGAGCGGCTCAAATCCCGTGATGACGATTGGCACGTTGTATTTTTCCGTCAACGGTGGATAATCTTCGTAACCCATAATCGTGCAGACGTGACCCGCACCCAAAAATGCGTTGACGCGATTAGCCGGAGATTCCATAATTGCGGCAACTGCCGGCGGGACGAGAACGTGCGATACGAGCATCGAAAAATTCGTCAAATTCTGCTGTTTGGCTTGGAAAACCGCCATTGCATTTGCCGGTGCGGTCGTTTCAAAACCGACTCCGAAAAACACGACTTCCTTTTCGGGATTGTCTTTGGCGAGTTTGACGGCATCGAGCGGAGAATAAACCGTGCGGACATCGCCGCCTTCGCTCTTGATGCGGAACAAATCCTTCTCGCTTCCCGGAACGCGGAGCATATCGCCGAATGAACAGAAAATTACATTCGGCTTGGCGGCAATCGCCAGAGCTTTGTCAATCAATTCAAGCGGCGTAACGCAGACGGGACAGCCCGGACCGTGGATCAGTTCGATCTTTTCGGGCAGGAGTTGGTCAATTCCGTTGCGTATGATCGAATGCGTCTGACCGCCGCAAACTTCCATAATCGCCCAGTTTTTTGTTGTTATAGATTCGATCTCGTCAAATAAGTTTCGTGCCAATTCAGGATCACGAAATTCGTCCATATATTTCATTGCTTTAACTCCTTTAAGAATTTTTTAACGCAGAGAACGCAAAGGTCGCAGAGATTTTAAAGAGTTTTTTAACCACAGATAGACACAGATAAACGCAGATGAAGAAAAGATGAAATTGATTTAAAAATCATCTTATTATCTCTTAAAAATCTGTGTCTATCTGTGTTCATCTGTGGTTAAATTTCTTTTCTTAATTTTCAACTCGCCGCCGCTTCGCTTGATTCCTCAACGCCCAATTCTTCTTCTAAAATGCCCAATTCCCGAAACATCTGCAAGGTTTCGAGTGCTGATTTTTCGTCGAGTTTCTGCATCGCAAAACCGACATGAACAAGTGCGTATTCGCCGATCTTTATATCAGGCACATATGAGAGACAAATCTCCTTCGTGATGCCGTCAAAATCAATCGTTCCCATTTGTATATCGTCTTTGTCGTAAATTTTTGTAATTTTTCCCGGAACTGCTAAACACATAGAATTTTCTCCGAAAATTCAAGTAAAAAGTAAAAAGTAAAAAACTTTTTATCTTGAATTGTTTTATTTAATTTAATTTATCTAATTCATAATTTTTTACTTTTTACTTTTTACTTTGATTGCGAAGCAATCACCGCTTGTCCAAGTGCTAAACCGCCGTCGTTTGGCGGAACTTTTCTGTGCGTAAAAACTTCAAAATCGTTTGCTGTTAAAAGTGTAATCGCTTTTTGAAGCAATGCGACATTTTGAAAACATCCGCCGCTTAAAGCGACTTGATTCAACGCAAATTTTTTACGCATTTTAAAACTTAGATTCAAAATCAAATTTGCAACTGCATTATGAAATTTTGCCGAAATTACCGAGATCGGCATTTCGTTCAAAACGTCTTCTGCAACCGCCCCAATCAAATTTTTCCAATTAATTATGATTATATCACGATTAGTCAAATCAAATTCATAAAATTTCGTTTCACTTTCGTCCATTAACGCCTCGAATTCAATCGCCGCTTGTGCTTCATAAGTTATTTGCTGGCGAACATTTGCCAGCGACGCAACCGCATCGAAAAGCCTTCCGAAACTGCTTGTCGGGATAACATTCAGATTTTTCTCAAGCTGTTTCGCTAAAATTTTCTTTTCCGTTTCCGTGCAGAAATCAACGCAGCCTAATTTTTCATTCCATTTGATTTCCGCTTCTTGCAGCAAACTTAAAGCAACGCGATAAGGTCTTTTGATCGAAGCATCGCCGCCCGCCAGCGGAAAATAATCGAGATGTGCGGCTCTTTCAAAACCTTTATAATCGGCGATCAAAACCTCGCCGCCCCAGATATTTCCGTCGTTGCCAAACCCCGTTCCGTCAAAAGCAAAGCCGATCACCTTCTCATTTTGCAAACCGTTTTCCGCCATCACCGAAGCGATATGTGCGTGATGATGCTGGACTTCAAAAATGTTTGCGTTCATTTTTTCAGCGTTTTCTCTCGCCCAATTTGACGAAAGATAATTCGGATGTTTGTCGCAGGCGATGATCTCAGGCTCGACTCTGAAAAGTGCCTTCATCTGCTCAAAAGACTTTTCAAACGATTGCAAAGTTTCCAGATTTTCCATATCGCCGATGTGTTGCGACATAAACGCAAAATTCTTTTTGGTCAGACAAAACGCCGCTTTTAATTCCCCGCCAACCGCCAAAATATTCGGAACTTCAAACGGCAATTCAACGGGAAAAGGTGCATAACCACGGGAGCGTCTGATTGGAAGAATTTGAGATTTTTTAGCCACAGAGAACATAGAGTTTTCAGAGAGGTTTTTAGAATTATTTTGAGTAGAGCTTTTATCAAATTCATTATTATTTGTGTTTGTCTGGAGTTTTATTTTTTCTCTGTTTTTCTCTGTGTCCTCTGTGGCTAAAACTCTTACCACCGAATCATCGCACTGCACATAAATCTCGCGGTTGTGGAGCAAAAAGGAATCTGCTAAATGTGCAAGTTTTTCTAATGCTTCGTCGTTATCTTTGATGATCGGTTCGTTGGAAAAATTGCCCGAAGTCATTACTAAAACATCGGGAGTTTGAGCATTATCTGTTAAATTAAATAATAAATAATGAAGCGGCGAATATGGAAGCATTACGCCTAAAAAATGATTATTCGGAGCGACAAGTTCGCTTAAATTATTTGACTTCTTTTTTAATAAAACAATCGGACGTTCTTTGCTTGTTAAAATTGATTCTTCCACCTGATTTATATCAACTAGATTTTTTGCCGTTTCCAAATCTTTGACCATTACGGCGAACGGTTTATCAACTCTTCCTTTTCTCTCCCGCAAGATTTGCAATGCTTTATCGTTTTTTGCATCACACGCAAGATGAAATCCACCGATACCTTTAATGGCGACAATTTCGCCGTTTAGTAAAGCCTTTTGAGTTGCGGTGATTGCGTTTTTTTTCGTGCTGTCGCACTCATTGCCGGCAAGATGCCGGCGTTCCGATAAAAACCAAATATTCGGACCGCATTTTTCGCAAGCCGTCGGTTCGGCGTGGAATCTTCTGTAGAGCGGATTTTCGTATTCGGTTCGGCAATCAACGCACATCTCAAACTCGTGCATCGTCGTCATTTTGCGGTCGTAAGGAATGTCTTTGATAATCGTAAAACGCGGTCCGCAGTTTGTGCAGTTTATAAATGGATAGAGAAACCGTCTGTTATTTTTGTCAAACATTTCACGCAGACAATCTTTGCAGGTCGCAATATCGGGCGAAATCGGCGTAAAACTTTCGCCGTTTTTATCGCTTTCGATAATTCGAAAATCTTTGTAATTTGCGGTGTCTTGAAAATTATCGTATTCAACCGATTCGATATAAGAAAGCGGCGGCGGATTTGTTTTTAATTCGTTAATAAAGTTTTGAATCGAAACGGCGTTTCCTTCGACATCAATCAAAACGCCGTTTGAATTATTAAAAACCTGACCTTTGAGCGAGTTTTTTTTTGCAAGTGCAAACACAAACGGACGAAATCCGACACCTTGAACGATGCCTCTGATTTGGATTTGTGTATGCGTTTTCATTGAAAATAAAATTTAGCGACAAAATTTTGTAAAAACAATCCACAAACGAGTTTTTGCTAATTTTTACGCTTTACCGTACTGATCGCACCTGCTTCGATATAGATATGTTTGATGTCCGGGTATTTTTTGCGAATGCTGTTTTCTAATCGTTCGACCGTTTCCTCGACTTCCGATGCCGCCAATTTTTTGTCAAACTCGATGTCCACCGTGAGCAAAATCGTGTGCGGACCGAAGTGCATTGTCAGAGGGTTTATCACTTTTTTTATGCCCGACTCGGCTTCCGCCAATTTTCTGATATTTTCCAAAGTTTTCGGATTCGCACCTTCGCCGACCAATAAGCCTTTGCTTTCATAAACCAAGAACAACGCCACAGATGCCAAAATCACGCCAATCGTAACCGATGCCGCACCGTCCAAAACAGGTGCGTTAAAATAATGTGCCAGAAAAATCCCGACAAAAGCGACGAGCAAACCGAGCAAAGCGGCGGAATCTTCAAAAAGCACGGTGAACGTCGTCGGGTCTTTGCTGTTTTTAATCGCTTGAAAGATGGTTTCGTCTTCTTCGACGGAAGCCGTAAATTCCCTGTATGCGACGACAAAAACGACACCTTCAAAAACCATCGCCAAGCCCAGAACGATATAACTCCAAAACGGGTCTTCGAGCGGTGACGGATGAATTATGTGCCGAATGCCTTCGTAGATCGAGATGCCGCCGCCGGCACCGAAAATCAAAACTGCGACGATCAGCGACCAAAAATAAATTTCCTTTCCGTAACCAAATGGATGAGTCGCGTCGGCGGGCTGTTTACTGCGATTGATGCCGAGCAGAAGCAAACCGCCGTTGCCGGTATCTACGACCGAATGAATGCCTTCGGAAAGCATCGCCGAACTGCCGGTGAACGCCGCCGCCGCAAATTTCATAACCGCAATCGCCGCATTTCCTATAATCGCCGCATAAACAGCCGTTTTTGAACCTGATGCCATAATTAAATCGTTTTATTTCTTGAGAGATTTTGGTAAATAGAAAATATGTAATGCCAACATCTTGTCGGTTGTATCGCCAGCTTCCAGCCGATTTTCGTTAATTAATTGCTTCAATCTTATATTAACAAGCTAAGCAACGGCAACCGGAAGCCGACGTTACCTATTTTATAGGAAAACTCTATTATTAAAAACCTGCACTTTGAGTGAGTTTTTTTCGCAAGTGCAAACACGAACGGACGAAATCCGACACCTTGAACGATGCCTTTGATTTGAATTTGTGTGTGCGTTTTCATTCAGTCAATCTTCATTAAATTTGTTTACCTCATCATTGAGCCAAACACCTGAGGAAATTTCATCTCTAATCTCTTTTATTTCAGATTCATTGTGATAAATACAATTGTCAGGTTCGAGCAATTTCAGTGCATCCTCCGTTTGATTTAATTGAGCCAAAACTCTGGCTAAACCATAGTAGCTTTCTTCTCCCGCACCTAAATCAATTGCCTTTCGGAATGATTCTTCAGCTAAAGAGTAATTTCCTAAGTGGTCATCGTAGAAAAAGCCAATTGATTCGTGAGCTTCAAAACTTGAAGGATCAATTTCTAGTGCTTTTTTATAACTTTCTAATGAGTCGTTAAGTTCGTAATTTGTTTCAGAAGAACCAATTTGAATTAAGTCCCCTCGTAAGCACCATAACTTTGCACTTTCTGGATATTCCTTAACAGCCTTTTCAACTAAAGAAAAAATCTCTTTGGTAGCTTCGTCTGTAGTTTCATCTTTAGTATAGACTGACTTTATCTTTTGGAGATATTCATTCTCAGTAACGATCATTTTCATACTTTCTCAAGATTTTGCTTGAGCCTTTTTCCTTAAATGCGATTTTAAAAAATCCAACCATTCATCCATTCCTTCGCCTGTTTTAGAAAACAGTTCAAAAATTGTTAGGTAAAATCAAGCTGCCAAGTCAGTTTTGATTTCCCGCAAGATTTCCGAAACTTCGTCTTTCGACTGCAAATGACGCGACAAGACTTTTTCAGTTTTTTCCAAAACATTTTCGGCAAAATAATTCGTCAAATCCTTTCGCAGATTTTGCCCGATATAAAGTTTGAGCAAAGCGTGAAGCGGTAAATCGCGTTTTGCCGCGACTTTTTCAAGCGAAGCCAAAACGTCTTTCGGAATTTTCAATTTAATTTCTTCCGATTCACGCTCACGAAATTTAAGCGTGAAACCTTCTTCCGTAATCATTTCTTCATCAAGATTGTTCACAAAGTTTTCTCTCCCAATTTGCGGATTTACGTGCCGAGATTATTCTGATTTTCTCTCCTCTTTTCGACGAAAACTACTAACAAAAGTTTTTCTGAAAAACTATAACCGATTAAAAAATCACGTTTTTCTTCTACGACCGAAGCATCACCGGTTTGATAAAACGGATCGAAGAAAACTTCGGCGGCATCTTCAAATCTTACACCGGGCTTATTTAGATTCAAAGCATATTTTTCCGCGTCCCATTCAAATTCAACACCTTCTAATTCATAAACAATGTCCATAAACCAAACATTTATCCTTCTTTTTTCGCAGTTAAATCTGATTTAAGAAACTCTAACCACTCATCCATTCCTTCGCCTGTTTTGGATGACAATTCAAAAATCTTCATTCCGGGACGCACGGATTCTCAACTTTTGTGAGTTATTTCACTAATTTTGGTTTGATCCGGGCTATTTTGCCATCGCTTTGTAAATCCAAGCCGCCGCCGCACCGAAAACAATATGCGAGAAAATCGAAATTGCATTACGTGCCATTGCAAACCACGGGAAAAATGCGGTAAATCCGTAAAAATTGATAAAATAAAGAAGCAGTCCGAAAATTGCACCGATTAAAATCGCTAACCCCAAACTAAAACGCTGTATGATGAAGGCGAGAATTACGGCGAAGATGATTGAAAGTATAAAGTGGATAACCATCGCTACCATTACCGGCATCAGAGCAAAATCTCCGGGCGGCGGCAAAACTTCTTTTCCCATCCCGATAGCAGCGATCATTCGAGGCGGTCCCCAAGGACTTCCGCCGCCGACAAGCGGAACGAGAATCATCTCCAGTATCATAAAAATCGCACCCGCAACAATTCCGGCTATAATTGCTGCTTTCCAGTTAATCGCCGTTGTGTTTACAGTAGTTGTTTCTTCCATTGTTTTTTCTCCTTGTATTATGTGTTTCGAGCAAATTTTTCTTTTTACTATATTTTATTTATCGTCCCTTTTTCTTTAAATACCAATTGTGCCTCTAAATATTCCATCCACTTGTTCATTCCTTCGCCCGTTTTGGAAGACAGTTCAAAAATTTTCATTCCGGGACGCACGGAATTTATACTTTGTTTGGCTTTTGCTGAATCAAATTCTACTGCTTCGGCGATGTCGGTTTTGGTGATGATGGCGATGTCTGCGGAGTTGAAAATTGTCGGATATTTCAGCGGTTTGTCTTCGCCTTCGGTTACGCTCATTAAAACGACACGCAATTCTTCGCCGAGATCGTAGCTTGAAGGGCAGACGAGATTGCCGACGTTTTCGATGAATAGAAAATCGAGTTCGTTCAAATCCCAATCAGACAGCGAATTTTTAACCATTTCGGCTTCGAGATGGCAGACCGTTCCCGTTGTAATTTGTTTGACGGGAGCATCGGCTCTCGCAAGACGTTTAGCATCGTTGTCGGTTGCCAGATCGCCGACGAGTGCGGCGACTCGGAAATCATTTTTCAGCAATTTCAAGGTCTGTTCTAAAAATGCCGTTTTGCCCGAACCCGGACTTGAAACAAGACTAACCGTAAAAACTCCCGATTCGCGGAAACTTTTCCGCAATTCTCTGGCTAAAACATCATTTTGTTTTAGAACATTTTTTCTGACTTCGATTAAACGAGGTTCGCTCATTAAATAATCTCCAATGCGGTTACAACCATTTCTTTGCCCTGCAAAATTTCGGGTGTCGCTTGTTCGCAGACGGGGCAAAACATTTTGTTTATCGCTTCAAGCATTCTATTTTCTTTGCAATTTTCGCAACGGACAATGACAGGAATATCTTCGATCTCAAGCCGTGAACCTTCCAGCGAAGTTCCCTGACAAGCGACTTCCCACGAAAAAAGTAGTGCGTCTTTGACCACACCCGAAAGCCTTCCGAGTTTCATATAAATGGCTTCAACCTTTGTGCCGCCGTTTTTTTCGACTTCCTCGGTCGCCATATCTATCATACTCAATGCGATTGAAAGTTCGTGCATAATGGAACGCCGTCATCTTGACGGCAATGGACGCTTCCGAAGCGTTCAAGCAAAGTTTATCATCTTTAAATTTTCACTATAATCTTTAGAGTTTGCCACGTTTGTTTTCGTACTACCGCCCTCACTGCCGCCAAGATGGACGGCGTTCCGTTTTAGACCTCTGCTGTAATGTCGAATGAAACTTTTACCTCATTTTTTACCTTTAAAGTTCCTCCGAGTGCTTTTGTTTGTTTGATATTAAAATTGCTTTGACTTAATGTAAATTCGCCTTCCGCACGGATTTTGTCGCCGCTGATTTCCGCCTCGGCTTCGATTGTTTGCGGGCGTGTTTCGCCGCGAAGCGAAAGGCTGCCGTTGGCGGTTACGGCAAAACGTCCGTTTGAAATTTGTTTTAACGAAATATCTTTGCTGACAAAAGCTATTTCGGGAAACTGCTTTGTTTCCAAAACTTCGCCGTGCATCGTGTTTTCAATTTCCCTCGTATCCTTTTCGCTCATTTCATCAAGCAGAGAAATCGTTTCCGCATCAATCATTATAAGCATCGAATCAACTTCCGCATTTCCATCGGCAAACTGAATCTCGCCGCCGTAGCGTGTGATTGCAAAAGTCGGATCGTGTCCTGCAAATGAAAGCAAACCTTCCGCAAAAGCCTGCACAATAAAACCACTTTGGCGTGCGTCAATTTTGTATCGAGTTCCGAGATTTTCCGGTTCGCTCATTTTAATGCTTTCCTTACTGCATTTCTAACCAATTCCGTCGTCAAACCGTAAACAATATGCGAAGAAACTGCTCCGGCGTGAACCGAAAGGGGATAATCATCGGCTGATTTTGAAAGACCGAGAAGCGGCACAACTCCTTCGTCCGCCACCAGCCAAATTAGGAAACCGTAAGGCATTCCCGCACCAATCGTTGCTTTATCGGAAATTTCCGCCGCTACTCCGTAAACTGCTCCCATTGAAATGCCGTAACCATAATGAAAAAGTGTGCCGCCGATTTCCTTTTCTCTTTGCGTCAATTCCTGGTCAAAAAGTCCGACCGAAACCGCACTGGTAAGTCTTTCCGCCGCATCATCTTCACTGTTTTCTTTACCTTTCTCTCTCAGCATTTTGCCCGCACCGTGATCGGGCGAGCCTTTTTGCAAAGACTGAGCCCCGTGCGAGCGTTTTTCTCCGCTGATAAATTTGCTAATAGACTCCTGATAAAGATTCATCGCCAAAGAACCGACCAAACCGCCGACAACGCCCGCAAAAAGTCCTTTCCACGGATTGCTTTCCAAATGCTCCGTGTCATTTCTACTTTCCATAATCTTTCTTTCGATTAATTACATCGTGCTGATTCTGATATATCGTTTGATGTCGGGAATACTGACGATAATTGCCGCCGCCGCCAAAGCCAAAACCGCCCCGCCGACAATTTTCCAAGCTGTATTTCCAACCGATCCGCCGTCATTGTGCCGAATCATTTCCCGTCGTTCATCTCTTCTTCTGACCATTTCTTCATTTGTCATTTTGTTTTTACTCCTTAAAAATTACTTCTTTTATATTACTGCACTTTTGCCGGTTTCTCCCAAAATTTTACTGATGAGAGATTCAACCGTTTTAACGGCTTCATCAACTGCAAGTGCAACAGGTTCATTCAAACCCATTTTTTCTTCGTCGGGAGCGAGCATTTCCGGCTCGCATCCGACAAGCAAAATTCGTTTGAATTCGCCGCCCATTGATTTGACCATCGCCAAAACCTTCATCGGATTCATTCCGTGCGGTTCGATCTGCATTTGTTCAGCGTCTAAATTATCAAGTTCGCTCAAATCAGGTTCGATTGTGTAAAGCGTTCCGATTTCGCCGCCGCGTGGCGTGGCATCAACCAAAATTGTTACGTCCTCTTTTGCATCGAGCAAAGTATAAGCCAAATCGAGTCCGCGTATGCCGAAGTCAACGACGCGGACATTTTCCGGCAATTCTCGCCCCATCAAAAGCCTTGCGACCTCACTTCCGAATGCGTCGTCGCCTAAAAAAATGTTGCCGAGTCCGGCGACTAAAATCTTTTGCTCATTTACCATCAGCTTTTTTGTTCTTCAAGCAGCGGTTCGACCTCTTCAACCGAAAAAAAGAAACGATGTCCGGGCTGTCTGAGCATTCCGAGATCGCGTCCCGGATCGTCTTCAAGCACAACTGCAAATTGGATTCTGTTTTCATAATCCTGCTCGATTGATTCGATAATTGCTATCTGATTGGCAAGTGCCATATCAAAAACATCCGCATTTTTTTTCGGACGCAAAATAACTCTGTCGCCTTTTTTTATATCAACTCCGCCAACCGAAACTTTTTCCAGAGGCTCGTGGTCTTCCAATAGATGCCAGTCTAATTCGTTCATTTATTTTTTTCCTCAACTTTGGTCAAATCGCTCGTTTTTCCGTGCAGTTTCATCATCAATTCCGGCGGCATCGTTTCGGTTCGCTCCAGCATCTGCCGTGTCCGTTCATCCGCACCACGCATCTGATGTTTTTCGTCGTCGGTCAAAGTCAAAATTCGCAAAGCCAGCATTTCGTCCATTTCCGTCCCGTCAAAGTAATCGCCCGCACTTTCGGGTGCGACCTGTGGATAATCATACAAAATTATCGGCGATGAAAGTAAGAATTCTTTTTCGCCTTCATCTCCGACCATAACGGGATAAGTTCCGATATTTTCGCAGGCTTCGGCGATTTCGCCAAACTTTTCAGACGGTTCGAGAAGCGAAACAAACCCGCCGTTTTTCACATTCAAAATCGTATGCGTCGAAACAAACGCCCGCATCAAAGCCTCGTCGCGTGTTTCGTCCGTTTCAAAATCGCCTCGATTCAAAATTCTGACCGTAACTTTAAATAATTTTTTCGAGTTTAATTCAACCTGTTCGGACAAATCTTCAACCGAAACTTCAACCGCACCTTCAATAAATTCGTTGCTTCTGACAATAATCCCGCCAACCTTATTTTCTTCATTTTTTAGAATTTCGGTTTCCTGATTTTCCTCGAACGAAAATTTCTGTTCTTCGGCTTGTCCAACCAAATCGTTTAAATAAACGGTTTTTATATCAAACTCTCTTTCAATCGCTTCCTGCCAGGATTGAAAAAGCCGTTCGCCGACTTGTAAGGCTTGAACTCCTTGAAAGTCTGATTCATCAAAATTATCTTTATCAAAACTTTCTTTCGGTTCACGGACTCCACGCAAAACCATTTGCAAAAATCGGATTTTTATATCGAGCGTCGTATTTTCATCGCCTTCCACAAGACATTGCGTCTGCATTTGCCAAGCGTCCGTGCCTTTTTGCATCTCGGAAAATTTCTTCGGATAAACGCCGCCGAAGTTCCAACGCTGTTGATTTTTTATCGCCGACGGACGATACGGATAAAGTATGTAGCCCTCATAAAGAACAGCGTCGGCGATGCTTTTTACTTTTTCGATATTCATAAAATTACTTATACTTTTTATTAACTTGGACTGATTTGAGAATTTTGATTGATTTATCTCTATCCTCAGATGTTCTACTCCAAGTAGTAATTATTAAGTTACCGCCTCCAGTTCTAAATTGAGGCAGAAGTAGCATAGCCATATAATCTAATCCATAATACTTCTCAGCAGTTACTGATATATATTGAGTAACAATCTCTGCATCTCGTTCATTAATTTTGGTTCTAGTTACGCAATAATCAAGCCAGTTTGCGTATTCACCTACACCAATATTAAATGGAGTAACATCTAATCGAATCGAAATATTCTTACCCCGATATTCACGCACACAATTATCAGAGGAGTTGTCCTCTAAGAATTCAACGTCGGATGGAACATATATACTTACTTTGCAACCACTAATTAATTTCCAATTTGAAGATGGTTCAATATTTCCCTGAGCGTTTGAATAACAATTAAGCAATAATAAAACTGCAATTGAAATTAATAAATGTTTAATATTTTTATCTATTACGTTCATTTTACACTTTGAATTAATCCATTTGCTTAATTTAAAATTGATTTTTAATTCGCAAAACCGCTTGCCTGTTCCTTGATCTCAATTTCTTCTTCGGGCAGCAATTTATCAAGCGTCTGTTCCCACGTCGGAATTCCGTTTTTTGTCTTGAATGCTAGCAAGCGTTCAAAAGTTTCGCGTTCCAGACGCAGCCAATTACTGTTCGGATAATATGCTTCCATCATTTTGTGCCAGATGCTTGCGGGCAGTTTGAAATTCGATTCTTTGTTCCAAGAAATTTGCGAAATTTGTAAAGTTCCAAATTCGTTTTGATAAAAGATCGTGCCGCTGAATAAAAATAACAAAGGAATGTCTCCGCCTTCGAGTCCCGCAAAATACTTTGTCGCCGCGATGTTGAAATCGAATGTGCAGTTGACGGGCAGATTGACCGTCGTTTCGCCCGTAAATGGTGAAACAACCGTGTCGGCGTGTGTCCAAAGCATTGATTTCATCGTCTTGCCCCAACGCTCGGTTTCGCCGAAAAGGTCGAGCATACGCTTTTTTTCCTCGTCGCTGTAACGCCGTCGCGTCGGTTCGATATTTATCTGACAACGCAAGGCGACGGTTTGAATTGCTTCGTCTGGATTCGCGTTTTCTACCGCTAACTTAAAATGCAAAAGCGGAGCCGCCGCATAAGGAACGGCTTCGACCGTCTCGACATTAAAATCCAGCTCAGGCATTTTTTGCGACCCCTTTGGTTTTTAGCGAAGTTTTCTGCAATTCCGCAAAAAATTTATTGATCTCACGCCACACAAGAGTTCCGCCCGAAAGTCCGCTCCAGTTGGCACGGATCAAACCGACGAGTTCATAACATTTATCAATCGGGGCGATGTAATATTCGCGGATGTCGGCGACTCGATAGACGAGCAAGGCTTCAACATCGGGGTTCATTTCTTCCAATATTGGATTTTCCGCCACGATTTCGCTCCACGAATCCAAAGCCAAAAGCGATTCCATCGCGCCCGCCGGACTCGGATAAAGTGCGACGACTTTTTCTTCGGGCGAACTTTTGAAAAAGAATGCCAGCTGAATCGGAATCGCCAGACTGTTCCATTGAACATCGGTTAATTGAAAATTTTCCAAATAGCGTCCCCGATACGGAACTCGTTTGTATTTCGTTTCGCCCTCATTATCAAACAGAATCGAACACGCCTGACACGCACAAACTAAGCGTCTGGTCGGCGGTTCAATAAGATGCGAATGAATTTCAGGAATCTCCAAATTGCACAATTCGCAATGCTCGACATTCACACGCTGACTCGCAAACCTCTTGAGTGCGGCGAATGGATTTTTGTTGTTTGAATTGCCGTTTTCCATTTATAAATTTTTCAAAATATTTTTCACCACAGAGACACAGAGAACACGGAGTTTTTTAGGAAAATTCAATTACTGTTAAATACTGATTTATCAGATAAAACTCCATAATCATTAACTGTTAATAAATCCTTGTCCATCCTTATTCATCCCTGTAAAAAAATCTCTGTGTTCTCTGTGCCTCTGTGGTTAATAAATTCTTGCGAATTTTAAGCAGGCGGCATTACCGGCATATCATCATCAATTTCATCAACCTCATCGGGATTGATTCCGGTTGAATCGCTCATTTCTCGTGAACCGCTCGGACGTTCTCCGCCGCTTTCGTCGTCGCGTTCTTCTTTTTTCTCTTCCGCAGTTTTGTCGCTTGTGTCTTCCGCTTTGTAATTATCATCTAAATCCGGCATTGTTTTTTTCTCCTTATGTTCGTAAATAAATTATTGATTGTTTATGTTGCTGCCGTTGGACATACCAACGGTTCTGATTTCTTCAAACCTTCGATGTGGACGAAACCATTTTCCGAAGTTTTCGTTTCAGTTAGATTTTCGACGAAGATTCTGTTTAAGTCGGGAGCGACTTTATAAACCGCTTCTTCTATCGCATTTTTTAACGTGTCGGCGGAAGACGGGCAACCGTCGCAAGTTCCTTTCAGACGCAAATTCAATGTTCCATTATTCAGGCTCAAAACTTCTACATCGCCGTCGTGTGTTTGCAAAATTGGGCGTGCATCGTCAAGTCCTTTCATCACTCGTTCTTCAAGCGGAACGGGATGCTGTCCATATAAAAGCATTAAACTTGAAACCAATTCATCTTCGCCCAAATTGTCAATTATTTCATAACCTTGCTCACCTTTTTCGGCAATGACTTCCAGCATCCGCTCGATGCCTTTGCCGTGATATTCCATCATCGCCTGCACGAGTTCGACGGCAATCGCCTGTGTTTTCGCATCGCCGATAGATTCGATTTGGCTGACCAAACTCTCGATTTTTTGTATGCCTTTCAGTTCTTCCATAATTTAATAGGCAGAAACCCGCACGTAAGGGTGGATTCGGATGTTGAATAACCGTCGTAGTTTTTTCATATAAGCTACTCAATCCGCCCTTACTTACGTGCGGGTTTCTATTAATGCTGAACACCAAACATTGAAGAATGTTGCGTTTCTAAAACCTTACCGTTGCCGAGATACATATGAACTCCGCACGGCAGACACGGATCGAAACTTCGGACGGCACGCATAATGTCTATGCCTTTGAAGTTTTCGGGTCCGTTTTCTTCAAAGATCGGCGTGTTCATCACGGCATCTTCATAAGGTCCGGGCGTTCCGTATATGTCGCGTGGACTTGCATTCCAGGGTGTCGGCGGATACGGATGATAATTCGCAATTTTGCCGTCGCGGATGACCATGTGATGCGAAAGGACTCCGCGAACCGCTTCGTGGAAACCGCAGCCGATGGCGTTGTCCGGCACTTCAAAAGGCGTAAACGTATCGGTGCGTCCGGCGTGCAGTTCTTCTAGTGCTTTTTCGACAAAATGCAGAGCCGATGCCGCCGCATACGCTTGGAAATATGTTCTTGCACGGTCGCGTTCCAGAGCGTTTGACCATTTCGGAATTTTCCATTCAAATTCGACTTCGGGTTTCAAAGCCGTTTTCGGCAGGTAGATTTTTACGCTGTGTCCGGTTGCTTTAACGTAGCCGAAATCAACTTTTCCGGCGAGTGCGGTTGACCAAAAACGTGCCAGCGGACCGCCGCCCGTGTCGAGTGCGAGATACTTCGAGCCGTCGCCTTCTTCGCCTTCGTGATACCAACGCGGCGACATGACCCACGTATAATTGTTATCGAAATCGCGTTTTTGCGGCTTCGGAACGGTCGTTTGATTCCACGGATGGCGTTTGTCAACCGGATTTCCCAAAGGATCGTTTTTGACGAACATTTCCGATTCGTCCCAATCTTCATAATATGAGCTTCCAAGCAGGATGCGAATGTTCAGATTGATGTCCACGAGATCGTGCGTAACGGCTTTTCCGTCAACGATGATGCCGGGCGTTACGAACATCTTTTTGCCCCAATCGCTCATATTCTCGTATTTATAATCGCAGTGGTCTGGATCATTAAACGAACCCCAACAGCCGAGCAAAATTCTGCGTCTGCCGACTTCTTCGTAACCCGGAAGTGCTTCGTAAAAGAAATCGAAAAGATCGTCGTGAAGCGGCACGACTTTTTTCATAAATTCGACATACTGCATCAGACGAACCAGATAATCGGTAAAAAGTTGAACCGTCGGAACAGTTCCGACTCCGCCCGGATAGAGCGTCGAAGGATGCACGTGGCGACCTTCCATC
>MWWI01000069.1_pt1 | contig 21685 bp, 26 predicted proteins | sample 1047321 | NCBI WGS metagenome assembly MWWI01 (sample SAMN06349966, study PRJNA376086) | soil metagenome | isolation source: FI-1 sample Antarctic (ecotone) soil | place: Antarctica | reverse complement strand
TGCCGTGCTGGTCGCCGCCACGATTCCCGCCTATTCGGGCTGCAAGCTTGAAAATTCCTATTTTCTGCAAAATTACGACGAACACAAACAAGATAACCGCGCCGACTGCAAAATAATCGTAGTTTTTAATAACCGTATTTTGCGCCTTATCAAACAAGGTAAGCTGTGCGGTCTGCTGCGTTTTAGGCGTCGACACTTGGGCAGCTGGCACAATATTAGACTTAGGCTGGGCTGCTGCGCCGGTTACCACTTTTTTTATTTTTTGTTGCTGTTTCTGTTTTAGTTTCTTCCGCTGCTGTGAAGTATTTTGCATAATTTTATAGTTCAAACGGGCATACAATATTTTTAACGCGCCCGTCCGTCATGCTCTCTTATGTGTTCTCTTTCAAGATATTCTTTAGCTTCTCGAACCGTGTCGTTAAGGTTTCTAGTTGCTGCTGCAACGCGCTGTTTTCCTGAATCAATTGCTCGATCCGCTCGTTCGATTCCTGCACGTCCTGTTGTAACAGTTCGTTCACCTGTTCGAGTTCTTGTTTGTTCATGTGTTACTACTCCTCTATTGTGGTTATCACGCGCCCGCATAATTTCCTTTAAATTTCGTTTTATGACATCGCCGTATCTTTCGGGTTTTGGCTTTGTAAATTCTTCGCCGCGAGCTTTCGCCGCTGCCCGTTCCGCTTTCCATGCGCGTGTTTCTTCGCTGCGCTCTCTGAAAATCGGGGCGTAAGCTGTGCCGTATTCGCCGTCGAATTTCTTTGCCCATGCGCTATCAAAATTGTAGAAAGTTTTCGGGGCAATCTGGAGCTTCCTGCCCGAAACTAATTTTGTATCAATAAACACGTGCGTGTGCGTCTGCCCTGCCTTGTCGATATGCACTGAATAGATAGCGCGGGCGTTTGGTAATTTTTCAGTTAAAAATTCGCGGGTCATCTGGATTGCCCGCTCCGGTGTTTCCGTCCTATCCCAAGAAAAGATTAGCGTGTGGTGGTTTCTGTCCTGCCGTGTAGGTTTCTCTTTTCCGGTTCTGGGATCAATTTTGGGCTTGCTGTTCTTTATGCGTTTTTTTTTATTAGATTCAAGTTCGCGGGTTTCCGCGTAACTCATCGCCGCATCGCGCCGACCCTGTAAATCATCAAGCGCAATTCCGTCCTGAAGCTCCGGCAGGTTGTGAAAGTGGATTTCCGCTACTTTACTAAGGCGCGTTATATATTCCGCGTTCTGCCCGCAAAGGTCTGCGCGGCGTTGGTTGTCATATTTACAAATAGCCATAATTAAAATTTCTCCGCTGCCTGTTTTATAAATTCGCTTACAGCTGCGGCTGCCTGTTTAATTTCCGTTTCAACTGCCAACGGTACATGTTTGCTTTTCCGAGCCGCCTTCAAATTGCCGCTAATATTCTTTAATGCCTTTTCCAGCTGCTTGGTTTGAAATATCAAATCAAAGAAAAGCTCCGCTTGCTGTTCCGGCTGCGGCAACGCATCGATAGCGGCAAACAGCACGAAACGGGAAACAGATAAGCCGCACATTTCAGCATCTCTTTGTATGCGCTGCTTCTCCGCTGCTGTGGCAAATGTTGAAATTCTTTGTAATTCTGTTGGCATTATTTTCCTTTAGTTTTATGCAGTTTATTTAATTCCTGCGGGCTGAATTTTATAAAGAATTCTTCTTCTGTTGTCTGCGTATCTTCAAGAAACTTTCGTAAATTTTCACGATCCGTTTCATCAAATCGCTCAAAGATTTCAACGTCTTTTTCGTTATCCATAATTGTATTTCTCTCCATATTTTTAAGTAATTTCTAATAGAAAACCTGAATACTTTTAGCCAAACTTTTGCAATAACTTTTGTAAATTCCTATCGATTCCTATCTGCAAAACCGCTAAATTTTTAATAGAAAACTTGAATAAAACTTAACCAACCTTTACTAAAAACCCATGCATTTTTCTTTCAAATTTCTTTAAGATTTTTATTGAATTTACTCCCAAAATTTACGTTCATTTTCATTAATTTTTTTAACTTTTTTAGCCTGTTTTTTTATCGATTTCTTAACAGGTTTTTTAGCAATTTCTTTAACAGTTTTTTGTTCGACTTTTGCAAAGTTTTTTGTAAGTTCTCTACTTAATTCAGCAATACTTTTTTGAATAATCTTTCGCTCTGTTGTGCTGGCAATTATCAACTTTTCCCTGTTAGCGAATATCTCCGCTTCAAGCCATTCAATATGCCGCAACGTGGATTCATTAAAAGTTTTATATATATGCATCATGGGGTTCTCCTGGGGCGCAGAATGCGCTTCTACCGCGCTTCTTTTTGCTGAAAGCAAAAACTAGGCGGCGTAGCCGATTAAGTAGGCTGCTGCGCTTCGCAGTAGTCCTACTTAATATACCTAGCTATCGAAAGCTGTACGTACCATGCCATCAAAAATAAACTTTGTCGAGGGACGGATTAAACAAGTTTGAACATTGTTTAAACCATACTTTTAAGCTATCCTTAGTTGTGTCGTAAATAAAACGAAGTTTTAGTAATGACACAGGGTAAGAATAAATTTTAGGAAGTTAAAAAATATGAAAATAAATTCAAAAGAAAGTTCAAAAGAAAATTCAAAAGCGCGGCTTTTGAATAGCAGTGACACTTTAACTTCCGGCTCTGTAAGGGGTTCAGGTGTCTTAAATATGGATAGCAAAAGCGGTTCTAAAAGGCTGGCTAAAGCTGTTTATGATTACGCCAAAATGCTGCAAGGATCGGCGGATAAAAACGTGCAGAATTACACCGAAAACTGCAATATTTCAGCAGGTAAAACGGCATTAAAAACAGCATTAAATGGTGGTAAAAATGCGGTCAATCTCAGTGAAAATTCGCCGGTAAATTCCACTATTTCAATTGAAGATTCAACGGTTGATTGTTCTGTTTCGGCGGGTGAATTTGGCGGCAAGTTTGCACATCAAACGGGTTCTTCTTTAGTAATCGCTCTTGCATTTATCGCGGTGCTGTTTGTAATAACGGCGGCGGCAATTCGCTATACAAACGCTTCGGCAAACAACGCCGACGCTGTATCAACTATGGCGGACGAAACGTGGCGGGCGCGTGAGATTGGCGCGTACTCAACTGGCTGGATAACGGAAAAATTACCGAAAGTTTTTCAACGTGAATTACAGGCGGCAAAGGCTGTTTGCGGTGACGCCAACCTGCCCGCTTTTAACCCGGAAAACATGACCGGCTCGGCGTGTGAAAATTCTTTATTAGGGGATTTCCAAGAGTGGCTATCTTCTAAAATTCCCGCTATCGAACAGTTTGGACGCGACCAGATTAAGCCGGACGAACTGGCAACGGTCGGCGCGATTCTTCAGGATGGCGGGCGGGCTGAAACTGGCAAGACTGAAAAGGCGTATCTTGTAAATTATCTTGTAGATACAAAAGCCGGAGACGCTGGTATTAGCAGAAAACAAGGTCAAGTTTTCCTTTCGGCTGCTTGGTTTTCGTGTATTTCAGAGGCAACAATTCGGCAGGACGTAACAATTCGCGCCGGTGAAACTGCAACGCTATCAGGCGAATATTTCAACGCCTCTAAAATTGAATTACTCGAAAACAGTACGAAGATTTGGCAGCAAACTGTTATAGATCGGCAAACTCCACAGAATTATTCCGTAACTGTTTCTCCAACCGTAACCAGTTCGTATTTAATTCTGGCTTATTCAGCTGTAGAGGCTGGCTGTGTTAGCGGTTCTTCTTCGGTGGTTGTTACGGTGGGTTCTGACCCTGCGCCAACACCAACACCAACGGCAACGCCGACGGTTGATTCTACGCCAACGGCAACACCAACACCGGACGGGTCGCCAACTCCTACACCGTCGCCAACACCGGAAGAAATCTTCCCGACTCCAACACCAACACCAACGCCAACTACTAACCCAACGCCAACTACTAACCCAACGCCAACACCGACGCCGCCGACCGTTGTGCGTTCCGGCTGTACAGGCAGCGGAGAGGGCGACAGAATTGTTCACCCTGAATCGGGTGCTACTTTATTTACGCCATCGGCGGGTGTATCGACGCAGCGGTCGACTTCAAATCCGGCGGAGCTTATTATTACGCTGAATTTCACAAACCTTGCAGCTCCTGCGAACAATACAAATTTCTTGAGCGCGTTTGTTGGTTCGCTTTCAATTAATGGCGGGGCTGCTGGTATAAGTTTCAACGCTACGGGCGAGAATGCTGTGGCGGCGCGTTTCGTAGACGGCATTTATTATAGTTCAAGTTCACAAGGTCAGGGCGGACAAATGACTTTTACAATTACGTTCCCTGAAAATATTTCTACTATTGAAATGTCGGGCGGCTGGTCGGGTGAATCCAGAACTGTGGGCGGCGGTACTTCTCAGAATGAAGTCGTGCCAATCGGCAGCGGTGTTACGTTCACGCGAGTCTGCAACTAACAAAGATAAGTAATTTCAAGCAAGAGAAAGCCGCTCTTTTCGGGCGGCTTCTCTTTGTCTTACGTGTTGTTTTCTCCTGCGGCGGCGGGCATTAGGAAACAATTTGTTTAATTATTTTAATCCTATCGCTGGCGGTTGGGTGGTAGTTTAAGCCTGTTTCTTTTTCTGCTGCGTACTCGCGTTCAATTCGTTTTACAAATTCAAGGAAAGCCAACGGCTGGCGGTTCATCGCTAACATTGTGCGGGCTGCTATCGCGTCGCATGAAATTTCTATTAAAGAAAGATAACTTAAAACTTCTTTGCTTGGTTTGGCAGCCTTTAACTGTACGCTTTTATCTCTAAAAATTGAATGGGCGGCTTCGTGTGCTACAAGTCCAAGCAGTTCATCGTCGTTTATATCTTTTAATAGTTCGGTTGAAATAATTAAAACGGCATCAGAATCAATCATTAAAAACGGTTTATCGAACTGAACTAAAACAATTTTGTAATTTCGATTATAGAGTTCTGTTACGGGTGCAATACGTTTTGAAACTTCGGCTTCGGCTGCGCTTCCCGCTCGGTGCTTCATCCATGCCTTTGGCAACGCCTTTATAACGGCTTCGGCTGCTTCGCCGGTCGGGGCGGCGGGCATTAAGCCTTTCCAGTACAAAACCTGTTCGGCTGGCTGCTGGTCGGTGTAAGTGGCTTTTATCGCTGCAACCTGTTCGACGCTCGGTTCAGTTCCGGCGGCGGCTGCGCTTCCAGCTGCTGCAATCAAAATTAAGATAGCGGTTAAAAATAAGTTTTTCATAGTGTGTTTTCTCCTGTTAATAAAAGGTATGTAGGTAATCACCTTTTACTATAGACATGAGACTACACTATTTCACTGCTGGAGCCAAGTAAAAACTACCTATAAACCGTCTAATTAGATGACTTACGGGCGTTTTGTTTCTCGACTCCTGTCGAATTTTCTGTTTAAATATTCATGTAGGAAAACTACAATTTTAGGTAAAAAAGGAAGTAAAAAAACTATGAAAACTATTAATGTTAAAAACCAAAGAGGATTTTCGCTTATCGAACTGCTTATAGTGGTGGTTATTATCGGCATCATCGCCGCTATTGCTATTCCAAACCTGTTAGCAGCTCGGCGTTCTGCCAATGAAGCAAGTGCTATTTCAACGCTGCGTGTGCTGCACGGGGCTGAAACAATTTACGCGGCAACAACAGGCAACGGTAAATTTACAAGTATTTATTTTTTGGGTGAATCGGGTGCTTTGGGTAAGGATTTCACGGGCGGCGGTAACACGCTGAACAAAAGCGGCTATTATTTTACGTGTTATCAGAACACAAAAGCGGACGGTTTCGTCTGCAAAGGTATGCCGGTAAACTATGCGTTTCAAGGCAACGCTCGAAATTTTGCGGCAACGGGTACAAGGGATTTCGGTATAGCAACCAACGGCGTTTTTTACGTCGCTCCGGCTGGTACGCTCGAATCTGAATTTGGTGCAACGGCTGGCTTCGTGAATGGTGCGCCAATGAATAATTAAATAAGATATTTTCAATTTCAAGCAAAAGGAAAAGCCCGCTTTATTCGCGGGCTTCTCTTTGTCTGGCGGCTGTTGGTGTGTTTGGTTTCTATGCGGCTGTTTGTTTGGCGGGGTTCTACTGGCAAGGTTTAAAATTAAAAAAGAGAATCGGGCGGAGTTCTTAGTTCTCCCGACTCTCTCTTTATTTGGTGGCTGCGGCGACGGCTTCAAAATGAACTTAAAAAAACTTTCGCTGCTGCGCTTCCAAACTTAAAACTAATTTTGAACTACTATCGTTCTCGGTTCTCGGCTTTCGCGTACGGGGTGCATGAAATTGTATGTTGCAATCGTCCGCGGCGTGAATAGATATCTGTAAGGTTTTATAACTAAAAAACTGAACGCTGTGCGTATTAAATGAATAGGCGTTCGCAAAAATACTCTATATATCCAACGAATTAGCCTATAGCAAATAAAGAAATTTAGCAGAGATATCAAAAACATAATTACAAACTGCGCTGCGCTCGGCGGTGCTTTAGGTGTCGACACTGAAACAGGCGGCATAATATTAACTTTTTGCGGGCTGGCTTCGCTGCTGGCTACTCTTTTTATTTTTTGTTGCGGTTGGTTAGCTTCTGCCGGTGGTGCTGTAAAGTTCGAGAGGAGAAGTCTTGGCAGCTGGGTAGTGCTGGCGAAAATATAAACGAAACCAAACAAAACGCTGGTATAAAGAAATTTAGTAATCATTGTTGTAATCCTCTCGACTGTCGTATTGTTCCGCTGCGTCCTGTGCTTCCTGTATTAGTTGCGCCTCTGCTGCATCATCTTCGTCGCGCTGCTGTTGTAGTGCTGAATAATATTCGATTTCGGCGGCTTCATCGTCCTGCTGGTCGCGTTCATCTTGCAAGGCAAGCCAGTATTCGTTTTCGGCTGTAGCATCAAAAGCATCATCGTCGACGCGGGTTGAATAGCGTTCGGCGCGTTCGGCTTCCATGTTGCGCCCGTAACGCGCTGCATACTCTGCGTCGTTCTGAATTCGTTCGTTATGCAGTTTAATTACCCACTCTCCAGTTGCACTCATAATAGTTTCTCCAGTGTAAAAATTGCCGGATTTCCGTCCGGCGCGGTTGAAACTAAACAAAAACTACTTCAATGCGTGGCGCGTAAAACGTAACTGTTAAATCTTCGGCGCGGGTGGTTGCGCTGCGGTCGCCGCCGTTGTTGTCGCTGCCCAAAATCAGCGCGTTTCCTGCAAGTTTGGGGTGAATGTTGCCTTTGATTGAAAAGAATTCGGGGTTGCTAACAAACAAGCCTTCATCATCGACTACTAACCAGTCGCCATTTTCAAAATACCCAGCGTTTGAAATTAGTTGAACGTTCATTTTCTGGTAGTAGGCGGCAAGGCTCGGTTCAATTTGAATGTTTGAAACCTGTTGGTTTTCGGTGTCAATAAATACCGCGTTAATTAATTTTTTCATTTGGTTGCTCCTGTAAATAAAAGGTGATTACCTTATATTTAATATACGCTTATAAACCAATAAACACAAGGCGCGAAACAAGATATTGCAACCATTAAAGCATTTATTTTTATGCCGAATCGTTAATTACTGAAACGCTAATTTGAAACTGGAAACCTAACTATCAACCAACTTATTACTAGCCAACGGTTTTACGTTTTAGCGTTCTCTCTGGCTTCGGCTTCGTCTATTAATTCTCCGAGCCTTTCGCAGAGTCCGCGTTTTGGCTGGGCGCGGCGGCGTTCCGCATCTGCCGTCTGGCTGTACAGTCCGCGGTTAAAAATTTCCTGAAATATGAAGGGGTCAACGTGGTGTTCGCTGTCGAACTTATTAATAATTTCAGCATCGCTCATGCGGGCGATATCTTCTTCGATATGTGTCGGTGCGGTTATGGGTCCGACCGGCGTGTTTATTATCAGCATAATTTTTACTTCCTATAAATTAAAGTGCCGGAATTAACCGCTCCGGCGGGCGGGTTAGAAATTTAAGATATTATTGAAAATCTTCATCGCTCTGAATTTTTGAAATCGTGTAGATTTCCCATGCTCCCTGCCAGATCGATTCGGTTATTTTGTAGCCGTCGATTTCGCAAGCTGTATAGCCTGTTCCGGCATCCTCGAACGGGTAGCGGTTATCGTGCAGGGCTTTCTCTACCAAATCCGCGTATTTTGCAATTTCCGTTTCGTCCGTAACCTCTGAATACGCCGCGTCCTCGCTGCCGTATTCGATTGTCTGGTGGTTTGAGCCGTCCCAGTACTCGTGCGCCATCACCGTGTCGCAGCAATCTTCGCCGTTGTGTTCGCCGTCCATGTCGTTTTCTGCAAGCTGCCCCCAGCGGTTGCGCAGCTGGCAGTAAGGCGTATCAGCGAACCATGCTTTTTTTGCTACTATAATTTCCGAACCCTGCCCGTAAGCAGTCGGGTCGAAGGAATTTTCGAGAAAAAGATAAGGCGTTTCGGTTTCGGTTGTTTCGGTTTCGGTTACTGTGTTTGTGTTCATTTATTTGTTTCTCCTAAAATAGAAAATGCCGGAATTTAACCGCTTCCGGCGGCGTTTGAATTTCAAAATTATTGAACGTAATCAGCGGGTTCGTTGTCCTCAAAACGCTCTGTATAATTTTCGATAGCCTCTATGCTCTGCGCGTCCTCGGCTTCGGTTTCAAGCTGTGCCAGCAACGCGGCGGCTACGTGATAACAAAATTTATTGTGTCGCCCTGCGATGCAACTGCACGAAACTGAATAATCTTCGGTTATTGTTACCGAATAAATTGCCGTTGCTCCCAACACCGCATAGCCGTTTCGGGTTCTCAGCACAACCGGGCATTGCTGTTGCGCCTTTTCAAATGCGCCTTTGTTTGTTCTGAACTGTGTGTATAAAATCATATTGTTTTTTACTTCCTTGTTTTTTGTTTTCTATTCGTTTATACTTAAAATATAAGGTAATAAGGTAATCACCTTTTACTTGTCTAATTCTACTATCAAACACCTATAAACACAAGCATTATTTGCAAATAAACATTAAAATTATGAAGAAAATTTCAAACAAAAAAGAAGATAAAAAGGCAGTAAAAACAACACAAACAAAAGCCGCCAACATCGCCGCTGGGCGCGTGTTCAAATATTCGCAGTTCGACGAACCGGCAACCTCTCGGATACAGGTAAAAATGCCGGAAGCTCTCCGGCATCATTTTGTGCTGGCGGCTAGAATTGAAAAGAAAAGTTTGGCGTTCGTAATTGTCGAGCTGCTGCGGGAAAAGTACGGCGAGCCTAAACAATCGAAAACTAAAAAAGCGGTGGCTAAAAAAGTGGCTGCTGCTGCCGCGGTCAAACCGGACATCGACGGGCTATTCGGCACTGAAATAACCGAACTATAATTTTAGATTTTGCGCTCTCGGTGTGTAGGTGTCGACACTAAATATGATAATATCTTGCCGCAGCATTTGGCTTCGGCTAATTTTCAATTGCATCGCGGGGCGGGACGGTTTGCTGCAACTGTCGCCGCTCCTTTCTATTTACCTCTCCAGCTGCTCACACAGTACGCAACTTCCTAAAACAAGCAAAAACCAAAAAAAAGTAACAACCAACTTACTAACCAACAAAATTATTCTTAATGCCTTTCTTCCCTTTTTTCAGCTATATCAAAGCCTTGCTCGAAAGATAAAAACGCCTTACAGCCCTTCGTGTGCGCGTTGATCTGGCTGTTTCCCTGTTCAAAATGGGCATAATACAAACTTTTGGCGAACTGGCAAAGCGGTTATCGGTTTTTTTATTTATTCGTTGCGGTTGGTAGATTTCAAAACTCGAACGCATTCCGTTCGAGTTTTGATAATTCTAAATTTTCCCTGTAAATTAGCCGAATGGAAATTATAAAACGTCCGGCTGATACGCCCGTCGAACTATTCAAATTTAATTCGGAAACGTTCACAGCCTCCGATGCTTGCTTCGACAAATTTCGGCAGCAAATTCTTTCAAACCAGCAAACTGTTTATGATACTGCAATTGAAATTTACGCCGCGCTGCCGAATATGCCTACCCGCAATATTGAATTCGTGATGGAATCAATCTCCTATGTCTCGGACAAATTGTGGTATCTCCGCGCTTTATGTATCGCTGAGTTGCTGCAACGCCGCGAACCTCTGGCGGGCGGGCGTTCGCGCCGCGCCGCGCCCGGCGAAGGTCGCAAAGAATTTATAAAGGCGTGGGCGGCACAGCTGGGCATCGGCACAACTAAACTTCAGCAGGATTTGAAAATTGTCGACGTATTCAGTAAACGATATATGTACGATAAAGAATCAGGCAAAGTCGGCAGATTGGAAGACGCGCCTATTCGCCAATCGCTGATTTTATCAGAGGAATCGCAAAAAGCGGCAGAAGAGCAACATCCTAATTTCAGTCAAACTATAAAACTCAATGATGGGGGCGAATATATCGAAGCTGTCGCCTTTACCGATAAGGACGGCAAACCTCTGTATCTCGCTCAATTTACACCGCACAAAGATTTAAGCCGCGAGCTTTACGTTGTTATGTCTCAAATCGGCAACCCTGAAACCGCACGGCAAATAGAGGCTAAACTTATTGAAATTGCCGAAAGCGGCGAACCTATTCCGACTGCGGTTTCGCTGCGGCGGCAAATACTCAAAAACCCAGAACTGGAAAAGGAACCCGGCTTTTTTGAAATCCGGTGCGCGGGGGCGTGGTCGCAGGCGTATATTAAATTTACCATGCCGCCCGATGATTCCAAGCTATTCAAACGGGCAGCTGAATTAGCTTTTGAAATTGAAGATTTCCCGCTCGGCAACCTTAACCATCAAGAGTTGTTTAGTTTATCAGGGGATGGCTACAAACTTATGGTAAAGGCGTTGCAGGCGTATGTCATTTTACTCAAAAGCCAATACAAAAAAGACTGGACAATTGAACGCACGCTGAATCCTGAAAATTTCACGTTTGAAGTAAGCGAAGAAAAAAGGAAACGCAGGCATGCTTATTCAAAGCTCACCAAAAAAGCGCAGCGTGAAAAAAAGCGGCTTGCCGAACAACTTGAAAAACTTGAAGGCGGCGGTATTGATAAGGAAAGCGCGGCGTGGAAAAATTACGAAAAACAATTAGATAAGTTTCATCGTCTTGAACAAGCTGCCGTCTCTGCGTATGACGAGTACATCTCGGTTACGGTAAAAAACCTAAATTCCACGCCTGAGCAACAGGAAGAAGAAAAAACCCGTCTTCTTCAGAAGTATCGGAAGGTTGAAGGATTAACGGAAAATAAACCGCCCGATGTGCCGCCTGCAACAACCAAAAAAACCAAAAAAAAGTAACAGCCTTTTAACTAGCCAACAAATTGTTCTTTATGCCTGCTTTCCCTATCTTCAACCTATATCAAAGCTAGGCTTGAAGGATAAAAACGGCTTGTCGGGCAACGGGTGCGCCCTGTTTCTACTGTTATGCGTTGTCAAAACGCTGAATTGTCAAAACGCTGAGTACTTAAAACGCTGAGTGCTTAAAACGCCAAGTTGTCAAAAAGTCAAAACGCTGAATAGCTGAATGGTTGAATTGTCAAAACGTCAAAAGTTCACCTATTACTTTAACAACCAATCTTTTAACAGTTTATCTACCAGTTCCGAAAACTCCTGTTTCTCGTCCTGCTCGAACAATCGAACTTTTACTTTTTTATAAGTAGCAAGGTCTATATAAGCAGTAACTTGCTTGTAATCGCTGCTGCTGCGCTTTCCCGCTGGTCTGCCTGTTCGCGGTCGGATTTCTACTTCCGGCTGCTCTGCTGCGCTCTGGCTGGTCTGTGCTTTGGCAGCAGGCATAGAATTATTAGTTGATTGGCGGCGGGCTGCGCCGTTATCGCTTTTTTTGGTAGTTGTCGCGGTTTTTGTTTTCTCGCCGGTAATTTCTAATAGCCCTTTAAATTTATCTTTGTCCATATTTTAGTATTTCCTTTGCTAAGTTTGTAAATTCTGCCCATGCTTCCGTGCCGCCGTGTGGCTGGTTTTCAACTGTTACACCGTTCAAGGCTGCGCGGGCATAAACTGCGCGGCGTGTAATAAACGAATCAAAAAAAGGCACTTCCAGCTGCTTTAACAATTCTTTCGCTTCGGCGGCGTGGTGGCTGGTTGGCTGCACCAGCGTAAACAAAACTTTGTAATTGTCCGCGTTCAAATTTTTTAATGTAGTAATTAGTTTTAGCAGGGTGTCGAGCGCAACGGCATCGGGCTGTGAAGGTATGATTACAAGATCGCTTGCTTTTACAATTGTTTCCAGTTCGCGGCTGTTCGGTCTTGCTGCGGTGTCAACAACTAAATTTTTATAGCTTCCGGCGTGTTCCTCTAATTCGTTTTCGTTAATAACTGGAAATCGTAAATTGCCGCGTTCGTTCCAAGCTGCCGCGCTCTGGTTGTCGTCGCCGTCAAGCAGTATGGTTTTGCCGTGTGTATGCAACACAGCAGCAATATGCACCGCGCACGTTGTTTTGCCCGTGCCGCCTTTAAAGTTCAATATCGATACAATCATAGCTTTATACTGCCTTACTTTCTATAAACTTTCAACCTTTTAGCGTTTTGCGTTGCTAGACATTTACACAATTCTACTGCTGCATAAATATTTTTTATACTAGCGGCAACCTTTTCAAAAACTTTTCGTCTAAGGTTATGCTGCTCTTTACCGAAATAATTTTTTTCGGTCGCCTCCGGGCAATTGCCTGTCTATTACCTTAATAATTTATCTTTAATTGTGCGTCTTATAACGATGTAAGAATAAGAAGAAAATTAAAACAAAACAAAAGTTATAATATGAATCGGTTTTCGTTCGTTTTTAGGTTTATTCTTATTTCACATGGTCCCGCAGCGTTTTTTTATTTATTCCTGTTAAGCTGTGTATCTCTCTTACTATTTCACGCCTGTTACCTGCACAAAGCGTTTTCAACGCATCGTAATAACAATCAACGTTTCTGCCGCCTGAAACCAAAGCCTCGCCCGTTTCAAGCTTAAAATTAAATTTGAATTTTCGGCACTCCACATCTTTCTTGTACCGCCAGTCGGTCTCCATTAAACCTTTGGCTATAAGCTCCATCTGAAAACCTCTATACGTCGAATCGCTCGCTATGTCGTTTACCCATGTGTGGGCTGGAATATAGATATATTCGTGTTTGAAGTTGGGGCGGATAACTTTCAGTAAATTAAAAAATTGTTTCTGCCGCACAGCTTCGCCCGGTGCGTATTTGGCGGCTGCTATTACGTCTGCGCTCGTAGCAGACACTATGCGGTTATGAACCGGATCCGGCAGTTGGTTGGCTACCGTCACATAAATACTCTTTGCCTGCCGTTCGATTGCCCGGTCAATATTTCGCCAATCGCCCGAATTTACGGTTTTACTGAAACCGTTGTGTTTGCAGCGAATCCAGTTTTTTACAAATTCAGCTGCCGAGGTTTCGTTATAAGCATTTTTTAACCACAATAAAAACAAAACCTTACCTTGTGCAAAATGCCTTTTGCAGCTGCCCGCCGTCAAACCGTTTTCCAACAAATCTTCCGCTTCGATTATAAATTCGTTCCGGCTGCCGCTGGTTTCCAGAACATTAGAAACCCGCTTCACTTCGGGCAGTTTTCCCATGGGCAGTTCGGAAATTTCAACGGGCTTTATACCTTTCAAAACATCGAGTGTTTCGCGTAAATTTACTTTTGTAATTTGTTTTGAATAGGTATCTACTAAGTGACAATCAAACCCGCCTATAAGCCTATCGGCAGCGTTGTGGCGAGGATTGTACTCAAGATTTTGAATTTGCCCAAATTGATTTTTCAGAACGTCTTCGTAAAGCCGCGCGGTTACGGGTTTGCCGTGCATCTGGAAATTAAAATAAATTCTAAAATTTCCGTTACTCTGAAACCTCGGCGTAGTGAAACACGCAAACTGGTCAGCGTTTATCCCAATCTCCTGAAATCTATCCAACACAGGTTTTTCCTGACTGCGCGGGCTGTCGATATCGATATTGCCGAAAACCGGATACCATGGCGAAATTTTGGCAATGGTTTTTTTACCATCGCAGTGCTGAATTAGTAGTTTGTCGTTGGTTGGCGCGTTGTGGTGTATCCAGCTGCGGGTTAATGCCTGCTGCGGGGTTTGCGTTCTGTGCGGACCGGTGTGCCCAAAGTAGAAAAGCTCCAAAAGTTCTTGTTGGTCGGCGTTTAGTTTTTCAAATTCTTTGGTGTTCATAATTTCAAGCAAAAATATCTTTTCGGCTTGAAATCGAACACACAACTGTGTATATTTGAAATCAAGCCTTGAATCCGCCTGCGAAGCGTTTAAGGTTAATAGTTCCAGAAGAGCCGAAAGCGTCTAACTTTCGGCTTTTCGCTGTTTAAAAGAAAGTTTTTTAACTTATCTTTTAATTACATGTACATTAACTGTATCAACAAAATATCTCAAATCAAAACAAGAACTTTTTAACCGTTTTCAAACAATTATTTTACCGTGTTTCCAGTATGGTAAAATTTCGCTAGACTATTATAAACAATCAGGTTACAGTCGTACGTGTTAGTAGTTCCTTGTTTTTTACTTCCTTTAATTACTAAAATGAAAATTGGGCGTTTGCTTTGCAGCTTCGCCCTTTTTTTATGCCCTTTATTTTCCCGATTTTCTTCGGTTATCGTCTTTGCACAACATCTGGCAATTTGCCGCCGTTGTTTTGCCGCCTTCGTGCCAGGGAGTTGCATGGTCGGCTTCCATTCCACTTAATTCAAAATGTTTGTTGCATTTTACGCAGATTCCTTTTTGTCTTTCGTAGGCTTCTCTCTTTTGGTTATCGGAAAAGGCGCGAATATTCAAATACTTTTCTTCGCCGGTTAAAACATACAGGTAAATGCCGGGCTTTTTAGTAACATCTTCGTCCGTCATTAATGCCACGACTTCACTTTCCAGCTTGGCGGTATCATATACAACGTCTTTATACTTGTTATGAAGCAAACCCCAATCAATGCCTTTCATTTCTTTGCGGTATTTCGGGAAAGTTCCTTTTACCCACGTAATTACGGATTGAAAGTACGTCCACAAAGCAAGCGCGTTCGGATCCTGCTGGTGGTCGGACATATAGTCTTCAATCTTGCCCTCAGAAATCCATTCAATAGCAGTTTCAAAATACTCCTGACGGATCGGGCTGCCTGTTAAATAGTCGCTGGCAATACCGGACGCTGCACAGCCGTTCTTACTAAAATACCTTTTCGCGTCGGAAACCCATGACCCAGAATAAACTGCGTTGCGTAGTTCCTGTTCGGTAAGTTTTTCGCCCGCAATGTTAATCGTTCTAAACCATTCCAACTTTTCGCTGTCTGTTCCCGAACAAAAATAAACCATCAATTTGTAATTGAGAATCTGTTCTTTTTTGTCCTCCGGCAAATTGTGAATGGCTAAACCTTTAATTGAATAATCGCCGTTAACATACTGGCAAATAGAAATTGTTCGCTGCTGCCCGTCTATAACTTCAAAACCGCCGTCTTCGCGCACCGCCCAATACATCACATTAAGCGGAAACTCCTTCGTAACAGTTTCGATAACCGCGTCGCGCTGTTTGTCCTTGTAAATAAATTCCCGCTGGTAAGGCGGGCGAATATCGAGCTTGCCGCCGTAACCGACAACACCGGCTTCAGCACTATCTTTGAATCCATCGGTTAATTCTCGAACAGTAATTTCTTTTAGTTCTATTTTCATAGTCTTTTATTTCTAATGATTATTCGACTGTAAGGAACAGTAACCTCTCCGTCTATCATCATGTATAAATCACCGTCAACTGCGCCTCTTTTTTGAATTTCCTTTCTATATTTTTTATGTTCTTGTTTGTATGGTTCAACGCCCATCTCTAAACCTAAATTAGCTATACCCAAACCAACTATCTCAAATTGATCAGGATTATATTTATCCATAAATGTAATTGGTACTCCAATATGCCCTGCATAATCTACAGGAATATCTTTTGTTTTATCTACATTTATAGCGTCGTAGTTTTCATATTTAGGGTAATCGCTTTCATTACCCTGGTATGTCTTATAGAGAATTAAATCTTCGTGGCGTTTCTCTAGATCAAGATTTGTAAACCAGCAAGTATTATTGCTTGAAATTATTCTGTTTCCATTTTCATCAACGCGGGCTTCGGTTCCGTGCAAAGGATAATGTTTGGGAACTATAAAACCTGAAAAGTTGCGATTACTGTTTACTCCGAGCCAAACTTTATCATCCTTTATCAGCTTGAATATTTCCTTGTATCCAACTGCATTCCAAGTTCCGACGAGCAGAAACTTCTTTTCATATTTCACTAACTGCATGACATATTCCCTAAACAGCGAAAACGGCGGGTTGGTTACTACAATATCGGCTTGTTTGAGCAGTTCAATACATTCATCGCTGCGGAAATCACCATCACCATTGAACTGTTTAATACCGATTTCCTCTGAGTCGGGAACATTATTGCCGTCCTTATCGCCGGTGTATTCAAGGTAAATTGCTCTTTCGGAATTGTTCTCACTAAATAAATCCCGGTTTTGATTTTTATAGCAGGTGGTAATTAGTTTCTTTAGCCCTAACTGTTCATAGCTATATGAAAAATGGTGGAAAAAACTACTTACTCGCGGATCATCGCAGTTACAAAGAACAACCTTGTCCTTAAATTGTTCTTTGTAGTGTTTTACCTCTTTTTCAACATCTGAAAGTTGAGTATAAAACTCATCATTTTTAGATTTGTTTGCTTTGCGTAAATATGTATTATTTCTATTTGACATAGATTATTAAGTAATCCCGTAAGTATATAGTCTAATTCAACTTTTGTTAAAAGCCCGTTTTATGCTGCTACTTCCTGCTTCGGCTTGCCCTTTTTTTATTCTCTCCGGTCGGGTCATCGTTCCACTTACAAAACAAAACGCGCTTGTCGGGCAACGTCGCGCCCTGTTTTTACTGCTCTTCAGCCCAAAACAGGCATAATACAATTGTTACAGGCTTTTTTTAATTAATTATCACTTTCGTTAAAAACCCGTTTTATGCCGTTGCTTCCTGTTTCGACTTTGTAAGTTTGTTCTTCTTCATCCAGTTGACGAAATTAGATTCGGTTGTATCGTAGCGTTTGGCAATAAACCGCTGCGTACTTCCGTTATTGAGCAGGGCTTCAATTTCGGGGCGGTACTGGTCAAGTTTGCTTTTACCAGTGCCGAACGGTCTGCCCAACTTCATACCGTTGGCTTTGCAATGCCGTAAGGCTTCGGTTGTTCTCGAAGATATAAGCTCGCGTTCGATCTCAGCCGCCATTGAAAAAGCCATCGCTAAAATTTTACTTTGAAGCGAATTATCTAAATTCCAATTTCCTTTTACTGAATAAATTTTAATTTGCTTGGTTGTGGCAATGCTTAGAATTTCCATGCATTCGAGCATGCTTCTTCCAAGCCTTGAAAGTTCACTAACAACTATTGAATCTCCGGCTTTTAGTTCGTTCAGCACAGCAGCTAGTTTTCTATCTCTCCACGAGACCTTGCCTGAAATAATTTCTTCAACGAATGTAACTTGTCCTAAATTTTTATCATTCGCTAATGCCAGAATATCGGCTTTGTTCTTTTCCAGTTCTTGGCTGGCGGTGCTGACGCGAAGATATCCTATGGTTTTTTTTGTTCCGGCTTCGTCCGGCTGTTTTTTGGCTTGTTTTTGCATAATTCTATGTAAACCTCTCTACTATAATTATTGTATAATCTAATTTATGCTTTTACCAGTGGTTTACGTCAAAGTTTATCACCGCTACAAACGTTCGTTTAAACTATAATTTTCTTGAACTCCGGCGGCTGCTTATCGTATAATAGTTATATGAACATTTTGAAGCCGATTGCTTTTACAATTACGTTATTAACCGCTTCTTTTCTAACTTCCCTTGTTCCGGCGCAACAAAAGTTTGTAGCCCTCTCGCCGGTTGGTAGTTCAGTTTCTCCAGCTGTAATCGAACTTGCTGCCGAAACATTTTTTAGTGAACTTTCGGACGAGTACTTCCTACATCGATATTATTCAGTTGTCGAAGAAAATCCGGCTGCTGCTGAAAAGCATAATATGTTTGAATTTGCGGTTATGGATTTGAACAACGACGGGCGGGTTGAATTGTTTGTTACTAACCGAAAGCTTTCTATTTCTGCGAACTGTGCAACAGTGGTTTATAAAATCGAAGAAGATAACAGCCTTGTTAAACTTTTAGAAACTGACGGCGTGTTCTCTGTTTCTGCCGCGGCTGGTGCTGGCGGTTACAAAACAATCCGCACGAACAGGCACGAAAGTGCAGCTGAACGCTCTATAGCTGAATTTGCCTTTAATGCCGAGCTTGACGAATATCAGCAACGCGCACGGCAGACCACTTACAGCTCCAAACAAAAAAGATGAAGTTCAAAAGCTATTTGCTAATGGAAAAGGACTAAGCAAATCTGAAATCGCAAGACGGCTCAAAATAGGCAGAACTTCAGTAATTAGATTATTAAGTGAAAATAAGCAAATATAATGCAAGTTTCCATGCTTAGTCCTATAATGATAGTTTAAGCAAATCAGTTTGCTGGTATGATTTCTTCCAGCCAAATTCAAAATATGAAAATTTACATTTTAATATTAATAACCCTTTTATCCTTTGCACCAGTATTATCTCAAACACAGCCGGAACGTTATTTTAACTCGCAATACAACTTTTCGTTTATACCGCCCGCAGGTTCTAAATTTGATAAGTCGATAAACGATGAAACCAAATCTATTACAACCTATAGTTACTTTACTGGCAGTAAAGGGGCATCATTCAGCTTAACGTTTGCACTTCCTGCGCCCGTAAGCACTAATATACGGGCAACGGCGTTGTTCAAAGGTAGTACTTTTTTAGAAGATACCGAAAAACAAGTTTTCGCTGCTTTTGCGCCAAGCATGCATCTCAAAGTGCTTTCAAAAGGCTATGTAGATTACTACGGAAGACCGGCCGCACGTTTCGATTACACTCTTGAACATAGCGAAGGTCTGATTACCACCGGCACTTATATCTTTGTTTTTGTAGTGGAAAAACAAATTATCGTGGGATTCAATGTTTTGGCGGAATCGTCCATTGCGCGGGCGTGGGGTAATCGGGTTGATGCAGCAATACGTTCGATCAGCATTTCTTCCAAAGCCAAATAGGAGGTACGGTTGGGGAATGGAAAACTCAAATGGGTAACATATGGGAAGGAGTAGACGGACGCAAAGGCGTGGGCTACGTTGGCAGCAGAGAAACGGACTCAATAATATATTTTATCCACACCTCTCATACGAGCAAATTCGTCAAATGGCAATATACAGCTAAAAATATGGAACTCAACCAACTTATAAATATATGGGATTTCTAGACGCTAGCTCTAAAGAAATTGAAACGGAAATAAAAGTAGCAGAAAAGCTTCGATGGCAAAAGATTGGGATTGTCTGTGTCTGTTTTCTTATCGCGTTGCTATTTGCTCTTTTTACGGATGTTAGGTTCGGAAAAGCAAATTTATCTTTTCTTATTATAGAAGTTATTGCATCTGCGATTGGTTTTACATTGCTCCCTCTTTTGATTGGACTAGTTACAAAAATCTCTCAAGGGAAATGGCAAATTGCCTTTTTAATTGTTTTTTGCTTTCAATGCCTAGTGGTTATACTTTTCAAAGCATTTCGCTAAAACATTATTTATAGAGATTAATCTTTACAACAGTATTATAATTTCATTCTTTTACTGTCATACATTATTTTTCGGTTAATAATTTCGCTAATTGTTCACAACCTTCGTTTGTCTTATAAGTTTTTACCTTTGTAAGCGGTTTTAATCTTTTCCATTATCAGTCGCGGCGGTAAATTCACTTATTACTTCATTCAAAATTCGTAACGTACGCTCGGATTTTTCTTTTAACTGGTAAAGGCTTTCAATACCTTCCTCTGCTGCTCGCCTAACGTATTTACTGCGAATCCGTGCGTCTCTCATACAGTTCCGGCAAGTTACCGTAATGCCCATCGAACGCCGTGTATCTTCGTAGAACTCGGCATTAAGTTTATTTTCGCCGCAAATGTTGCAAACTAATTTCTCCGGCGGTTTTGAATAGTTTTGATAAGCTCGGCGCATTATATTTCTCCTGTTGTTGTTTATGTTCGTTTCTGTTCCTATGCCGCCTTTTCTAAACATCATCTAAATTCACTTTTTTCTTTGCTTCGATACGTTCGTATTCAGGGGCGGCTAGTTCCTGCCCGCATTTAATTTGGAACTTCGGTTTTTTGTTTACCTCTGCCGGCTTCGCCTTAAAACAATTTACAATGCGCTTCAAGGCTTTCGGGGGCGGGTTAAATTCCAGCTTTTTCATTCGCACCGGTCTAAGGTTAGTTGAAATCAAGATAATTTCTTTCGTTCCAAGTCGCCGCACTTCGTCGGCGGTAAGCAGTCGGCGGGCGTGTTTTGCAACGGCGCGGGTTGTGGCAACCGTCTTGCCGTCTTTCCCGCTGCTCTCGCTCGTGCTGACCGTATCCTCATGGTACGTATAGTCGCCCAGCTGTTTAGAAAATTCTTCCGCGGTATCTCCCGAAATTCCGGCAAGCAGTAATTTGTTATTAAAATTTGTAAAAATTGTTTCGGCTTCGGTATCGCCATACAGTGTTTCAATTTGGCTAAGCGATTGAAGACCCGCATTAATACAAATTTTCTGTCCGCGAAACAAAGTGATATTATTGGCAAAACCCTTTAGTTTGCCTATATTTGCGAATTCGTCAAAATGCAAATTTACAGGGATATCGCCTGTTTTTTGCTTCAATAATTGCGTAACCACAATCGAAAAGAAAATCGTGGAAAGCGTCTCAAGGCTGGCTACTTCGTCCTGTTCGAGGCACCAGTAAACTTGGATTGGTTTCTCTCTTAACTGCCCGAAATTAAACGGTGTTGCGCCTGAACTTGTAAACCTGCGGATAGCGGGGTTATTCAAAAATTGCAGTTTGCCCGACAAACCCTTTACAATGCCGCCTTTATTTTTTTTGTCGCTCTCCATAAATCCCGCCACGAGCGCGCGGGCTGCGGGAATAGGCGAAATTTTCAAAGTCTCTGAAATACTTTCAACGCCTGAAATTAAAAGATTATATAAATGCACCGGCGTCGGCACGTCGCTGTTGGCTACATGCAGCAGCAGACCTGTTACTAATTCTTCCTCTGAATCTGCCCAAAATTTGCTATCTCCCTGGGCTTTGCCGCCCGAACCCGAAACAATGGATGCGGCTACGTTTTGGGCATAGTCAATTTCTTTGCAGTAGGCTACAAAGTTGCACGGTATGCTGTTGTCAGGGTCAGAAGGGGCAAACCGAACAGGTTTTATATTGTTATATGCCGTCTCTGCCCACAATTCGCTTTTTGGATCGGTGGCTACAAAACTGCTGCGCCCAGCTGCAAAACAGTTAGGTAGAAAAAAACCTCTGCTTTTACCCGAACCGGTCGGACCAACAATCACGGTGTGTTTCAAGGCAATATCGCGGGGCAAATTTACAAGTTTCGTTAGTTCGATATCTCGAATTTTGCCCACCTTTATATTCCCGTCTTCATACCGTGCTGTCAGCTGTTTAATTTCTTTGGGCTTGGCAAAGCCTGCCGTGCCGTGCTGGTCGCCGCCACGATTCCCGCCTATTCGGGCTGCAAGCTTGAAAATTCCTATTTTCTGCAAAATTACGACGAACACAAACAAGATAACCGCGCCGACTGCAAAATAATCGTAGTTTTT
>MWWI01000068.1_pt1 | contig 21796 bp, 24 predicted proteins | sample 1047321 | NCBI WGS metagenome assembly MWWI01 (sample SAMN06349966, study PRJNA376086) | soil metagenome | isolation source: FI-1 sample Antarctic (ecotone) soil | place: Antarctica | reverse complement strand
GGCTCTAAAAGCGCTCAAACGCTCACCTATGGCACTTGATATTTACTGTTGGCTAACCTATCGCATGGCTTATCTCAAAAAAACTACTTCTATTCCGTGGGAGATCTTACAAATCCAGTTTGGGGCTAATTATGACAGAACCCGTGACTTTAAAAGGTACTTTTTAAATCAGTTAAAAGCCGTAAGTATTGTTTATCCTGAAGCCAAATTAGACATAAAGGACGACTGTCTTATTTTGAAATCTAGCAAACCTCACATTGCAAAAAAGCGATGTTAATAACCCTGTGAACGTAGCAAGTTATCCACGCATAAACTCTCGCGCCTAATAAGCTATTTTTACGCATAAACTCTCGCGCTCGTACGCATAAACTCTCGCGCACTCTATATACCTATATGTTCCTATATTAAAAATACCTGTAGTTAATCGCCGCTCACTGTGGATAACGCTAACGCGTTACCCACAAACGCGGCTCACAAGCTGATGGGTATGTGGACAAACCTTCGCTACGCTCAGGTGTTGCCCACATACCCACAGCCCAACAAATTTTTTATTTATTTTTTAAAGAAAAAGAAAAGAAGCCTTATGCCTAAAAAAATACTGGCAAGCATTCCAAGACATCATCCATGCTATGCCCATAAAGCGAAAGTAGGGCAACAGCTTGGTTGGGTGTGAGATTGCGAAACAGTGTGGCATCAAGCACAGACTCGCGACTTTCGGTGATGCTTTGTGTGCTTGAATGATGTTTTGAGGTTGGTTCCGTAAAGGCTCTCGTTGAATCACCCGTGGTTTGGCTGGTGGTTTTACGTTGAACTTTTGCTTGACCTGCTAACCTGTCCATCATCGTGAGAGTGGCTTGATCTTCGGTTCTAAAACAAATCTTTTGACGAAAGTTTTGCAAGATGGCGTGGGCTAAGTCTCGATCACCCAGAGCAGCATAAAAGCTCGATACGGATTGAGCAGAGATAATACCCATGGTTTTGCTGCTTCTGGATTTATCCCAGAAATTGAGATCCGATAACCCATCTTTGCTGGCACTGATCAATTCCTGATACTCATCGCACATGAAGAAAATCGGGCGATCCTGGTTCCAATCGGGTTGGTGGACTCGGTTTTGCATGACGTTGAAGAATCGCAGCTTGATGAAGGTGTAAGCGACTTTACCACCCAATCCCCAGCGTGCGAGCGGCATATCGACCAAGTACACAGTGCCATCTAACACCGATTGCATGTTGAGACTTGTTTGTGATTGCTCACAAAAGGCATCGATCAACTCAGGGTGATTAAATGGCGATAGCGCTTGCGCCACAGTCGCATTGACGCCGCTTTTAACCTTCTCATCGAACGTGGCAAAAATGGTTTCATGGTAACGCAAATAGGTTTTGAGTAAGCGTTGTTCTTTGGCTTCTAACGTGATGAGCAGCGGGTTAAGCTCAGCCTGGATAGTTTCTCGTGCTTCATCATCAAACAAGTAGCTGTAAAGCCCTTGCAATGTGTAATGGGTTGGCAGGAAAGAGAGCAACCCTAATGTGTTGCGGCAAAGCTCTGTGGCAGTATCAATCCAGAAACCATCAAGCCTAACACCACCATTGAGCAAGAAAGCTGATTTCAAAAACGAAGCCGCGATTTCTGGCGTTAAGCCAGCCAGTAAGTTCATTTGGTTATGATTGGGTCCGATGATGGTCACAGGACGGTTTGTTATCTCACCGAGCTGAATGACCGCTTTTTTGACATCACCTTTCACGTCAAACAATAGGCCGCCGCATTCTTGATCGAGCAACTGGACGAGTAACGGTTGCATTAGGCGTGTCGTTTTACCGGCACCAATACCACCTAGCACCAAGATATTTTGTGCGGCATCTTCGGTGGTTAAAGCAATATCGAGGTTAGCCGCAATGCCTGCCTGGTGCCAGAGGCTCGCTAAACGCCCCGTAGAGCGCCCTACCCACAAAGCGAAGGGTGAGATAGCGCTCGAACCTAGATCGTCGCTTCTAGCGCCTTTAAATCGCGTTTTACGGGGCCTTAATTCTCTGGGAAACAGCAAGGGCACTAAAAACCCAAGAACAATAGTCAATGCCAACACAATTACGGCGATAGGCCACCATGCCGTGACGTAGCTATGATGGCTGAACCAGTGACGCGGTAAGCGATGTGTGCGCAAATAATACTCAATTGCAGGGTATACATGGTTGAACAGGTAAACCAGGCCAAAAGCGATCAACGCTAAACAAACAAATTTTTGGCCACCTGAAAATTGATTAAAAATGTGTCTAGGCGGTCGTTGTTTATGCCAGAGTGTAAATCCCAAAACGCGCAAAATAGGCAACAGGTAGTAGAGCAGAGCGACGGCCAGACCTGATATAATGCCAATACCTGCCGCCCGATCAATCGCCGCAAAGAAATCCAAATTTTTAAGCCAAAGTAGGGCGATGGTATCGCCGATAAAAACCAGCAATGCTGTGCCTAAAAAAATCCACCAGCCGCGCCATGTCAACGGGTCGTTAGTCAATTGCACGTTGGGGACAGTGCCACGACTTAGGTTTTGGCTTAAACCCTTGCGTTTGAGTGCTCGTAATTCCTCGACGATCGTTGTCACAGGATGTTTACTTCAATGATTCAGTACTAGAAGACTTCTCTTCAAGTGGTGGCAAATCAAATAATACGCGATCAGAATTACGGTTTAAATAACCGTCCATGAGTTTGACGGTTTCATCAAATCGGTTTTCTTTGATGGCTTTATCCAGATAATAAGCACCAATTAAAATTTTGCGCCTTGTATCGCGTTTTTTTTCGCGCGTCTTTTCTGCGGCTTCTAATGCTTGAATCTGTGCTTTTAATTGATCTTGCTTCTTTTTTAAGTTCTCTAGCTTTTTTGATTTCTTATCCATTCATACCGCCTAATATAATTTAATAATTTCGTTATTCTACCTGAGCTCCCCTATAAATCAAACCTGAACGAGCGTTAGGGAGTTAACCTTGAAGCGAAGCGAACCATTAAGCCACATGGCGATTGAATGCGCGCTTATACGTTGCGATGCAACGTACGCTTTGCTATGCTAGTTCTTGGCTTTAGGCAATCGGCGGCAAGTCCTATTTAATAGGCCGCGATAGTTTCACGTCAGTGTTGACCAGGAGGATAGACGATGCACCCCTTGTTGAATAAATCTCAATGCCAGGTACTGGAACGGGCTTGGCGCAATGTGGATACCGTGACTAGGCAATTACCATTGTCCGACATTTCGGCCTTACTGGCCTTTCATACCCGTCACGTCCTGGATCAATTAGCCAGTCCCCCACTTGACGCTGCGTATGTGGAGGTCGTCACCCGCCGAGTCCGCGAATTAGTCAATAGCAGTCCCGTGGTGTTGGATGTGGATGACCTGCTGGCACTCATTGAGAACGCCTTGGTACAGGTCACGAGCGAGCCCGTGGCGGGTTAATCTTCATGGCCATTTATCACTTGTCAGCCCAAGTCATTTCCAGAAGCCAAGGGCGCTCCAGTGTGGCTGCTAGCGCCTACCGTTCGGCTGAAAAGTTAGTGGATGAACGCACGGGCTTAACCCATGACTTCACCCAAAAAAGCGATGTGGTTGAACAAGCAATTTTGTTGCCCAACGATGCTCCTGCATGGATGGCAAATCGTGAAACGTTGTGGAATGCCGTGGAGCAAGTCGAAAAGCGCCAAGACGCGCAACTGGCTCGTGAAATGACTATTGCCTTGCCGCGTGAGTTGTCATCCGAACAGAACTGGGCATTATTAAAAGCCTTTGTTCAACAAGAATTTGTTGATCAGGGAATGGTGGCCGATGTGGCGTTTCATCGCGGGCATCCAGGCGGTGAAGACCAACCGCATGGGCACGTGATGCTCACCTTACGTGAAGTGACGCCCGATGGGTTTGGGCACAAGGTGCGTGCCTGGAATGGTAAAGGGTTATTGAAAGACTGGCGCGAGCGCTGGGCAGAACACTGTAATCTGGCATTAGCGAGACAGGGGTTTGATCTGCGCATTGATCACCGAACGCTGGAAGCGCAAGGGATTAACCTCGAGGCGCAAAGCAAAATTGGGCCGAAAGCCGCCCAACGGGCCATGGTGCGATTGGCTGAGCATCAGGCCTTGGCCCAGCGCAATGGTGATCGCTTGTTCAAAGAGCCTGAGATTGCGCTAACCGCCATCACCCGTCAGCAATCGACCTTTACCCATCAAGACCTGGCCCGCTTTGTGAATCGCCATACCGTCGATTCCAGGCAATTTGACGCGGTTTTTGAAAAAATCAAAGCCCATCCCGAGCTGGTTCATTTGGGTCAAGATGATCAGCAACGTGACCGCTTCACGACCCGCGACCTATTGGCGCTCGAAACCCAGATGATTCACCACGTGACGCAAAAGTCACAGACCGCCCACCATTTGGTGGCTGAGCAGCTCATGACCCAAGCCATGGCTGATAAACAGTTGAGCGATGAGCAGCAAGTAGCGCTCAAGCATTTGACCCAAGGCGACGATGTGGCCTGTGTGGTCGGGTTTGCTGGTACCGGTAAAAGCTATATGCTGGGTGCTGCCCGTGAGGCCTGGGAGGCACAAGGTTATCGGGTGCAGGGGATGACGCTGTCCGGGATTGCGGCGCAAAACTTAGTTGGGGGCTCTGGGATTCAAAGCCATACTGTCGCTAGCCGGCTGTGGCATTGGGAGCGGGACCGTGAACGACTAACCGCCAATGATATCGTGGTGGTGGATGAGGCCGGGATGCTGGGTTCTCGGCAGATGGCCAAGATTATAGAAGAAGCGCACCGGGCGGGCGCCAAGGTGACCTTAGTGGGGGATTCTGAGCAGTTACAAGCGATTGAGGCCGGGGCGGCTTTTCGTGCCATGGCTGAGCGGGTGGGTTTTGTCCAAATGAGCGAGATTCGCCGCCAGCGTGAGCCCTGGCAGCAGCAAGCCACCCGTGATTTTGCCCGCGAACGCACCGCTGAGGGTTTATGGGCCTATGAGCAGCACGATCACGTTCACACCTTTAACACCAAAGAGGCGGCGATGACCGGCCTGGTTGAGCAGTGGGATGAGGTAAGAAGCCAATCGCGCGACAAATCTCAACTCATGTTGGCCTATACTCGTGATGAAGTGCGCGCCTTGAATGAACAAGCCCGTGCCATGCGCCACGCCCAAGGGGAGCTAGGCCAAGATCACGCCGTTGAAACTTCTCGGGGAAGCCGCCCCTTGGCTGAGCAAGATCGCCTTTATTTCTTACGCAATGAAAATCGGGCATTGCGGGTTAAAAATGGCACGTTGGGGACGATTGAAAAAATTAATGGCGATCAATTAATCGTGCGCTTAGATCACGGTGATTGTGAGCAAGCCCGTTGGGTGGAATTTAGCCTTAAGGATTATAACGACATTGATCATGGCTATGCGGCGACCGTTTACAAAGCGCAAGGGGTCACGGTGGATCGCACGCACGTGTTGGCGTCTAAGTATTTTGATCGACATAGCACTTATGTGGCCATGAGCCGGCACCGTGAAGGCGCTGATCTGTACGTGAGTCGGGATGATTTCCCGAGCTTTAGCAATTTATCCAAAAACTTGAGCCGCGAGCGCACTAAAGACGTGACGCTGGATTATGCGCAAGGGCGGGGGTTTGAGAGGGAAGAGCAAGCGTTTGGAGCACGAGTTCGTCATAGTTTGACTGTATCGCCAGCACCTCACACCACGTCTGAGCAGCAGCTATGGCAAGCGGCCAGGGATTACGATCAGCGGGAAAGCCTGCAAGCCATGAGCCCGCGCGGGGATTTTGGCGCCTTGAAAGCGGAATTTGAGGCGGCGCATCCTGAGCAAGCCAGGGCCTTGCGAGCAGCCATTCAACCTAAACACGAACGGTTGGGGTTGGCGGCAGAACAGCAATGGCAGCAGCTTGAACAGGCGGTTCGAGCATCTCGATTTCCAGCACACGCCCAACGGCAGTTAGAAACCTACGCGCAGGGGGTTGCCAAACAGCCGTCGGTCATGGCGTACTTACAGCAGCGCAATCCTGAACTGGTGAAGAAGATTGAAGGGTTGTCCAAATCCCGCGACCGGGGATTGGGTAGAGGGTATGAGCGGTAAGAAGAACTTGGCCATAGGAACATCATCATGTCACAGACCCCACCAGAACCTCATTTAACCCTGGAAGATCGGCTGAAAGCGATTGCGTATCAATTCGTGGCGCTTTATGAGCGTTGGTCAGAAGACCGGCAACTGGCGGCTAAACAGGGTGCGGACACGGCCGAACTGGTGCAGTTATTGAGGCAGCAAGTGGACGCCTTTGGCCAGCTGGAGCCGGCGGTTCGTGCTCGCGTTGCTCAGAGCATTCATCAAGCGGCGAGCGAGTCGATCCAGTCGGTGCGTGAGGGGGTTGAACAACAGACCCGGGAGGCGGTTAGCCAAAGCGCTGAGCGGTTAACGGTGAGCATACAGGCCGCCGAAAGGACGCTCATGACGTATCAACAGGTCACGAGGCACCATCACTGGCAAGTGATTGGGGTTGCGGTAGCGAGCACCATCACGACCAGTTTGTTGTTAGTGTGGTTACTCGTGCCCCGGCCCACCTTGCCGTTGAGCGCAGAGCAAGTCAGTGCATTGCAGATTGGTACCCTGGTTGAGAAAGTGTGGCCAGATTTATCGAAAAAAGAGCAACAGCGGTGGTTAAAAACATTGAAAGCCAAGGCAGCAGCCGCACCCGTTAACGAGTGACGAATATATCTCATGCCTGGCTCCCAGATTAGTTAGCTGAATTCGCTGTACTGACTATTTTCCCAACAAAATTAACGATTTTCTCAGCGAATGGGGCACTAACATAGATAAGCAAACATATTACAATAATTAGTTGCACGTTTTTGGAGAGTTGGCTAAACCATTTACCGAAACCAATAACAGCTGTCCCAAGGAATTGAAAGAGATTTTTGAGCCAAATAATTACCAGTCTGGAAAAAAAATTTCTAACCCGTTTTTGCCAATATGGCGTATAAAAGTAGCAGTTTTTAGGGCATCCATCAATTGTTAATTTTGCTGTTCCGGCATTATACTCTTGATCAAAAGATTTTTTATTACATTTTGGATAAAACCTGTCAAAATAACCATAGCCTATTTCAATGTGATAGCATTTTTTAATCTGGCCGTTAGATTGTAACTCGGAAATAAAATCTTTAGCTCGATGTTGGGAATTAAAGATAGCGTTTTTTGGCTCTTTCTTATCTCTGATCATTTGTAGAAGTTCCGATACGTTATGTGAGGCAAGAGTTGCGTTGTCTTCAAATCTTATGCTTGGTTCATCCATGTGAAGACTTGACCAATAATTTAATCCGTTTTTGACATTTAAAATGGCATTATCTTATTGCTTATAAAGGTTGTTCTGAGATTGAAATTGTTGGAGCATTAAGTGGTTAAAATACTTTTTATTTATCCCACGGTAATGATTCATAAAATTCTCTAAGTGTAAAATATGCGTCTTCAAATATTGGCAGGTTTCCTTCTATCTCATCTTTCAAGGTAGAATATTCCTTTTTTGACCTTTCAATTATTTCAGGATTTCTTAAAGAATATTTGTTTAATTGAATTTTTCTTGATTCTGATTTAAGTTTTAAACTATTAAGTATTTCTTTTTTAAATCCATATTCAGAATTGTTAATATAATTAATAATTAAATAGTTTAGATCGTAAATATCCTGCCTTCGTGCTCTATTCCTTGAAATCTGCTGTAATATTGCCCTAAATTTTTCAGCTATCAAATCAACTAGACTATAAACGCGAATAGAACTTTCATTATTTATTTTCATTATTGAAGTGTTAAAGTTAAATTCATTAAAACTATAATCTAACTTTATTATGGAAGCAGAATTACCTTTTAATAAACGTTGGTATTCTTTATTATGTAACTTACTTGCATAGGCAATTCTAATACATAAGTTAGGGGTGGTTGGATTTTGAACATTTTTTGGCATAACTTCTTTCGATTGTACCTTGCATGCAACTTCGTAATTTAAATTTTCTGTAGACATGATTAGAGATTTCTCTAATTCAATTAAAAAATTTGTTAGATCAAAAGCATCATATTTTTTTCAGTGGAAAAATCTATATCTTTGGTATACCTTGGGCTATTATATTCAATAGCAAGCAATATACCACCTTTCATTATCATCATGCTTCTTAAATTATCGCAATCTGAAATTGCATGAATTATTATATGAACTGCTTGACGAAACAGCTGATTTTTTAGGCTAACTGCTTGTTCAACCCAATTTATAATAGATACATAATTCATTTTTTTGGGTACATCATATATTGATAGAAAGACACCAACGTTCTGAATACTCAGAACTATATTCGCTAGTCGCATCCAGCTTCCTTGAGCCTCCTCTCTGCACTTCTTCTTTTTGCCACTTATCTATAATCTTGTCTTTCAAATTACAAATTTCGGACAATATGTATCCAGTTCGAATTTTTGCTATTCGGGTGCCGTGAGTGTCTACTTCATGAAGTATTAATGGCAGGTGCGTTTTACCATATTCTTGGAATACTTCTATAACATGATGGATACCTCCACAAAAATCAGGTTTTTTAACCATATCTAGGTAAGTGTGCCCAAGTGTTGAAATACGCAACGGGCTTCCTTGAATGCTTTTAAATGATCCTTGCTGTAAGCTATAATGCCAATTAAGTGTATACCCATTCAGCGTCTTAGGCTGAATTCGTACTAGTTCCATTAATCTATTATTTATTATAACGTCATGGGACTCATAGTCTTTTCTCATCTTTATTTCAGCGAGTTCTTTCCATTTTTTCGGAGGAGATGAAGTTAAAAAAACTAATTTAGGCAGTCTGTTAGTGAGTCCATGATACTCCATCGCACTTAAATGGGAAATATAAGAAAAAGGCTCAATGGAGCAAATTATTTCGAAAATACTAGCCTTATTTTTACCAAACAGATAAAAATAAGAGTGGCAATTGTCTTGATTACGTAACAAACTACTAATTTCAACACTTTTAACTATTTTTTTGTAATCTATAAGATCTAGATGGCCATTAGTGATATGCAGCGTTTGTTCGTAAGCCATTAAACCCAATTGATAATGACTAATTGCGGATTGATTTAACTTATTCAATTTATTGTAAATGGCTTCTTTTATTTGCTTGAGCTGTTGTCTATTCATTTTATTTCATAGAATGTTGTATAAATGTCCTTAGGACATTTATACAACATTCTCAAAAGAATTGCAACTAGTGTATCCTTTGATTTTATGACAAATTATCTCATTTTAATTTTCTATTGACAAAATCTTGGCTCACCTATAATATTTGTCCTAAGGACAAATATTATAGGTGAGCAGCGGACCCTAGATGGAGAAAGGTCTACGTTAGCAGCGATCAGATTTTATACCCCCTAATCAGTTTCGATCACTAGAGCAAGCCCTAATGATCGACCAGGAAGCCCTGTCAAAGACCTATCAATAAAGCCGATTTTAAAATATGATAGACAGTCTAGGAAGTGTAATGCTGTAAGTTTTATAGTGCTGTTAATACAGCGGTTTTCCATTTTGCGTTCCATGTAGCACTATTAATTTGTGCGCGAAGCTGTAGTATTGGATCTAATCCTTCTCTACTCCATTTCATGTGCTGCTGGCCTTTGCACCTTTGGTTGATTAAACTTTCCACCGTGGACTCTGCCAGATGACTGGTAAAAACCAGTCCGGCATTTTTCCGCTTTCTATAGTCGACAATCGTATCTTGATTATGATCAATGTAGGTTATAAATTTTGTGAGCTTCTTTAAGGCCTTATCTGTAACAGCCATTTCTTTTAACTGATGTAATCTAATCATTGCAAAAGAAACGTTGCCTCTCCACAAATGCCACTTAACTCTTAGAAATTTAGGCTTGATATTTTCCGGCAGCGAGATGTTTTCCATTTTCATGGAAATATGAAACCAATCTAATATAGCGGTAACTTTTTTACATAATGGTTTTAGAGCGTCTATTATCTTCCAACAATTTTTCGCCCCATCAGATAAGGCTGTTAGGTGCGTGTTAGGTGTCATGCCTGCTTTAATGGCTGCAACTATTGTATTTGATATCATTTCTTTCCCACCATCATCTAATGTGGATGTAGCACAAAACTTACTAGATAAATAATTGCGTGTTCCTTTTTTGTTGCTCTTGATTGCGTCCGGCTTATATAATACGGATGTCATTGCTTCAAAACTTCTGAACTCTGGATCTTTTGATTTCACATGCCCCCCATCAACGTTTAGAATCAGTTCCTTGGATTCCTCAATCTTTACCATTGATTTCTCATCTTGATTGACCACTTTTAATGAGGTACCAATACTCTCTGCTGTTAATTTGATTCGATTATGATTATTAATCTTACGTGGTTTTGCAGAAAATTTTTCAAATATTTCTTCCGAATCTCTGAAGGTATTTTCTGCGCCTAGTTCTGATTGAATCTTAGCAAGTTCGCCTGACATCGTATTACCTTTTAAAAAAGTCCTGACTGTCGAAGGTGCTTCAAAACCACAGCTGCTACATCTTGCTCGCTGCATCTTGATCTCATGATCAGTAAAAACATCATGGAAAGTGGACTTGCGTTTCCCTAACTTAATGACTTCTCCTGGACAATTAGGACATGATTTGAGATGACAGTTGATTAACGCTGCCTTTTCAAGCAAAATATTATCCAGAGCTGATTGTAATAACTGAATTTGTTTATGGTGTGCTAATGAAAAATCTAAACAATTGGTTGGCGCACTGAAGAGGCCTTCTTCGGGTTTTGGGAAAGAACGGCCAAACAATGAGATTTCAGGTTAACATTGGCCCGCTATTTTCTCCAAAAGCTTTGTTTTAAGTGTTTTCAAGTGGTGGGCGCCGCAAAAACCCTCAAAAAAGTGAGGCCTGGGTTGGGTCATATCCCTGTTGTTGAACCAAGCGATAGCCGTGTTTTAAACGCTGTTGGTGGACTTTCTCTAAGGATTTTAAGGCTTCCTCAATCAATGACCACGCTTCATGAGATAAACGCCCTAACCCAGAATATTGACTGCCCCAGGTCTTGGTTAAAACCCAATCACCGAGCAAATCCACTTGGAGCCTGACTTCATAATAGCGGCCCTTGGCCGAGTTTTCCCAGCGTAACCAAACGGCCCCAGCGGGATTGGGCTTAGCCATCGGCTTTCCTTTCCACGTGTTGAGTGAATAGTTTCTGACCAAGCGCTTTTACCGTTCCATCGCCATTCACGTAGGTATAAAGCGTGGTGGTGGTCATCCCCAACCGGTGCGCCACCTCTTGCGCCACCGCCTGCGGATCGGCCATGGCCGCCATGGCCATCTTTAACGTCGCCACGTCCATTTTACGCGGACGCCCCCCTTGGCGGCCTCGGGCACGGGCCGCGGCCAGCCCGGCTTGGGTCCGCTCCACAATGAGTTCGCGCTCAAATTCGGCCAGCGCGGCAAATAAACCAAACACCAATTTGCCGTGAGGCGTGGTGGTGTCCATTTGCGCCCCTTGCCCGGTCAGTACCTTAAAGCCGATATCCCGCTGTTTCAATTCTTCAATCACCGTCACTAAATGTTTCAAGCTGCGGCCCAAGCGATCCAGTTTCCAGACCATTAAGGTATTGCCGGGTTGAAGGGCTTTGAGGCAGGCCGTTAAGCCGGGCCGGTCATCGAACCGGCCCGAGGCTAAGTCTTTATAGATTCTATCCGGCTCAACACCGGCTGTTAATAATGCATCCTGTTGTAAATCGAGGACTTGAGAACCATCGGCTTTAGAAACCCGCATGTAACCAATGAGCATACCGCTTTTACCTTGTGCTAGAAAACTTGAGACTAGCCTACAACTTTGCGTTGATTGTTGCAATGGGATTTCTGGCGGTTTTAGAGGGTATTTTTAGCCTAAAATCCAAGTACCAGAAAAACGGTCGTTTTTCTTACACTGCAGATTTGACAATACCCAGAATATATATATAATTAATATATACTATTTTAGTGAGGTGCATTATGAAAACAGCGACCGTCTTTAAAAATGGGCCGAGTACCCAAGCCATTAGAATTCCTAAAGAATACCGCTTGCCGACTAAAGAGGTATGGGTAGAAAAAGTGGGGGATGCTCTCGTTATCAAACCTAAGCCCGATTCTTGGGATGACTTTTTTTCTAGTCCACTTAGGCTTTCCGAAGATTTTTCTACCGAAAGAAACCAGCAACTCCCTCAAAATCGGGACGAGTTATTTTAATGAAGTACATGCTGGACACCAATATTTGCAGTTACATTATTAAGCACCGCCCCCTAGAAGTGCGGGCTAAATTTAAAACTCTGCAAATGAATGATTGTGCTATGTCATGCATTACTTATGCAGAATTGAAATACTGGGTGGCCAGAAACAAGCGTTTGCATGTGAAAAGTCAAAACCAAGGCGTACCCAGAATTAATGAACAAGTCATTAATCATTTTATCTCTCATCTTGATGTCATTGAATTTGACCCGCACGCAGCCGATGTCTATGCTGAGATTAGAGATGAAATAGAGTCTAAAGGCTTAATGGTCGGCAATGCTGATTTATTAATTGGTGCCCATGCGATTAGTTTAGACAGGGTGTTGGTTACCAATAATACTAAAGACTTCGTGAACTTCCCCGCTATTCAATTAGAAAATTGGGTAACCATTTAAAGTTAGCCATCCATTGACAATGAGCTTTGCCGTTTTCGGTATTTGGCGTTTAGTTTTGGTTATAGGGCTAACCCCTTTAGTTTAAAGGACTTAGCCTATCAAACTTTGCCGTTTATGTCTATTTACGGCAAAGTTTATTCAGACTTGAAATATCTCACTTTGAGATATATACTTAGCATAAAAAAGGAATATGCCTAAATGCACATCATTACGAAGAAACGCATCTGGGAAGCTAAAGAAAATTACCCAGATTCAGCAAGTGCATTAGATGGTTGGTTTCGAGTAATGAATAAAAACATCTTCCAAAATTTCTCGGAGCTTAAAAGCACCTTTAATAGTGTAGATAAGGTCGGAAATCTATATGTTTTTAATGTAGGTGGCAATAAGCTTAGATTGATTACTAGTATCCATTTCAATCGACAAAAAGTTTATATAAGAGCTGTCTTAACACATAACGAATATGATAAAGACAAGTGGAAAGAGTAGAGGTAGTTTATCGTGAAAAATCAAATGTTAGAAAAGGCCATTGAACATTGGGATTATATTGCACCGCTAGTTGCTTATCCTAAAAATGATAAAGAATTTGTTAAGTTAGTATCTCATCTAGATGAGCTATTAAAAATAGTAGGCGATGATGAAAAGCACCACTTAGCGGAGCTAGTTGATATAATCAGCAATTTAATTTCATCTTATGAAAAAGAGCATTATCAAAAGCCAACCGGGAAAGGCATTGATGCTTTAAAATTTCTAATGGACTCACATCACTTACATCAGTTTGATTTACCTGAAATAGCTAGCCAAGGTGTGCTATCTGAGATACTTAACGGTAAACGTTCTCTCAATTTACGCCAAATTAAGCTATTATCTGAGCGCTTTAATGTCAATCCTTCAACCTTTATTGATGATTAAAGTCATTGCTATTTTAGACATTTTCGGCGTATATGGACCCGTGCGGTTTTGCAAGAGTCTTTGAAAAATCTGTGACAATTAGGCTAGATTGCAGGAATCTATTCGGCTTCTCAGCTTTCACTGGAGCCCTGATGCGGTCTGCTTGCTTCCACCTCATCAAAGTGATGACCTATAAATGGCCAGCCGAAAATACAGGTTCTGGAAGCATCGGCCTTACCTGACCTGTTTTGTCATCCAATTAATGAATCTCTAATACGGTAATCTTCATCATTGGATCCTCCATCTTTTGTTAATAGTTTATAGGTCAAGCCCATAAAACTATCGGCTCTTTAGAAGCTTTTGTAAAGGTGGACGGGTCCATTACATCAATGTTTGATAAAGCTAATAGAATTATTTTAGGAAACTATTATTTCTTTACTATATACTAATAAAGTTATAGGTAAGATCATTATATGGGATGGCCTTAGAAAACTTTACTTAGTGTTTAATTCATTTGTATTATTTAAATTGACTTCATCACCAATAGAATCCTCAGAATTATTAGCACTATCCCCTATAGTATTTGCACATCTTCTTTCATGGAAAAATTCATATATATTTTCTGCAATCTCATTAACACCGACATCTTTGTGCTCTTTTTTTTTGACTTCAATTAGTCCGTTGTCTATATTTTCACAAATGCGCATTTCCGATGGCATATCAAGGAGATCAATTAGTGATCTTGCTTGCAAGGAATAGCCAAACTTCATTATATTTTCTGCAATATCTTGGGTTCCTCGGTTTTTTTTCTTTTTATCATTTTCTAAAAGGCTTGCCCAGATTAAAGCATGCCCATATCTACTTTTATTATTAGCTTCGTTACAAAGTTTCTGCTTCTCATTTTCAGTAGTAAAAATTGGTGATACCTGCTGTATATAAATATTTAATGGGTTTTCAGAGTATTTACTAATAGGAAAAATATATTTTGAATGCCCGTAACTGATAGTACTCGGTTTATTTTTATATTTATCATAAGACAAAAAATTATTTGCAGATATGACATTTTTTCTAAAAGTAATCTTATTTAGGTTCTGAACTATTAATTTTGTATTGTCGAAGGTTATAGTATGTGCTTTAATATTTATATCTTTCGCACTTACTTCTAGCCAGGTTCCATTACTAATATTAGTATTGCTAAAGTTAACAAATGTTGAATTAATATGCATACCTTCTATAAATTCGTAACTTTTATTATCTACAATACTATAATATTCGCTCTGAACATATGGATTTGCTTCTAATTTTGTATTATTTTCATCGATCAGCTGTTGGTATAATATATGTTTATTAGTTTTGTTTGAAAATTCTTTTGACACACTAATTTTTTTATCAGATCGCCCATTAGAAGGATCGCACTTTGCTTTTTTATCTTGTTCAAAAGATTTCTCACTAGAAGGAATTTTTATTCCAAAATCCTTTGCAATATTTTTCGCTAACTCATAACATTGTTCTCTGATACTAATAATTGTCTTGGCAGTACTCATAGAAATAACTTTGGTGAATTGATTTGAAATATCAGTAGGCCCTACTACCGAAATAGAGCAAATCTTATCACCGTTACCGTCAACGGGATGACCTTCATCAGTCTTAAAACCAATATCGAAATCACTAGGAGATATTAATCTTTTAGCATACATTTTTTTCAACAAATGATTTTCATCTTTTATATTAGAAATATTATAATCAGCTCCTAGTGCGTTAATTATTACATCAAAATTTTTAGTCATGTTATTGTTGGAAAAAGTTACCTGAAATACATTATTTACCCCGCTTTGCACTTTTTCGACTGACTCAATTTGGCTGGCATATATCTCTAATCGCTTGATTTTTAGCAAATCACTAATAAGTTTCCCTGTTTCAAATGGCATTCCCGTTACCATGGTCTCAATATGAGATTTTTTAATTAAGTCAAGATGTTTTATTATATTATTTTTTTCTTCTTTAGGGAAGCGCTGATGCTTAATAACTCTTAGTAGTCTCCTAAAATGCAGATAGTCATTTGATTCTCTAAATTTATAGCTATTAATTTCACTTTCTCCGAGTAAAAAACTTAATTTCTCTTTTATATAGGGTCCAATATCAGACCATTCTATTTTCAGTTCATCAGAAGATTTTGGCTGATGATTTTTATCAAGATTATTAACATAAAGCAAAATATCCTCTATTGTCGCTGTATTGTCATTTAGTTCTTGTAAAAAAAATTTTTCTCTCTCATATACCGTCTGAGGGTTTTCAGGGAAATATACTTCATGCAGCAAACCATGCCTTGAAATTAAGGTGATATTTCCACATTCTTCCTCTTGCTCTAACCAGACTTTTCCGATACTACGTAATACATCCATAGCTGAAAGCCCCGTACCAATAATAAGCACGTTTTTTTTACTGAATTTACTAACATTATTTATGACTTCGTGATCTTTTTTCCATAGATCGTGATGATAGTTCTCATCATCATAAATATTTTCTAATTTATTCAATTTTTTAGAAGAAAAATCATTTCCAATTGCTAAAATACAGTGATCAATATTCTGTTTCTTAGGTTTTTTATTGTTATCATCTGCTTCATAGGTAAGAACTGGCTTAAGATTTTGATCAAGTTCTATGTCTATCACTTTAGTTTTATAGCACAAATGGACTTCAATATTATTATTTTCAGCTTTTTCTATCGCCGATTTTAAAATATCAATCAAATAGTTACCATATTCCTTACACGGGCAAAAATTGTTGTCTTGCCATTCTCTGCCTCCATTTCTTTTTTTATTTAACCAGGTTTTTAAATTAAATTCATGAGCTGGATCATTTGCTTCAAATAATGCTGACATTTGACCTATATTCACATTTTGTATATGTTCTTCATTTGGGTATTCTCCATATGCAATACCACCTGCTGTTTTAGATTTTTCAATGAGTGTAATTTTATAATTATGCCTATCAGCATCTTGAGTAATTCTATGTACGAGTTCATAAAACGTCACTACACCTGAAGCACCTAAACCAATAATAGCAATTTCTTTTTTTTCATTAGCCATAATATTTCTCATCTTTTTAGTTAAGAATGAGCCAATTATTATTCAAATTTAATGAATTTGATATCGTAAAAATTACTTATTTTAAACACTTACAATAAAGCGTACCAATCATTTAACCGCATAGCGCAAATCTCGGGGGCTTGCCCCCGAGCTAGATAGCGTATAATGGGCTGCAAGCCCATTATACGGTGTCCAGTTCATGGAGTTACAATGAAATAGCCACCCTGTTTTTCGAATCATGTATCATTTTGTGTGGATACCGAAATATAGGCATAAAGTATTTCGAACCTTATCGAAGTGATCTAAAATCGATCCTAGAAAAGGTGGGCTAAGATTACAACATAGAAATGGTTGAGCTTGAAGCGCCCGTTGATCATATTCATAGGGTAGTAAGATCAGAACCTAACGTATCTCCTGCCAATATGATGCCAGTAATAAAAATTATTTCAGCCAGAGCGTTTTTCAAGCGTTACCCTGATATTAAAAAACGTTATTTCTGGGGTGGAAAATTGTGGACCCAAAGTTATTTTGTTGAAACGATCGGGAATGCAAACGAAGAGATGATTAGAAAACATTTGCAAAATCAGCTTGTCGTTATGGATAAAGCTGAAAAGAATGCCAAGCAGTTGGATCTCTTCTAAAAACTCGGTCGCTTGCGGCCGAGTTTTTTATCTGAAGAGAAATAGATTACTTAAAAAATAAATGCGAGAGATTCATATTATTAGAAAAAAAATCGATTAATTGATCTTTCGTATTCAAGTTTAACTTTGTTTTAATTTTATTAAAATGCAATTCTACTGTTCGATTTGATATGTCAAGGATTTTGGCAATACTTTTCGCAGTCCTACCTTGTGTTAGGTAGTAAAGGCATAACAATTCTTTTTTAGTGATAAATGTTTCGTGATTGCCACTTTCAACATAAATTTGGTTTGGTAATAAATCAAAAGGCCACAAATAGTCTATTTTTGATTTTTCAATAAATTCAATTTTTTTGGTGCCTATAAAATCAGGAAGCAAAATAAGATTATTTTTTCTATTAGTTTCCAGAATAATATTATTTGCCATATGTTTGAAATATAAGCAAAACTGATTAAGCAACTTCAAATTATTAATATAAAAGTTTTTCATACCTCCTATGTTAGTCTTTGAAGCAAAACCGAACATATCACACCAAGTCTTTTTTTTATAACAAATGACAAAAAAATTATCTAATCCAAAAAAATAGCTTGCATCATCTGAAGCCTTTAGATCATAATTCTCTAAGAATTCATAGTAAACTGGCGGCATATTAATGAAATATTCTTCTTTTGCATAAAACCTATTATTGTAAAAATATTTATACCATTCTGCATCCGAATTTAAAGAATAAAAATAACCAGTAAAGTAATATCGCGTATGGTAAAAATAAGAAATTTCTGATTTTTCAAATAATGGTTTACAGATATTATATAATTTACGAGCAGACTCAACAGTATAATGATTTTCGTCTACAATAACTGGTAGAGACATCTCTTTTACTCCTTTATTTAAATTTTTTAAACATCCTAACAAAATCGCCAATGCTGTATTTGGGGTGAAATGAGCAAAGAATATGTATATGGTCTTTATCACAACCTAACTGCTCAAATTCTATTTCATATCTTTCCTGAATTTCCCGGCTTATTTCCACTATCGCTTTCTCAATCTCAGGCCGCAGGAGTGCCTTCCGATATTTGACTGGAAACACTATGTGATAATGTGTTTGGTAAGCACAGTGGTAACCTTTTTTTACTTTCATCCTGCTAACATACTTGAAAACCTACGGTTTTCAAACTTTCCCTACAAGGTGTCCCTGTGGCAAGCCACAGGGAATTGCAAGTTAAATTCCATTTTTTATTGCTAAAGATTTTGTTTTTTCCCAAAGTTTGGTCGAACGGAGATTCTCCAGAATGTCATGGCCAGCTATTGTCATTCTCGAATTAGCAATAGAAAAAGTGAAGTGGCCATTAATACCCTGTCCAACATGGATACCTTCTACAAGCCCTTCATCAATGAGTAACCGTAAGTGATAAAGTTGACGAACCTCTTCTTTTTCCCTCTCAGTCTCATTTGACCATTTAGATTTATCTAAAATATCTGCAAGCTGATTATATTCTTCTTCTATACCCTTTAATTGTTTTCTTAATAAATCCCAATTGCGTTTCATAATCTTTTCATCCAAATTACTTTCCTTTTTTAATCGTTCTTTTTATTTTAAATATGGCAAAATTCATTTCATAGCTGGTTTCAGTTCCAGTAACTTCTAGCTCATTTTCAGGAATCAGCAAATCCGCAATTAAATCGCCGGTATGCTCCATTAAAGTTTTTTGTTTGGATGAATTTTCCGGTAAAGCTTGAATTTGGTTAACAGCACGGCCTAATTCTCGAACCTTAGTGAAGGTGTTGATAATGGCCAAGGTAGTCTCTACCGCTTTGGGACTCTTCAAAATGGTAGCCAACATGTAGAGGCCTTTTTCAGTAAACCCTTTTAAGGGTGCCGAGGAGTGCTTGAGTTTTTCGAACCGGTCGAAATTTTCGACCAGTTCATTTTTCTCTTGAGTAGTAATTTCAAACAGATAACCGCTAGGAAATTTTTCTGGATTATTTTTAACTGCTTCATTGATACGCTTTGTTTCCACTCCATATAATTCGGCAACATCAGCATCAATAATAACCTTATGGTTACGAATGATGACAATTTTTTCTTGAACCTGTTCTTGTTTCATAACTTTCATGCAGGCTTTCCTATTTTCCCCTTGAACGAGGGCTATGATCTTCAAGCTATTTTTTCAGCTTCAAGGGTATTAAGCAACTTAACACTTGGAATAACTTAATATCCCTGATCTCATAGCAGCTAAATGATCATTTTAGCTAGCTGCATCATTAAATCTGACCATCGTTTAATAAGCTTATCTGCTTCCTTTACTTTGGCAGGCTGGATAAGCCGAAATTCTAGCTGTGCTAATAACTCAGCCATTCGGTTGCCCGCTAAGATAATTTTCTGAAAGAGCGCTGCTTGGCGCCGAGTGAGGTTTAGTTTAGACGAATTTTTGGGTAGACTATTTCTGGCCATGTCAATCTCCTAGTAAGGTTGATGTGGTTAGTGGCGTATCGGTGTTACCGCACTGGTACGTCACGCTATAAAGTATTTTCATTAATACTTTATTAAAGATAATAAAGTATTAATATTAATAAAACAACTTTTATTTTGCTCTAGGTCTTCCTACTTGAACTTTAGGTATGTGTTCTACGGCTTCAACTATCGCGTCGTCGGAAAGGTTTGCTGCTAATTTAATGGCTAAACGGATAATATGGCTATCATTCACTACCACCCTTTTGTTTAAGCATTTTTCTTTTATCAACTGAATATTATCAATATCCTTTTTTGTTAAAGCGTAACTTTTACGAATAATACGCTCTCTTTGTGCGTCTTCTCCGCTTACACCCAATGCCTCATCGGCATGTTCAAATCTATTGTAAACAGAAGTCCTTGTTGATTTATGTGCTATTTTTTCGCTTAATGCAGATAAATCATTGCGCTTCTTTGACACTACTCACCTCATTATTTAAGTAATTGCTATCAGTCAAATATTGGTCTAGGTTACCGTTAAATATCGACATTACTTCATCTGTGAACGCTTCTATTTCTGCAATAACTGGCTCTATTTTTTCTTTTCTACCCTTTAGTTGGTGAACACTATTGCCAATCCCAGGAGACTCTACATAAGCTGCACGCTTAGTCAATCTGGACTTTAACAGTGGCATCTTAAACTTTGGTAAAATATCAATAACTTGTTTTGAAATGCTCCAGCTTTCTTCAACTCTATTTAATAAGAGAAAAGCCTTGAGTTCCTGATTTATTACTTGTGCACTTTCTATTGCATCTCTAATTTTCGGAGCGGCTAAAGCGTCAATTGTACCTGGTATAAACGGGACGATGGCAATATCAGCAATTAACAAAGAACTTTGTGCTATAGGCGAGTTTGCCGCCGGTGGGCAATCAACAATTATATAATCATAAAGCTCAACGAATCTTTTAATTTCTTGATGAATTTTACGGCCTGCTTTCCACAAGCCAATAACATTGGCTGGCAATAATCCATCTTCTGGAGCTAATGAGGAAATTTCTACAAGAGAGCTTTGTTCATCTCCATCAATAATGGCTACTTTGTAGCCTCTTCTTCCTAGAGAACCAGCAAGGTTAAGAGTGACGGTGGTTTTGCCAGCACCACCCTTTTGATTACAAACAACGATAATTTGTGCAGGCAATTAATGTAGCTCCTTTAGTTGACAACACCAGCAATAAATTATTAATGTTAATATCTTATTAAAGATAATACTATACTATATAGCGACAATGGTAATACTTTATTTTTGATAATACAATGCACAGATTAAGAATGTCTAGGTGATAAATTGAACAAGAAAAATTTGGATAAATTGATTACTGAGGCCTTAGCTATTGAAAACAGAGATGCTAAAGAAGCAGGGGCACTTGGATTTATGGCAAGGGCTTTAGTACAAGCTACCATGCCTCATAGTCAAACCGCAGCAAGCGTATTCAAACGACAAAATGGTTCTTTTAAGTTAACTATACTAGCCGACCCAGATGTTGGCTTACCCTATGGAAGTATTCCACGATTACTGATTGCCTGGCTAACTACAGAAGCCGTTAGAACAAAGCAGCGAGAAATCATACTAGGACATACATTGACCAAATTTATGTCTCAGCTTGATTTGATACCTACTGGCGGCAGATGGGGCACAATTACGCGCTTACGCGCTCAAATGAAAAAATTATTCTCTGCTTCTGTGTCTTGTACTTATGATGACGGCGAACGGTGGGCTATCAAAAATGTACAGCCAGTTAGTGAAGCCAACTTATGGTGGAATCCAAAAACCCCTCAGCAGGCAACACTATTTGAGTCTACATTGCTTCTTGGTGAAGACTTTTTTAATGAAATTATTAATTATCCTATCCCAGTTGATATGGAGGCTCTAAAAGCGCTCAAACGCTCACCTATGGCACTTGATATTTACTGTTGGCTAACCTATCGCATGGCTTATCTCAAAAAAACTACTTCTATTCCGTGGGAGATCTTACAAATCCAGTTTGGGGCT
>MWWI01000067.1_pt1 | contig 21812 bp, 20 predicted proteins | sample 1047321 | NCBI WGS metagenome assembly MWWI01 (sample SAMN06349966, study PRJNA376086) | soil metagenome | isolation source: FI-1 sample Antarctic (ecotone) soil | place: Antarctica | reverse complement strand
CGCGCGTCCCGAAGGGTTGGCTTCGCTCCGGCGCGTCAACGCCTTGCAAACGGATTTTGTACTGCTGTTTTGCGGAGTCAAGCACAGTAAGGGTGTCGCCGTCGCTGATTGCAATAACTCTGCCCTTGATAATGTCGGATTGCGCGGCAATGGTGACGCACAGCATCGCGGTCGTAGTAACCGCGCTAAATAATTTGAAGATTTGTTTATATCGCATGGTTTCTGCTCGGTGTAAGTTCCGCTTTTGTCCACTTCGGTAATGCTCAAGCTATGCAACATTATCATCGTCAATGATTATGAAGTCCGGGTCTAACTCGTTAAGCAAGCTGTCGTGACAATCCCAATCTTCCGCGCTCACAACCGTGAAGCGCGGCTGTGGTGCAGGCTTGCCCGTCAAGCCTGTAATTTCGCCAAACTCGGCAGCGATGTCGGGGAACCGTTCCACCTCTGCGCTCACGCCACGCTCGGCGTGGCTCTTAGTATCCAGACGACGATTAAACGTAACGCTACGCGCCGCGTCGTCGCTGATCGTAATGTCGAGTTCGACGCCCTGCACGCGCGGCAAGTTGGCGATGATGTCGTCACCAGCGTTAAGTCGAACGTCGCACATCTCAAGGTCAGATTTGACTTGAATGATGGTCTGTTGGTTTAAGCTCTGCTTTCTCCGTAAGTGCTGACCGTCGTACTTGCCGCCGATGATCTTTAACTTCCAGACGATCAGCACCTCGCCGCGTGGGTGCGTTTCGGTCTTGGTCTCACGGTCGCGTGTCGCGTGCGCGCTCTCAACGATGACGTGATAGTTTCCCGTAGGCACGGCGCTTGTTGATTCCGTGTTCGGGAGTGACGCGCTCGCGGCGGCTCGGTACGCCTTTTCTATCCGGTCGTCTATCAGCGGCTCATAGTCGCCGCAGGCATTACAACTTTCCCGCGCGTGCTTGTGTCCCAAACCAAACGAGAAATTACATGAATCGCCGTCGAGTTCACCGGCGAAGATGATGTTAGGGCATCTGCGGCACTCCCGAAATTCGCCTTCTACGATTGATACATACCTCGTTTGAACCGCCGCGCCTGTTTCCTCCAACGTTTCTTCGTCGTCCTCATCCAGAGTAAACACAAACGCCTTATACTCGTTCGGTGAAGGGAAGCCGCTAACATATATAGTTCGCTGCCCGGTAGCCGAACAGATCATTTGGTACTCGTCCATCATTGACTCATCCGGCGTTACGTTCGCGTCAACCCCGACGTAAGCATCCCAATCCTTTATGTAAAAGTCGGGTCTGATGTTCGTCGCATCGTTGAAGGTCTTGCGGTTGTCTTCGCGCGTCAGTTCTAGGGAATCGAAGAAGACTGCCCAACGCCTCACACATTCGTTCTGCATGGCTTCACCGCTCATCGTTATCACTCTCCATTTCTCTTTGCTTTCTAGGTCTCAAATCGCGTCGGGTGCGACAACGGTTTGCGCCGGTGCGGTCGTTTGTTGCGTCATCAATTCGATTGCTGGCGGGAAGTAAGCGGAGCGCGCTTCGCCTAGCTTGTTCGTCCGCGCGGTGTTGGCGGGGTGGTCGTAGTAACCCTTGTTTAGCTTCATCGGGTACTTGTTGCCGGTGCGGATCAGTGCCTCGTACTCGCTCAACCGCATTACTTCATCGGGCGTCATAAGCGGTCGCCGGTGCTCCGAGCCGTAACGCCCTATGCCGATGCCCGAAAGCGAGAAGTTGAAACTATGACGCTTGGCAACGATAGTTGTCTCGCCGAGCGAGTCGCTGATGCTCTTTGCGGTCTGGTAGTCCAAACCGTGAAGGGCAATCTTCGTCGCACAATTACTGATGATCGTCTGCGCGTTGTCGCGTCCGTAAGCGGCATCAAGCTGTGACAGCGATTGAATGCCTAAACAGATGCTCACGCCGCGTCCGCGCGCTAACGAGATCGTCGTCGCAAACTCCGGTATCTTGCCGATGTTCGCAAACTCATCGAGCATCAAAGTAACCGGCACGCCTTTACCTTCGGGCACGCTCTCGCTCGCAAGCTGCTCTAAAAGCACGGCGAAGAAAAGGCTGGTGAGCGGTCGCAAGCGCACGATGTCTTGCTCCCGTAAGCACCAATAAATAGCGGTCGGATTGCGGCGCAAGCGTCCAAAGTCGGGCGGCTCAATCGTCGCGCTCGTGAACCTTTGAATGTTTGGGTCGCGCAAGAATTGAAGCCGTGCGGAAACGGCTGGCACGATTGCGCCTTTAATGCGCGGGTCTGTTTGCAAGAAAACAATGGCTTGCTCGCGTGCCACATCCGACGGCGATTCGAGTAACTGCTTTAAGAGTGTGTCGGGATGCTGCCGGGTGAAGAGTCGGTACGCGGTCAACGGCGTCGGCTCATCCATCGTCGCGGCGTGCGCGAAGATCGCCGCGAGATATGCGCTTTCGGCATCAATCCAAAATTGATCGGTGTTGCTGGTGTTGCCCGCTTCCATGATCGCGCGGGCGGCTAACTCGGCGATGCGCGCATTAGTGCAAAGTGGTATCCAGTTAAAGCCTTCGCTCGCGTCGGCTTCGGTCGGCGCAAACCTAAGCGCGCTTTCTTGGTAGCCACTCGTCAAGTTCCACAACTCGCTTTTCGGGTCGGTGACGACGATGGAAGTATTCGCGGCTTGGGCACAGTTCGGAAGGAAGTAGCCTCTGCTTTTACCTGTACCGCTCCCGCCTAAAATCAGAAGATGTTTAACCGCTTCCTCGCGCGGCAAGATGATTTGATTCTTGCGCTTGGTGTGTGGGTCGGGCGGCGCAAGAACGAAACTGCCGGGTGCGGGTAGCTCTCCGCGCTTGGCGGTCAACTTGTCTATCTCGTCGGCTTCGGCGAAGCGCGCTGTTCCGTGATAATCCTCTTTCCCGTCTGTGCTGCTATCGCTGCTTCTCGCCGATACGCTACCGCTTCCACGCTTCACCTTTACTAACCCGACACCTAGCACGGTCAAGAAAGTGGAAATACCGATAACGGCTGGCACGCTGCTTTGTCCGTTGCCATTACCTGCCCAATCGTGACTGGCTACCGTACCACTAGCGATAATGCCTGCGGCGCTCACTCCTAACACCGTAACCAATCGCATCGTTTTGTTTTTCGAGAGCGTGCAAAAGCTTGTGATCGTTCCGACAGCACCGACGAACAGCAAGCAAATGAAGACCAACGAAGCGATGAAAATTAAGACGCCGATGACATAAACTCCCGGATTTTCAATTATTGGTAATTCGTGCGTACTACCAAAAGGACTTACTGCTCCCCAATAAAGCATACCCGTACCGATGACTTTCATTGCTAACCAACAACTTGCGACGCCGATTGCGCCGGTGATGAAGTGCTTAGCCGGAACTCTGAAGGCACGGCTGGTCGGGAACTTCCACACTCCAAGCGCCACTAGCGCGGCGAATAAGACGAACAAGGAAAGACCGAACGTTGTGATGCTTCGCAAAATTGTCTCCGCTCTGTCAGTCGCCTCCTTTTGTTGCTGACCCTCTCTTTGTGCGCGTTCATATTCGAGCCTTTGCTGCTCCTGATAGGTAGGATATGTCTGCTGTCCTTTGTAGTACGGAGCATCATCAATGATCGGCGGTAGCTTGACTTGCGGCACAAGTCTATTTGCTTCTCGATTCATCTGTTCGAGAAACTTCTGCTGCTCCGCGTCCGCTCGGCGTTGGGACTCTTCTAAATCTCTCTGCGTTTCTTCCCACGTCTTCAGCTTCGTAGATGGTGAAGCTATCGGCGTTGGCGTCGCGTTTGCCTCGGCGTCCGGTTCGGGCGGTAATCCCATGCGCTTCAGTTCACGGTTTCTGATGAATCTTTCCTCTGCGGCTTCGTCCCGTTCGGCTTGTTCTCGCGTGCGCGAACCGGCGGCGGATTGAGGCTTGGCTGTTTGTGTGGTGGATGCGCTCGCCGCTTCCGTGTCCGGCGTCGTCGTTCTCCCTGTCTGCGCCGTGATGGTTGCGACGGAGAACAACGCGACGAATACGGTTGTGAGGCTGGCTGGTGCTTTCATAAATTCCTCTTTAGTTTTAGGCAAGACTCTACCTGTCAATCGAATGGTCGTCGCGGCTCTGCTGCCACGAACTAAACCCGATTGAAGGCTCCGGTTCGCGTGTGATTGTTTGTTGCTGCTTGGTGAAAGCCGCTTCTGTTTGGGCGGTAAAGTTATTTAGCAGGTCGGAACGATTAGGTGCGTTCTGCGCTGCGTAAAGCGACGATTGAAGGGCATTCTCATGGTGCGGCTCGGTGTGTCCTGCCGCCTGTGCGATTTGTCGGTCGCGCTCCATCTGCTGCTCGGACGGCGGACGCTCGGCTGACTTCAACAAATTATCGTGCATGAAGTCTTGCACCGGCTGGCTGATTTCTTGTTCGGTCGCGGCGATGCGGTTCTCATTCGCAAGCCGCACCAAGTCACCCGCCATGCGTTCGTATTCGTCCGGTCTGCCAGTAATTTCCCTAACGCTGTCGGCAATGCTCGGCGCGGTGGATTTGTCTAACGTCCCAAGTCGTTGTAAAGGTTCTCCTGCTCTTGATTCCTCTGATATGCGGCGTAACCCAATGTCGTCACGCCCGTCATGCACAATCCCAACATCAGTACCATTATCGTGAGGAACTTGGACTCGGTTAGTAGAAGCAACACGCCCGCTATCAATGCCGTCGCTCCCAACATCACGATGGCTGCGACGCTCATCCAAAAGTGGAACCACATCGCGGGTAGAACCACGTAAAGAATCAAGCCCACTACCAGTATTCCGCAGAACCATAGCGCGCCCTTCAACACGCTCTCTATCGTGTCGAATACGCTCGGCTCGTAAATCGTCTCGCTCATCTGGCGCGGCGGTCGGTACGTCGCTTCGTGTGTCGGTTGATGGTTCGCCGGTGCGTAAACCGTGAAGTTGCGATTCGGCGTCGGGTACGCGATTACTGTGTCTTCCTGCATCTTCGTTTCTGAACCCGCTTGTGATTTGTTCGGCGGCATGATTTGGGTTTGCCGAACGCTCTGCGGTAAAGCGTCGGGCTTCGGTTTCGAGTGTGGGGTGACGTTCTTCGGCTCTTGCGCCGGTGGCAACGCGCGGCGGTTCTGTTCCAGTTTGATTTTCGCTACTTCGCTCGCTAAATGATTGAACCCTTCGCCCGCGTCCCGTATGAACTCTTGCTGTTTCTGTTCGTTCTGCGTCACCTGTGCGTTCGTTTGCGAGAGGTCTTGCTGAAACTTCTTGTTTTGCGCGTCCTGCGCCGCTTTGTCTCTCGCCGCTTTCGCTTGTTGCTGCGCGCGTTCCTCTTTCAAGGCTTCCTCTATCAAGGCTTTCGCTATCGCGCGCATCTCGTCCGGCGTCGCGCTCGGCGCGTTCTGCCGGTCGGCGGATTCGGCTGCGGTCAAAGCCGTTGAAGGGTCGTTCGGCTCTTGCTGCTTCGTGGCTTTCTGCTGTCTGATTTGCTCTTGTCGGCGCAGTAGTGCTTCTTTGTTCATCGTGGATAGTTCCTTTTTGCAGTGTTGCCTGCGGAAGTCTTTGGGTGGCTTCCAGCGCGGTGGATTTGCTGACTTGGCGAGAGAGTGCCGCACTTAGCTCGCGTGTTGAGTCGGTGTAGATGCGAACGTCTGAGCGCATCCGCGACGCGGCGACGTAGCCCATTCGTTGATTGAGAAGTTTGTCGGACTCGCGCGTGTCCATGTTGACGATGACGCGCTCTACGGTCTGACCTTGTGATGAGTGACTGGTGACGGCGTAGCCGTAATCAACGTGAGGATTTTGGCTGACGGGAAAAGACACCCGCCGTCCGCCGTCGAGTATAACCGTCCATTTCCCCGCATCAATCTTTTCTAAAGTCCCTAATTCGCCGTTGGCGATGCGATGTTTTGGCATCGGCGCGCGTACCTGTATGCGCTCGCCTTCCGATGCTTTTATCTCGGCTTCGCGGTACACGCTGACGCCTGATAACCTTTTCGGGTCATACGTCATGCGTCGCTCGCTTGTGCCGTTTTTGTCGTCACCGGCGAACGCGACGGTAAGCATGTTGCCCTTGCGGTTGACCGCTTCGACGCGCGCATACTCGCCCGCTTCGACACCGAAGTTTTTACTTTTGTTGCTGTACCGGATGATGTCGCCGGAGTTGTACGCTCCCGCAAAAGTGCGCTCCGCGCCCGTCAAGTCGGTTCGATTCTTGAGAATCTTTGTCGTGTGTTCTGCTTCTCCGATGTGACCACTCGCGCGCCGTTCGTCGTGGATGAGTCTATTTAATTCCTCGCGCTCCTTATTCGCTGGTGAGATAACAAGCGTACCTTCCGGCTTCTCCGCATAATCCTGTGCGATGGCTTTAAGCCGCGTCTCTGCGTCTGGTACTTCCGTGATTCGCCCTTGTTGTTGTAAGTCGTCAACGGCTGCCTTCACATCCCCAATCGCCAACTTCTCGACGACGCGCCGTAGCGGTTCGTCTTTCTGTCTTACAATCTTTTCCAGCTTCGCCGTTGCCATGCCGTGCGCTTGTAATTGCGCGAATGGGCTTCCGGCTTCGACGCCTTCATGCTGGCGCGTATCTCCGACAAGCAAAATCCGGTCTTGCGGCTGCGCCTTTTGTAAGAAAGCGTTGAGTTGCCGCGTACTCGCAAGCGAACTCTCATCCAGTATCAGCAACCGTTTTCCGGCGTCCGGGTCTTGCCGCCCGCGAATAAACTTTGCCAGCGTCTTTGACTCAATTCCGCTCTCACCTAATTTCTGCGTCGCTCCGGTCGTCGGCGCGAAACCTTCAACCTTGTATCCGGCTTCTTCGGCTTTCGCTTTTATCACCGAAACAACCGTCGTTTTGCCGCCTCCGGCGATGCCCTGCACGCCCTGTATCCGGTCACGGTTTGTACATACCTGTTCAACTAATTTGTGCTGGCTTTCGTCAAGCGTCACGCCCTGCGAAGTCGTCAACCTTGCGGGAAGAGATTTGGCTATCGGCTGCTCGGTGTTCTGCCCGTCACGCATCATCTCGACGTTGGCACTCTCCATCTTCAACGCCTTCTCAGTCGTCACTTGTCGCCGCGCTGCGTCGGTCTGAAGGATGCCAATAAGTTCGCCCTGCTCGTGCCGCTTCTGCATCTCGGCGGTCACGTCTTCAAGCGTCGTCGCTCCCAAGTGGCGAGTTAGCGCGTCAATCATCAACGCGCGTGGGTCGCTTACCGCTTCGCGTTCGCTTGCCTTCTCAATCGCATAGCTCACGGCTTCCTTCGCGCGTGCTTTGCTTCCGCGTTCATCCCAAAGCAGCAACGCGCTCATTTCATGCGTTTGAGCGTATGCCTCGCGCACAACGGCGTGTACCTGACCGCCGAACTCTTCGCGGTCTATGCGCTGATGTTCGGCTCGCATCGCATCCCGATTGAAAACTTTGCTGCGCCGGTTCTGCCGCGCGGCGGTGCGCGTCGAAGTCGTGCCGTCCTCACGCACGATGCCTTTCACCTTTCCGCCTTCGCGGTCGGCTTCGGCGGCTTCCTTGATTTCCTTTTGGCGCGGACTCATGCGTTCGATATATTCGCGGCTGATGCCCGCAATTTCCGGTGCGCCGGTGCGCTTATCAACTTGGGTTTCGTAGCCGATTTTCTGTAATCCTTCCGCCAATTTCGCGCGATAAGCGGCGGTACTCGCTTTCACTGTTCGATAAGTTTCAAGCGGCTGTAATGGCTTCACCTGTCCGGCTTCGGTCTTCGTCATGTTGAACATGAAAGCGTGCGTGTGGAGGTCGGGCGCGGCGAGTCCGTCTTTGCGGTCGGGTCGCGCCGCATCATGGCGGAAGAGTGCGAACACCGCCTTGCCCGTTGTTTCGGCTGGCTTGTTGCCGCCAAGCCGCGCTTGTGTGTGCCGCTCAATGACTTTAAGCGCGGCATCAACCGCCGCGTCATGGGCTTTAACGATGCGCTCATCGCCGCCGACAATCGCCGCGATTGATACGCTCTTGGGTGCGCTGAAAGTGTTGTCCCAACCGGCGCGGTGTTCGCTCGTCCATTTCACATCGCCGTACTTGTTCGTGGTTTGGTGCGAAGGGCGATGCTTCACTAACTGCTCGCCGGTGTGCGCCTCTTGTCCGTCGCAAAGTCGGTCAAAGTCTTTACGTTCGATTTCGCCGGACAGCTTCATCTCTTCGGCAAGCGCACCGCTCCATCTACCTTTCACCGTATCTTTCTCGGTGTAATAGCTCCCGCGCGGATGCTCGTACTCTTCCTTGTAATACGTCTTTGCGCCCGACGCACTGACGGCTTTGCTTATCTGGTTCATGGCTTACCTCGCCCGCGACAACCACACTTCCGTTACTGCAATCTGCAAACTTTCCGCATATTCCTCTTCCCACTCTTCCGGTTCGGGTGTCGGGAGTAGCTCACTCTCGGCGATGTCACGCGCCAACCATAGCGGCGTACCCTTCGCAAGCTGTCGCGTCAAAATGTCTTCCGTCACCTGCGCCAAGCGTCTCGAACGGGCTTCCAATTCTTCCGGTTCGCGCGCCAACTCCGCGTAAGCCTTCGGGCATAACTCTTCTAAATAATCATGCGCCATCTGCCGCCACTCACGGCGATGTTCCGGCAACTCGGATTTGAATTGTTCTATCGTCTCTTGAATTGTCATTGCTGTTTCCCCTTCGTCGCGTCTGTGTTGCTCGTACTGCCGACTTCGGCAAGCTGTTTGAAGTATTCGCGCGCTGCTGCCTCGCGGTGTTCAATGCTCTGCTCCAACGCTTCCGAAAATTCTTCTTCATTCTCGGCGTTCATTCCCGCCAGCATCATCTTCTCGACAAGATTGCGAAGATTGTTCATCTCCACATACATCAACCGCTCGCCGGGTGTCATTCCGGTATGCTCGTCAAGCTGCCCGATTAGCCCGTCTCTAACCCACTCATTGACGCTCTTACCTGCCAACACCGCCCGGTCATGCGCGGCTTCCCACACGCTTTCGGGAATGCGAAAGTTGATTGTTTTAGTCTTTTTCTCATTGTCTTTTGGGCTGGTCATAGGCTTAACAAGCGGTCACTTCTTATTATATGGAGCGGTGTACTTTGGCATATTTGTGGTGAACCTTGACGTAAGAAACGGTGAACCTTGATGTAAGAAACTCTTCAGATTTTTGCGATTTCTCTATCACGCGACGTGAAAAAGGCTGGAAAAAACTGAATAAAATGCGCGTTATATCACGACATTGAGCGGTGTACTTTGACGTATTTAGACGCACGCAAAGCATCCACATCTGCACCATAGCATGTACCCTGTTCGTATGGAAGTAGTTTCTTTATCTTGTGTGTACAAAAGTACACACCGTAGCACCCAAAACTATGGGGTAACGTATCTGCTTTTCAATATAAAGTAACTTCATCAATACCCGCCAAACCCGAAAACCTGTCAAGCACTATTTTCAAAATCTGATGCAAAGCATCACTTCTCGTCTTTTGGCTTCTCGTTGTTTGGTTTGTGGTTATGGACTTATGCGGTTGTGCGGGAATTATATGCTGATGGTGTTTTGATGATTTTGGTTTTATTTTTGGATGATGTTTGGTGGATGAATGGTTTTATTTTTGGATGATATATGTGTGATGGGAGTCTTGATTTAATTTCAATGTATCTATCATGTAACAATCTTTATCACTTTGGAAATTATCTATTGAAATTATTGTAAGCAAGTGTTATCAACGATATGAAGATTATCACTCAACCTTTCATTATCTAGGAGAAACAACAATGCCTGCTCAACCTAAAACCAAAACCATTTTCAAAGTACCTGAATCAAACGAAACGATTGACAACACAATTACGAGTAAGAAATCAGATGTTCAAGAAATTGAAAAGTATCGTGAGTTCATCAAAAGAACTACTGGCTATGAACCGATGTTAAGCGATATTTTCAATCAGGGTGCGATGTTCTTTATCTCACGCGATACCGTATATCAAAAACACCTTGATACTGGTCGCGCGAATAAAGCATCTTCATCATCGAAAGCTAATATGAGTGGAGATTAAGATGAGCAACGAACAATCTTCATTATCAAGCATTAGATACTTCAATCCCGGCTTATCGCCTTATTCAATTTTCTTTGCGGCTTCGGCTGCGCGTAGTGAAGAAACCCGTGCGCGCATCCGAGCGCGAAGTATTGCCGAAGCTGAAAAGCAAAAGCGAATTGCTAATCAATCAAATATAAGATGACTTACATCATTTTCATCTTGATAAGTCTTGCTTCCCTTTACTGGAATATAAACGTGATCGCCGACAATCCAATGTGTTTTATCAATTTGATATTGGCGATTATTTCTGGTGTTGTCGCGGCGATATGCGCTTTCAACTTGCTACTAGATGTACTAACTGCCTCGGCGCATCGGTGAGATCGATTACATACTGTTACCAAGTCGAAAAGATTCTCCTTGTTGAACGAAAAAGAAATCATTTTATGCAGGAAACAACTTCTACATATTATCCTCATTATCTTTCAGATGGTAGAAAGTTTGAAGGGCTTTCAGATGTGGTAAGCGAGGTTAAAGATTGGACTGTGAACCACAAGCGCGGTGAATGTTGGTCTATTCATTCCTGCTTTACTGTGCGCGATTTTGACGAAGATATAGCACGCCTAAAAGGTTTATGGTTCAACCATTCTACAAACGCATTGACCGTGAGTGAATCTCGCAAAATACTAAGTCGTCGAGGTCGAGAAAATCCTTTGCATGAAGACATATTTCAGATAGCTATTCATCTTAATAGTGACGAACGCGCAACGAAGTACATGATTGCTGAGGAGCGATTCAACCGCGCTATGCAGGTCGGTACACGCGCATCAATGGAAGCCTTATTGTTTGCTCTGAAAGATGCTGAATGGCTACGATATGTAGCGTGCCTGTACCCTGACCATCCACGTCGTCCGCTCATCCGCATCTTCGCTGATAGATGTGTTAGCGATGCAAAAAATGCAAAAAACATCAATCGCCCTTCGCTCAAACGGTTGAGCGTTGATGGAGTTTCCGTTTCTATGCGCGATGTTATGTCCAAAGCATTTACTTCTGCGTTCCGCGAAGCGATTTTGACGACGCCTTTGGGCGAAAATGGACACATAGGGTCGGTTTAGATATTCGCGTTGTTCTAAGCGGCTTCTGGCGCGATTTGTGACGCTGTTAGTTTAGGGTGCTTGCATCGCGCAACTCCATTCCCTTCTCCATTCGGATATATCCAGCCCGAACCTTTGCAGTCAGGGCAGCGGCTCGTATCGAGCGGCGGTTGCGTGGCGGCTGTGGCTTCTTGCTGGCGGGAAGAAAGAAACTCGGTGATTTGCTTGTCGTCCTCACCTGTGGCGAAAATCTTTTTAGCGAAGCCTGCGGGGTTGGTGATTCCCTGCCCTGTTGCGCGTAAGTGATCGGCGTAGGCGCGGCAGTCGTCAAGCGTATGCTGTGACTTCAATTCGCTCGCGCCCACCCTTTTTTTGGCTGGCTCTTTTGAAATAGCCACACCCACACCCTTTTTCGCCTGTTGTTTCTTCGTAGAAAACTCTGCTCGTGGTGTGGGTGTGTTCTCTGGAGTAATCTCTGCTGTACTCTCTGTATTAGCTTGTTGGTTTGCCGCAGACCTGTTTGTGGGATTAGCACTAACAAGTTTGCGGGAATCCCGCAAACTTGATTGCGGGATTCCCGCAAACTTGGTTTCATCCTCTTTTTGCGCTTCAACCAACAATTCAACTACTCGCGCCATGTTGATTCGGAAGTGGCGTGTAGCGGGCAGTCCGGCTAATTTTTCCTCAACCAAGCCGCGTTGTGCGAGCCTGCGCCTCGCTGTGTCTTGCTCGTCGCGCGTGAGTCCGGTTTCTTCCTTACACTCAACCTGCGTCTTATAAAACCAACCATCCGGGTTGTTTGTGCGCGGCGTCCAGTAGAAAAATTGAGACAGCAATAACCCTGCGGTCGCACCGCCGCCGATGCGCGCGAATACGGGGAAATAAGCAACGGGTCGGACGAGAAGCTGCTGTAAAAGAGCTTGCGACTCTGCTGAGATTTGAGCGGCTGGCTGGTCGGATGAATTACGATGTTGGCTCAATGGTAGTCTCCTGATGTACGCCTATGCTTATTGACATCGGCGGTCAATGAAACTACTCTTTAGCTGCCAAGCGCGGAGTAGTTTCTATTCCGTTTTTATGAGAATGGCGAGTGCTATGTGCGCTCGCCTTTTTCTCTTTCTGTGCCTTTTGTTTAATCAAGTCAAGTGAACTGCAATCTACAAAATCCACTAACCCCGAAAACTCGATTAGCGGAATTAGTTTTGTCTTCTCTTATAGTAATTTTAGCCAATCAGCATAATTGTTGATGTCAAGGTGTTGGTACGAACTAATCGCACCGTTAGACCAAACGGCAAATTGTCCGGTTGAACTTACTACGGGGTCTGCACGCTGCAAGTCGTAAACGACGCAGTGCCATGAAACAAGCATCTGCTTTGCTACTGCCTTCCACCATCCAAATTCGGGTGTCGCTGCAAACTGCTGGTATGCCGCTTGCGCCTCGCCCGCAAAATTGGTGCTTGTTGTAAGCGGTATGGTTTTGATTATTGCGGCGGGTCGTCCAATTAGTTCACTCGCATTACCTTTGCGCCATTCCACCCAATTAAGATTAAAGTAGTCGGTGCGGCTAAATATGCCCTCAATATCAAGATGCGAACGCAGATATTCGTAGTCCTTGCGCCGTTTGCCGGTGGTCTCGCCCTTCACGTTAAAGGTTCGCTTGTCTATGTTCTGTGGTGGGGAACGTAGCACGCGGTTATCAATTTCTTGCACTCGCATTTGTGCGTTTCTTTCCCAACGCTCCCGCTTCTTTTGGTCGAAGTACGGATACGTGGCAAATGCCGGATAATCTTTGCCTAGACGATCCAGTAGAGTGGGAAGTGTTTGTACAGGTTCAGTGAATAATGGACTCGTATCAGGTAAAGCACCAAGAAAATCCTTGTAGCCTTTTACGTTGGTTGTTACTACTTCACCGCTAAGTAGGTTAAGTATATGAACAGTGCCGTTCAGACTGTAGCCGTCATTTGCCTTATTCTTAACAATCGGGTTCATACACACCACAAACGCGGGTACGTCGAGCCACCGCGATACCCAATAGGCAAGCTCAAACTGAAACCCGCCGGTCTCTTGCAAGAATCGGTTGAACACTTGTTCGCACGTCGCGTTTTGCCGCGTCGTCAAACTAGATTCGATAACAGCGACCGGCGCATCGTTTCGCACTTCGATGTAATCAACATCCATCGCAAAGTAGGAAAAGCCAAGTGACCGATGCCATAAGCTGTAAGCTAATTCTTCGCTCATTTAGTTCATCCCCGTAAATAGGTCGCCCTGACCACCAGCGCGCAGTCGCCATTCATCTTCGCCAACTCGGTCAGCAACTTCTTCAAGCACGTTTTGAATTGTTTGATGTTCCGGCGTGATGCCGTTTTTTAGTAATGGCATGATATGAAACACGATTTCATCGAACGTCGGATTATGGTTCTGATGCGTCATGCGTCGCAGATAAGAAACAAGGTAGTACCGGATGCGGAGCGGAAGCGGGATTTTCGTTTTGAACTTACTATTAGTCTTAATACGGTACTTCTGCATGTCCTTGTCGTAATCGAATCTGTCTCTAAGCAATGGCGTTAAATCTTGATACTCACGACTTAAAACATCCAAGAAGCCAAGTTCCAAGCCGCGAATTACCAGCGCGTCGTTAATCTGTTCAATCGTCGCGCCGTCGTTCTCGGCAATCGCGCCTTCAATCGTCGTCATCACTACATCCGCAATATCGCCGCCCAACTGCACCTTCATAATTGCCTGCGGGTTTCTCACTTTTCGGAAGTTGATGATGAGTTGACCGGCAAGCACGGTAAAAGGATTTTGCCGTTTCTTGAAACTCGTTTGTCCGTTCGCCTGCTGAATTGCACCGGCATACTCAAAGCCCGCCTTCTCTGCCGTATCAACTATCAAGTGCCAGTAAGCCGGGTCTTTGTGCGAAAACACAAAACTCATCCATCGGTCGCACTTCAACACGCGGTGCATCTCTTTAATTGACTCGGCTAGAAGTTCGGTGTAGTGCTGCTTGGTATGTCTGCGCTCGCCGCCTTCAATCGCCTCTTGTGAAAAGTCTTTATCTGTTACGCTTAGGTCAAGCCACGCCGTCCACATCACCGATAAATCAAGGTAAGGGATTTTTGAACCATAAGGCGGGTCGGTATAGATGTAATCAACGCTCTCGTCTTTGATTTTGTCGAGCCGTGTTGCAGTTCCCTTATACACCTGCGCCCTGTTGATGGTCTGCTCGTTAATAAGCGGCGCAATCTCCTTTTTCGCACCTATCAACCTTTTTAGCTTTGTACCAAAGATGTCCATAAGGTTGAGCGTGCCGGGGTCGGGCGCAATGCGGTAGCGGTAGTACCGAAACACGGCAGAGTCGCCGCCACCGTCCGATTGCGTGTAGTGGAAAGTAAGATTGGCTTTATTGAGCGTACTTGAAAATGCCAGTAGCAACTGATTCCTAACGGCTCGGTCTTCAATCTTCAAAATCAGATGTTTAAGGTAAGCAAGCTGCGCTAGTTGTAATGGGCTAAATAGTTTTTCGATTGAATCAACATCGGATGCTTTGGGAAGCGTGATGTCTTTCGGATATGAATACTTTTTGAGTGCCGCGTTTATTTCTTTCTCCGTGCGCGGCGCGCGACGGTCAAACTCCGTCTTAACTTTGTGGTAGGCATCAAGAATACAGCTTGCGGGAACAGGCGCAATCAGAGTTTCGACGATGAAGACAGATAGCGGGTTAAGGTCTATATGGATGCCGCGCCGTCCGGTCATCAACGCTTCAACAAGCGTCACGCCGCTACCGCCGTAAGGGTCAAGCACTAAGTCGCCGTCTTTAGTGAAGTTCCTGATGTATGACTGTACGATGCCGTAAGCCTGTTTAGTGAAGTAGCCATGTACGCCGAAGTGACGTTTGGCTGATTGCTTCTGAACCCGCTTTATTTCCGGTAGCGGCTTACGCGCAAGATAATCAAAATCTGGTTCTGACTTGCACGTTGCGCCTTTGGCTGATTGCGGCTTCTCCTTATCCGCGAAAACATCAGGTGCAAGTGCCGTCTGCAACCGTTCCCAATAGCTTTCAATTTCCGACAAGTGGAAGTATAAGACCGGCGCGGTTTGGCTTATCGAAAACAGAATGAACTCATGCCCGTTACATAGCGCATAAGCTGAAACTCTTATCTCCGGGTGAATTGCGTAGAAGTATGCTTGTTCCACGTTCTTGCCCGTCTTGATCTCTTCGTCCGGTGCTTTGGCATCGAGAACCCAAGCGTAACTACCATTAGCTTGTAACAAGTAATCGGGAAAGCTGGTAATCGGGCGTGTACCCGAACCGATGGTAACAACCGGATGCGTGAGTGCCTTGCTGCGGATAATTCGGTTTTTGCCTGAGGCGGTATAGCCAAGTCGGTTCAAAATCGGCTTGATTAACTCTTCGCGTACCGAATCCTCTTTGAAGTCCGGTGTATCGAGCAACGTAAAATCAAAGTCGGAAAAGATTTCTACTGGTGATATGAGGGTGCTGCTTGTACTCATTAGAGTTTCTCAATAAATGTGTTTAAGTCAGTTCGCTTGACGCGCCATGCCCGCTTGATAATTTGCATCTTCAACTTTCCTTGTTCGTGCGCTTCCAGCAAAACATCTCGACCGAAGCCGGTTAAGCGGGCTGCTTCGTCTAGCTTCAAGATTGGCTTTGCTGCGATTTCTACAACGGATAAAGCTGCTTTCTTCGCTGGTGCATTTTGCAACGCCTCAACTAAAACAGCTAACATGTGGCGCGCGTCCGGCACTCTGACAATCCCGCTAACGGGGTGTTCGGAGTTAGCGGGGTTTACTGCCGCCTCGGTCATGACGGGTGACGTTACCGCCGGTCGGACGTGGAATTGAGTCGCTTCCAACTCGGCTTTCAGGTCTTTTACTTCTCGTTCATTATACACTGCCACCGGGCGGGTCTTGCCCTTCTCATAGCGCACGCTCAAGCGTCCCTGCTCGGCATAGCGTTCAACGGCTCTGATACCGACTCCTAGCGTCTCGGCAACTGTTTTCTTGTCCATACGGAGACTTATATCACGAATCCCGCTAAACCCGAACATAAAATTGCGGGTTTAGCGGGATTCGTTTTTATGTTCTGCGAAGAAGTTATTTCCGCGCTAATAACGTAACGCAGATGTCCTGTTTCGCTTTGTTGATGCGTTTCAACGGGCTGCTTCTTGGTTCATCATTTCCGTCATTATACGAACGGCATCTTTCACTTTTGATGCCGACGTATCAATTCCGCTAACTCCGAATAGGCAAGTGCGATATTAGCGGGGTATATCTTTTTAGCGCGCAAGGTACTCGCCGCCGCGCCGCTCTATCACCGCTCCTGTCGAGAATCGTTCGGCGATTGCTAAAAGATAATCAGCTTCGGCGATAATGTTTTCTTCATCAACACCAACCTCAAGATATTCTTGGCGTGCTTCTCTTAGCTGCTCGTAAAATTCGGCTCGTGTCCATCCGGCTTCAATTACTCGCATCGTTGTTGTCGCCCTGCCTGACTCAATGCCAACTAAGCTACGCTGGCAACCGCACGCGCCGTCAACGTCTTCGCCGTCGTGTTCATCGCTAAGAACAACTGTTTCGCCCTCTTGGGCAAAATTAAAATCGCTGGCTCGGTGTCCTTGCGTCTCACATGTTGCTACTAAAATTCTCATAAATTATCTACTCCTTTAATCAGAACACTTTCGTATTTTCTGTTGCACCTCGTATCTCACCCTCTCAACAATTTCGCTGCTTCAAACCGTCGAATCTGCACGGCTCGGCGTTCGCCGCAGTCGCATAAATAAACCGTCAAAGTCTGCGCGCTCCGCTTCACACGAAACTTTCAAGCGTCCGAAGTTTTGCCGATAAGACATTTGCAGAAAAACAAAGCTGGCGGGAATAATAACAGCAAAGTATTTCGCTAATGGTGAATTCCGCTAACTCCGAACAGGGAACTACGGGTTTAGCGGGATTCATTTTAGATAGTTACTGCTATTGCGGCTGGTTCGTGCCTGCTTCTAGTATTCTTCCGGCAGCAAAATCGTTGTAGCTGACCTGTCCGCTTCGGTGATAATCCATAACTTCACGCCTTGCCGCGTGTGGTAAGCACTCAAGATGCGAAGTTTGCGCGTCATCGAAAACTCGTTTTCGTCTTTGTCGGCATCGCACAAATCTCCCCAATCGCCGCTTAGGTGACGATGCAAAAACTCTTGCGCTCCCTGTTGCGATTCATCGAGCGCGCCAAGCGCGCCCGGTGTTGCAACCACATTTCCAAGTTCAAAGCTGCGGCTCGTTTGTGTCTCAATCATTACCGTGCTTCTCCCTTCGCTTCAATCATTCCGCCTAACGCTTGTGCCGCGCGGTGAATCGTGCGGCAAAGATAATCTAAATCTGAATAATCTAACTCGGTTAAATCTTCGATACGGTGCAAGCGACGTGAAATGTCGGCTGTCTCTTCGTATGTTTCGGTCAACTGCGCGCGGTTGACGATGATGGTGTTGGTGAAGTCGAGCGTGTTGGGCGCGTGAGTGATAACTCCGGCTTGCGATTGTTGCGTAATAAGTTCGATGTTGGCTATGCTCATCGGTGACATTCCTTTCAATTCCGGTCTGGCTGATTAGGGTTGAAGGGGACAGGCTAGGGAAGCGTTGACGCGCTTTTCTAGCCCTTTTACTTTTGCGATTATCAAGCACCTTGCGAAACCTCTTAACAAAGTGTAAGATGTATTTTAGTAAAACCCTTACACATTGTCAATAGATTTGTTTATGATTGTTAAAAGAAAAGAAAAGCCTGCGGAAGATGAGCTAGTGACGATTCAGGAAGCTGCGACTTTGCGCGGCGTGACTCGCACGCGCATTTATCAATGGGTGAATGAAGGACGATTGCGGAAAGAAGAGAAGTACGGTCGGAGTTTGGTTTATCGGAGTGAGGTTTTGGCTATCGAGGCTTTACCGGGCGGGCGACCAAATAAGAGTCAGTAGAGACTCGGTGCTGGAACTGTCATTACTAACATCTTTACAATAGCATCTTAAATCGGCAAGGACTCAAAAAAGGGTATGAATAACATAAATAATGTAGCTGGTAGGCTTCATACTAATTTGGAAATGCTATGTAACCATCGAACTTACAGTGTTCATCAAGTACGACTTGGCGTTAAACATGTGCTTGTATCAGCGTTAGGTGAATCAGTAATAGACGTTAAACATTTGATTGAGGTCTTCAGTGCAGATGAACAGTCGAACACGATGGCAGCTTTTAACTACCTACTACAAATTCACCAGATGATTGATGAGTCAGTAAAAGTTGCTACGGCTCACGGCTTCGATCCTGAGCATTATTCAAACCCCTTATCAAGAATTAAGGATGCTCTAGTTATTACTGACTTAAATGCTCCATGGATTGATTACCGAGCTAAAATTGACAATGGTGATATAAGAGCGGTGAAGTTTCTCGGTGTGGAATCAGCTAGATTGGAAAATACATCCACCATATTGATAGAGCAAGATAAGTTAAATGAACTGTTATCAGAAGTAACAGAACTTTATAATCTCGTTCAAAATTCTAATCTGCCCTTCGATGTGCAATTCATCATACTCACGCAATTGGATGTTATAAGACAAGCCATTACTGAATATCGGTTCAAAGGTGTTAGCGGGTTGTCTCAAGCATTAGAGAGAAGCGTAGGTTCATACGCTTTGAACAAAGAACGTTTTGAAGTTGTCGAAAAACAATTTCAAGAAGTCGGAAAGTTCAAGATGTTAATTGCAAAACTTATTGGAATGACTGCATTTGCGAACCATGCGACCGCAGTGGCAGAACGAACAGTTAAGCACCTCCCCCAACTGCCTGAGTTCATAGATAAGTACATTAAGTAAAACCTAAAAGCGCGGCAACTTCATAAATGCTGCTCGCGCTTTCGCCTCCCGCGTCGTCGTCGAAAGATAAGTATAAATAACGGTGTTCTGAATGCGCGCGTGTCCAAGCCAGTCTTGTATAAAACGCGGGTCTTGTCCGGCGTCGTACAAGTGAACGGCGATGCTGTGACGCAGAGCGTGAAAGTGCTGCTTGTCTTCCGGCAAGTCTGCCCGCTCGCCGTACTCCTTTATCCACTTATGAAGCGTACTACGGCTGATGGGAAGGGAACGATTGCTTGGAAATAGGATAGGCGAATCTTGCTTGCGGTGACGTAAGTAGGCTTTCAGTATCCGCACCTCGTCCGGTTGCATCGGGTGAACGCCGGGGATGCTGCCTTTCGCCCGATGGCACATCAGCTTTAGTTCTTTGTCGTTGAAGTCGGACGTGCGAAGCATCCCAACTTCGCTTGCCCGCAAGCCGTGACGGTAAGCGATGAGAAACATCGCGCGGTCGCGTTTGTCTTCAATGACGCCGATGAGCCGCTTGATTTCATCGAACGTCAAAAACTTAATCGTTTCAATGCTTCGCTGCAACATAAAAGCAGCATAACACAAGTGAACAAAATAACTCTTTTGTTCACTTGTGCATATAGGTATGCTTCATTTTGTTGGAGATTCACTGAATGGGAAAGCGCAGTTTCAGACTGTAATGTTCACTTGTTGTCCGCAAACATCTTCTTCAAGCATCGGAAGATTTTAGGTAGGTTAACCTCAAATCCTTTACCCTTATACTTGGTTATAGAAACCACCCCGCCTAACAAAGATTCTTTAGTCTCGTCCTGTGAGTGCGTATTTGTCTCTAGCAAAGATTCGATAATGACTTCGCCGCCTACTAATCGCCGTTGATGGTGAATAGTGAGTTGTTGCGCTTGGATTGTGGCATCTTTAGCCTGCAACATCGCCTGCGACAATGCCAACTGACTTTTCAAGTGATATATGGTTGCTACAAGTCTCTGTACATCTATGTCGCCTTCGCCTTGTGTGTAGCTAACAGGATTTGAGGGTAAGCGTAAGTATATCTCAAGGGCGACGCGGATTTTGTCGAGAGATTCGTATGAGTCGGTCGGAGTGACATTGAAAAGAACCTTCCCTGCTTCATGCTTCAACTCAGACGTTGCACTAATCCCTAAATCTTGTAGAAATTGTATGAAATATATTAGGTACTGTTCGCAAGCAACTTGGACATCTGCGGGAAACTTAAAATATGCGGCAACAGACCCATCGTGAATACGACCACTAAGCGACTTCTCGACTTCGCTATGAAGCAGACGCACTGTTTTTAAGCTACGCTCAATCTCACTGGATAGTGTGAGTTGTGATGACCGAAGAATAGGGAAGTTTATTTCAAAAGCATAACAGTCGTTGTCCCACTCTAGCCTTTGACGTAGCTTGAGCTCAGCATCTGGGTCATTTATCGTTTTAGAGATACGTAATAGTTCACTACAATACTCATTATAACTATAAGCCCTTTTCCAAGTTGTAAGATTAGGTGATGAAGAAAAAGATAGCGTGTAACGTTCAGATTCAGAAAGAAAAGATAGCGTGCCGTGTGACTTTTCTGAGGGACTAGAGACTGAGATACAAGTAAGTATGTCTAATCCTTCAAATTTATATCTAAGTTGTAGGAGATTACCGAGTGGTATATCACAAAGTCTATGTGCAGTTAGTCTATCACCGATGTGCGGATTCAAAATATCAATCCCAGTCGGGGACACTTTTGCATCTTTTTCATCGACGGCAACGCCGTCAATGAATAACTCATAGTAGTACGTGATGTAAGCATCATTTGAAGGGTCATGTTCCTTTATTTCAATCATCCAACAATCCTGTTTCTAATTCGCCTTAAATCTTCGTTGCACATCTTGCTGTTTGTGCTTCAAGCCTTATGCGCCTCAATCCATAAAGCATCGGCGCATAACTCAAGTTCATATTTTGTCCGCGCCCATTTGATAAATCTACCGTGTTCGCCAACGCACACGCTACGGAAAACCTCGTCATCGATAAGCTGGTTGAAAATGCTGTCTGCTGTAATGAGCGGCGCACAATCATAAATCACCACGCTGTTATCGGCGAACGTCAACCGTAGTTTATGGCGTGGTACGGGCATAACTTCTGTAATTTTATTCAGCATAAACATCCCTGTTTTCATTGTTCGTCTTCAACAACTAAAAAGTTCCGGCACGCTTCATCACGCGACCCGCCCTAAGTTTATGGGCAGTTGCGCGCTTTGCGGTAGCCTGCTTGCTCCGCATCTGCCGCCGTCTTGAATGTCATGTGGTTCTTTGGCGACACGTCGTTATAGTTCGGGCAATTTGGCAAATGGTAAATCTTACTGTTGCGGTTGCCGACAATCGCACCTGTTATTGCTGGCGGGAAAAGAGCGGTGTCGGCGTTCGCGGGCGCATGTTCGCCCGTCGTGCTTGCTCTACCTGCGCGGCGATAGTTCCATGGCGGCGTTGGGTCGGCATCTGCCCACAACCCGCGCTTTGCATTACGCGCACTTACTTCTGCTTCCGCATATACTCGTCTTTCTTCCGGCGTTTGTTCGCGCTCGTACTGTTTGTAGTGCCACGCGAAACCCGCTTGCACCATAGACAAGTTGATGTCCGCGCCGTTTAGTTTTACTACCGAAACGGAACGCCCGTAGCGGTCTTTCTTATCAACCCGAACTTCAACGTCTTTACCGAAAATCGCATCGGAAAGTTGTTGACGGGCGCGCGTCCCGAAGGGTTGGCTTCGCTCCGGCGCGTCAACGCCTTGCAAACGGATTTTGTACTGCTGTTTTGCGGAGTCAAGCACAGTAAGGGTGTCGCCGTCGCTGATTGCAATAACTCTGCCCTT
>MWWI01000066.1_pt1 | contig 22057 bp, 18 predicted proteins | sample 1047321 | NCBI WGS metagenome assembly MWWI01 (sample SAMN06349966, study PRJNA376086) | soil metagenome | isolation source: FI-1 sample Antarctic (ecotone) soil | place: Antarctica | reverse complement strand
GGTTAATAGGTTTATAGGAGAGTTGTTGCCCGTAACTAGCTATCGAAAATAAAAATAAAATAAGTATAAATGCTTTCATGAAAATTAAAATCTTTTTATGGTTTTAGAATCCTGTTGCAGTCTTTGGAAATGATTATATACCCTGCGTATAGATTCATCTGACATTGACTTTAAAAATTGATTTTGGGGTCGTAAAAAAAACTCGAGTACCACCTCATCTTCTACTTTTACTTGAATTTTTGTGTTGGTTCCTAAAGCTAAATCTTCTTTGATGGTTACAACTTTATCCCCATTTATGTTGTTTGACAAATAAGAGGAATAAAATAAATTATAGAAATCCCTTCCCGGTTTTGTTTTTGTATCTTCAATAACAATACCTCGCAAAACAATGCCATCACTGGCAGAGGAATCTATATCTTCTGTGGGAATAGATGCTTCCATCGTTTCCTGGAGTTCTTCTTTTATTTCTGAGGCTTCTTTAGTATCATTAATTACTATTCTGTCATTGCCTAGGATATTATCATCTGTATCATAAATAAGCAACAATAAAATAATACGATCTTCACTATTCACATTTATGGAAGTGATGGAAAGATTGGTTTTTTCGTTAGGGGCCAAAACAATTCTGCCGCTCTGGTCATTTTTAGATTGGTTTGAATTTTCGGGATTTGTGCGAATCACAGAGAGCACATATCTAAGACTTTGAGAAATTTCCGTTTTATTGAATGCAGATCCTGTGATTTCAATAAATTCATTATTCGTTTCCAGATTGATTTTTGCTTCTACCGCTGTATTGTAGATTTGCGAAAAGCCACTCGTAAAACAAAATAAAAAAATAAGGCATACATTACTGTATGTATTTTTAACTAAAAACATAACTAAAATTAATTAAAACTTCTTACAATGACAGACCTGTCGTCGCCTTGCATGTTGATTTTTATTCTATCTGATATGGAGTTGTTGCCATATATGGTAACATCCTGATTGTTTCCGTTTTGAATAACCTCTGCGCTGTGTGAGCCAAAAGGATTTGTGGTAATATTAAAAAACTGATTTCTGTTTCCTTGTTGTAGTATATCTTGCTGAATGTCATCAGCTACAGAAATATCTAAAAATATACTATTACTATTTCCTCTTTGGGAAAAATTCAAATCACTGGTCTGGGAAGATGTATTTGCATTCAAGACGTTATCGTTACCTATTTGCTCTATAAAAATGCTGCTGGACTCGACGGAATTCCTGTTTTGGATTGCGGGTGTGTTTTGGGATGATAAAAAATTAAGGGCTGTAGCTCTGGTTTGAAAACTGTCTGATTCTGTGGGCGTTCCTTCTACAATATAATTTTGCGCTTCTGTATTTTGCACAGCTAGCAGGAGAAAGCAAAAAAGTAAGAATGTATAGGTTGTTTTCATTATAATTTTTTTCGACATATATTTAACCATGCAAATACAATGCCTGTTATCTGTATTTAGGGTACAATTTACAAAAAGTATCCCAATTAATTCATGCTTTTTATTTAAATAGGTATAAGAGCAGGTTTTAATTGCTCTTATACCGCTTTTAATTATCCTAAAGCTATTAACCTCATAGGCAATCTAACTTTTAAACTTAGTTGCTTTGAGTAACTGTAGAAGTGTTACTGTTTCCAATTTGGTTAACTAAGCTGGTGTGGTTGTTACCATTTTGGTTAACAGTACTAGTGTTCAAATTTCCTTGTTGGTTCACAATACTACTGTGTAAAAACCCGGTTTGAATAACACCACTTGTATTATTATTACCGGTTTGGTTTACATCACTAAAGTTATCATCCCCAAATTGTTTTACATCACTAAAGTTAAAGTTGCCCAATTGATCTACTTCAGAATAGTTATCATTTCCTGATTGTAAAACACTGCTATTGTTTAGCACTCCTTGTTGATTAACAAAACTCTCGTTGTCATTACCAATTTGAGCAACGCCTGAACTATTGTTAAATCCATTTTGAGTCACATCTGAAGTGTTAAGGTCGCCGGTTTGTGATACAAGTGAAGAGTTTGCTGTTCCATCTTGGTCTACATCAGATTCATTGTCATTACCATTTTGAGTTACAACACTACCATTAAATTGACCGTTTTGGTTTACATCAGAATCGTTGTCATCCCCCATTTGGGTAACAAAAGAAAGATTTGCATTACCTGTTTGGAAAACATCACTATCATTGTTATTACTGGTCGCTCCAAAAAAGGAGCTCTGCAATACAGTAGACTCGTTGTTAATTCCAATCTGATCAACATCAGAAACGTTACTGTCTCCTATTTGTTCTACATAAGAATCATTAGAATCACCAGTTTGAAAAACGTCAGAAGTGTTACTATTTCCTAATTGTAAAACAACACTGTTGTGATTGTCACCATTCCACCCTTGACGTACTATAGAAATATTGTTATTCCCTTCTTGATCGACATCACTTTCGTTATTATCACCCCATTGATCCACAAAAGAATCATTGTTAGTTCCGGTTTGATCTACATCAGAATCGTTGTTATCTCCATCTTGCCAAACAAAAGAATCGTTTGATGTTCCTGATTGGGAAACACTACTCTCATTGTTATTACTTGCAAATCCTTGAAGTACCTGAGAATCATTAGTTGTTCCATTTTGGGTAACATCAGAATCGTTGTTGTTCCCTAATTGGTCTACATCTGAATCGTTACTTAAACCGGTTTGAGAAACTGCAGATGTGTTTCCACTACCTACCTGATTTACATCACTTGTGTTAAATTGTGCAAAAGCAATGGCTCCTACAAATAGCGCTGCTACACTTAAAATTATTTTTTTCATTGGTTTAAAATTTAAATTTTAAATATATTGGCTTGCAAAAGACAAGCCGCTATATTGTTTTTAGATACTTTGTGTTACAACAGAACCGTTACCGTTTTTATGGGTAACCAAGCTATTGTGGTTATTCCCATTTTGTGTAACCATACTGGTATTAGAATTCCCGTTTTGGAATACTCTGCTGAATTGCTCAAAACCATTTTGAATTACATCATTATGAGTTGAGTCACCAACATAGTAGGTTTCACTATCGTGGTCATACTAATTTTGAAATTAACCCTATTTGCATTCCAATTTTAAAAAAATTTTATGAATAAAAACCACTGAAGAAAAATCTCCAGTGATTAAAAAGTTCACAGAATTTTATTTTAAGAAAGTCTTAGTTTCCTTGAGTAACTGTTGAACCGTTGTTATTTCCAATTTGGTTTACCATAGAAGAATGATTGTTACCTGATTGATTAACCATACTAGTATTATTATTTCCTGTTTGATCTACAAGGCTAAATTGCAACAAACCATCTTGATTTACTGTGCTTAGGTTATTATTTCCTATTTGATCTACAGAAGAATAATTTATAGACCCAGTTTGATTTACATTAGAGGTGTTTAAATCTCCATCCTGTACATTATAAGAATAATGGCTGGTACCTGTTTGGTTTACATCAGAATTGTTTTCATCCCCTACTTGAACGACAGTAGCACTATTACCATTACCTATTTGGTCTGAAGTAGAAAGGTTTAAATTTCCAACTTGAACTCCAACTGCAAAATTTCCGTCACCTTGTTGTAATGAATTTATATCATTAGTATCCCCTATCTGATTTTGGGTAGAAAAATTATTGGATCCACTTTGTACAATATCTGCATCGTTAAAATTCCCAGATTGCATTTGTGATGCTACATTTAAAGTGCTTCCGGCAAAAGGAGCATCTTGTCTTATGTTTGCATTGTTGTTGTCTCCGGTTTGTAACTGGTATGCATCGTGCATATTACCTTGCTGAAACACCTCGGCAAAGTTATTGTCTCCTATTTGCTCTTGGTAAGAAACCGAATTTTTTGTGGTAATGCGTTGTCTGGCAATTACATTATTATCATTTCCAGTCTGGATTTGATCCATTTGATTGTCAAAAGTGTTGATTCCACCTCCAGATCCTTGAAGACCTAAGGCGTCATTATTATCACCGGTTTGGGTTTGGTTAATAAGGTTTCTTGAAGCTCCAGCATCTTGCTGTGCTCTAGCAAAGTTATCATCACCAAGCTGTGTTTGGTTGATTTCATTACCACCACTTCCAAAAAAGCCTGCTCCCAATTGTTTTGCATCTGCTTCATTATTATTACCTTCTTGATCTTGATTGATCTCGTCATTTAAACTTTTAGTAACTTGAAAGAATGTACCAAATAGGTTTATTGCACGCCCTTGGTTAGCATTTGCTAAATTGTCTGACCCTACTTGTGTTTGTGTAACGGTATTGTTATTACCTATTTGCACTGTGTTTGCTTCATTGCTGCTTCCATTTTGAGAGGTTGTAGCACTGTTGTTGTTTGATGCAGCTGCAGGGACATTCATTACTCCTTGTTGCACGGTTGCTTCATTTAGATTTCCTGTTTGTTCTACACTTGCAGAATTTCCATTTCCAAATTGACCCACTTGTGAGTCATTGTTTTGTGCTGAAACTAGCACACCAAATAATAGTGCCCCAGCACTTAAAATCATTTTTCTCATATCTTATGCGTTTTTAAAATTATTGACAACTATTCGCTTTTTTAATGAATAGGTATCGGGTTAGTAAATAAATACATTTCAATGCTTGAATTTTCACATATTGGAAATTACCAATACAAAAAAATGCATGCTCTTTTAGTTAGTTATGAATGGCCAATTTAATGTCAGTAGTCAGAGTTTTCTATTTTCACAGTGTGAGAAACTGTAAAAGATGAAATAAAACTTTTTATGAAAAACCAATAAAGCTAGTTCATTATTACATCTGTTAGCAAACATAAAGCATTACAGTTGGCTAAAAAAATAAATGTATAGGAATTCGATGAGATTACTTTATTAACGATTAAGTGCTCTAAAAATGTTTAAGTAATTGTTAAAGGGTGTATTTAAAGTGATGAATAAATAGTCGAGAGATTCTAGTTTAATCGCCAACCATAAAATTTTGCTGAAAAACCCGGGATTGGTTATTGTTATTAAGTTGATTGACATTGCTAAGATGATCATCCCCATTTTAAATTACCTCACTATTGTTGCGTGTGCCATTTTGAAGCACTACACTTCTATGAACATAACCATTCTGACTTACATCACTTATATTTGAAAGTGTAGCTTGGTTTATTAGGGAATTATTACGGTTACCTAATTGGTTAACAGCACTCTGGTTTAAATTACCGACCTGCTCTAGTTCGGAAATATTTTCATGCATGGTCTGGGATATCTGGCTTTGGTTCTCATTGCCCAGTTGTGTAACTTTCGAATTATTGTCATTACCCAACTTATTTCCTATTTGATCTACAGAAGAATAATTTATAGACCCAGTTTGATTTACATTAGAGGTGTTTAAATCTCCATCCTGTACATTATAAGAATAATGGCTGGTACCTGTTTGGTTTACATCAGAATTGTTTTCATCCCCTACTTGAACGACAGTAGCACTATTACCATTACCTATTTGGTCTGAAGTAGAAAGGTTTAAATTTCCAACTTGAACTCCAACTGCAAAATTTCCGTCACCTTGTTGTAATGAATTTATATCATTAGTATCCCCTATCTGATTTTGGGTAGAAAAATTATTGGATCCACTTTGTACAATATCTGCATCGTTAAAATTCCCAGATTGCATTTGTGATGCTACATTTAAAGTGCTTCCGGCAAAAGGAGCATCTTGTCTTATGTTTGCATTGTTGTTGTCTCCGGTTTGTAACTGGTATGCATCGTGCATATTACCTTGCTGAAACACCTCGGCAAAGTTATTGTCTCCTATTTGCTCTTGGTAAGAAACCGAATTTTTTGTGGTAATGCGTTGTCTGGCAATTACATTATTATCATTTCCAGTCTGGATTTGATCCATTTGATTGTCAAAAGTGTTGATTCCACCTCCAGATCCTTGAAGACCTAAGGCGTCATTATTATCACCGGTTTGGGTTTGGTTAATAAGGTTTCTTGAAGCTCCAGCATCTTGCTGTGCTCTAGCAAAGTTATCATCACCAAGCTGTGTTTGGTTGATTTCATTACCACCACTTCCAAAAAAGCCTGCTCCCAATTGTTTTGCATCTGCTTCATTATTATTACCTTCTTGATCTTGATTGATCTCGTCATTTAAACTTTTAGTAACTTGAAAGAATGTACCAAATAGGTTTATTGCACGCCCTTGGTTAGCATTTGCTAAATTGTCTGACCCTACTTGTGTTTGTGTAACGGTATTGTTATTACCTATTTGCACTGTGTTTGCTTCATTGCTGCTTCCATTTTGAGAGGTTGTAGCACTGTTGTTGTTTGATGCAGCTGCAGGGACATTCATTACTCCTTGTTGCACGGTTGCTTCATTTAGATTTCCTGTTTGTTCTACACTTGCAGAATTTCCATTTCCAAATTGACCCACTTGTGAGTCATTGTTTTGTGCTGAAACTAGCACACCAAATAATAGTGCCCCAGCACTTAAAATCATTTTTCTCATATCTTATGCGTTTTTAAAATTATTGACAACTATTCGCTTTTTTAATGAATAGGTATCGGGTTAGTAAATAAATACATTTCAATGCTTGAATTTTCACATATTGGAAATTACCAATACAAAAAAATGCATGCTCTTTTAGTTAGTTATGAATGGCCAATTTAATGTCAGTAGTCAGAGTTTTCTATTTTCACAGTGTGAGAAACTGTAAAAGATGAAATAAAACTTTTTATGAAAAACCAATAAAGCTAGTTCATTATTACATCTGTTAGCAAACATAAAGCATTACAGTTGGCTAAAAAAATAAATGTATAGGAATTCGATGAGATTACTTTATTAACGATTAAGTGCTCTAAAAATGTTTAAGTAATTGTTAAAGGGTGTATTTAAAGTGATGAATAAATAGTCGAGAGATTCTAGTTTAATCGCCAACCATAAAATTTTGCTGAAAAACCCGGGATTGGTTATTGTTATTAAGTTGATTGACATTGCTAAGATGATCATCCCCATTTTAAATTACCTCACTATTGTTGCGTGTGCCATTTTGAAGCACTACACTTCTATGAACATAACCATTCTGACTTACATCACTTATATTTGAAAGTGTAGCTTGGTTTATTAGGGAATTATTACGGTTACCTAATTGGTTAACAGCACTCTGGTTTAAATTACCGACCTGCTCTAGTTCGGAAATATTTTCATGCATGGTCTGGGATATCTGGCTTTGGTTCTCATTGCCCAGTTGTGTAACTTTCGAATTATTGTCATTACCCAACTGTTGCATGTTGCTGTCATTTAAATCCCCTACCTGCAAAACAACACTGATGTTATCAAATCTACTGTTTGCATCATAGCCGCTTTGGTACATGTAAGAATTATTGGTGCTTCCCAATTGTTCTATAAAAGAACTATTTCTATTCTGGTGTTGAAATATAAAAGAGAAATTAGATGTGCCTTCTTGATAAATATCAGATTGATTAGCATTTCCAATTTGAAAGGTATCATTATCATTAGAAGTCCCGATTTAACTTGTTATGGATTTATTTTCATTCCCAAACTCTCGGACTAAGGAAAAGTTATTACTTCCGGGCTGAGAAACTTCAGATTTATTAGTATCTCCCAGTTGTGTGACTTTTGATTTTTTATTATTTCCCTCCTGTTCAGAAATCACCACATTTGCCAAACCATTTTGATTAATTATACTACTGTTGTCCTGAGCCAATAATCCGGAAGGTATCAGAAAAAATGAAGACAAAAGCAGCAACAATTTCATATTTGAGTTAATTAATTTTGAATTAAATTTGAGTCTTACTTATGGATAAATAAGTATTATTTATTTTTTAAAATATTTTGGCAGAAGAATGTTCGTTTAAAATAAAAAGTAAATCTAGATAAATAATTTTAGTAATTTTAATAGAAATTCCTTTACTAGTTGTAAATGTAAGAAAAGCCGATAAACTGTAAGAAATTTTCTTACAATTTATGAAATGGTTTAAACTTTTTTGATTGAGGCGAAAAATGACGATTTTGTTTCATATGAAGGCTTTTTTAAGTTGCATCCGCCTGAGGCGGATGCAACTTAAAAAAGACAATTATGGGGCAAAAAGAACATTTTTTTAGCCAATTGAAAAAAGTTTAAACCATTTCTATAATAAAAAATCCATTCCGCAAATAACAGAATGGATTTATAATATTTAAAAGTATATATCTATTTAGTAAACAATAACTCCCTGTACTTAGTCAATGGCCATAATTCGTCATCCACTAAAAGTTCCAGCTTGTCGCAATGGTATCTTATGGTTTCAAAATAAGGTTTTACTTTATCGCAATAAGCAGCAGCCGCTTTTTCAGAATTTTCCAGATTATTTGCTTTTTTGCGTTCTTCTGTCATATCTGTTACCGCTTCATTGATCAACTCAATATGGTTGCTTATTGCTTCTATAATTTCCATTTGTTGCTTTGCCATTTTTTTAAACTCAACACCATAGATTTCTTTCAGGCCTTTTACATTGTTTACTACAATGCTTTGGTATTTAATTGCTGTAGGAATTATATGGTTTCTGGCAATATCCCCTAAAACCCTACTTTCTATTTGGATGCGTTTGGTGTATTCTTCTACTTCAATTTCATAACGAGCCTCACTCTCTACTTTGTTCATTATGCCCATCTCTTCAAAAAGCGCAATTGCCTTTTTAGAAACTTTTGCTTTTAATGCTTCGGGTGTGGTTTTGTGGTTGCTTAGTTTTCTCTTTTTTGCTTCCTGCTCCCAGGCATCTCCATAACCATCGCCTTCAAAACGAATGCGTTTAGAGTCTTTTATGTATTCCCTTAGGACATTAAAAATAGCATCGTCCTTTTTCATCTTCTTGCCTTTGATCAATGCATCCACCGCAGTTTTAAATTCTATAAGTTGTTTTGCAACGATGGTATTTAAAACGGTCATCGGGTTTGCGCAATTGGCTTTAGAACCCACTGCCCTAAATTCCCATTTATTTCCTGTAAAGGCAAAAGGCGATGTCCTGTTCCTGTCTGTATTGTCTAAAAGTATTTCAGGAATTTTCCCTACAACGTTCAATTTTAAATCGGTTTTTTCTTCCGGCGAAAGCTTCCCTTTAGTAACGTGTTCCAATCCGTCTAAAACTTTAGTAAGTTGTTCCCCTATAAATACAGAGATAATTGCCGGGGGTGCTTCATTTGCGCCAAGACGATGATCGTTACTTGCGCTTGCAATGCTCGCACGGATTAATTCTTCATATTCATTGACTGCTTTAATAGTATTTACAAAGAAGGTCAGGAATTGCAAATTACTCATTGGCGTGCTACCGGGACCTAAAAGATTAACGCCGGTGTTCGTTGCCAAAGACCAGTTATTGTGTTTTCCGGAGCCGTTTACGCCCAGAAATGGTTTTTCATGAAACAATACTACAAAATAATGCCGCTCAGCAACTTTAGCCATCACATCCATTAAAAGCGAATTATGGTCAACCGCAAGATTTGTTTCTTCAAATATAGGTGCGAGTTCAAACTGGTTAGGCGCTACTTCATTATGTCTGGTTTTTACCGGAATTCCTAAAAGCATGCATTCTTTTTCAAGGTCTCTCATATAATTAAGCACTCTGGTTGGTATCGATCCAAAATAATGATCTTCCAATTGCTGCCCTTTTGCTGATGTATGACCTAATAAAGTTCTTCCCGTGGAAAGAATGTCCGGTCTAGAGGATGCAAGTGCAGAATCAATTAAGAAATACTCCTGTTCCCAGCCTAAAGTTGCATTTACTTTTGTTACATTTTTATCAAAATATTTTGCTACTGCGGTTGCAGCATCATCTACAGCATTCAATGCCCTGAGCAAAGGGGTTTTATAATCTAAAGCTTCACCGGTATAAGAAACAAAGACCGTAGGTATACATAATGTAGAACCTATAATAAAAGCAGGAGAAGTAGGATCCCAGGCGGTATACCCCCTTGCTTCAAAGGTGTTTCTAATCCCACCACTAGGAAAACTCGATGCATCCGGCTCTTGTTGAACTAACTGTCCGCCACCAAACTTTTCAATCGCAGAACCATTAGATGTCGTTTCAAAAAAAGCATCATGTTTTTCTGCTGTTGCTCCTGTTAATGGCTGAAACCAATGTGTATAATGGGTAACATTTTTAGAAATAGCCCATTCTTTCATCCCTGTGGATATATGGTCTGCAACGGCTCTTGGGATTTTAGTACCAAATTCAGTAGCATCCATTACTGCGGTGTATGCCTCTTTAGTCAAGTATTGACGCATGGCATTTTCATTAAAAACGTTCTGACCGAAAAGGGAAGATCTTCTTTCTTTTTCCTCAACAAAAACCGGTCTGCGATTTAGTGTTTCATTAATGGCACGAAAGCGAAGTGTTGACATAGTTAGTAGAATTGAAGTTATGAGCAGCAAAACTACAATTATTTTACATTTTACAAAACAATACCCCTATTTTTTAGGGGGTACTTATGAACATTTTTATTAAAAGTTTAAGTTGTACCCCTCAATTTTTAGCTCATAAATGCTAAAATTATAAAAAACACATAGCTGATAAACAAGATTATTCCTTTATATCTGCTTAAGCTGAATTTTTTCGGGAGAAATGCCAACGGGATTAATATCCCAGCAAAACCTAGCATCCAGAAGATATCACTGGTGAGTATTTTCTCACTATTTACAACTATGGGCTGTATAAGCGCTGTTATACCTAAAACTGAAGCTATATTAAAAATGTTGGATCCTATTAAATTACCAAGGGAAATAGCCTTTTCCTTTTTAAGTGCGGCGATTACCGAAGCAGCCAGCTCAGGAATACTTGTTCCCACAGCAATCATGGTCACTGCGATCACACGCTCGCTTACACCCATGGTTTCTGCAAGATCAACAGCACCGGTCACCAGCAATTCTGCTCCTCCCCATAAAGCAACACCACCAATTATCAACCAGAGAATAATTTTAAAATTGGTTACTTGCTGTAATTTATCATTTACAGTCTCGATTTCTATTTCTTTAATTTTTCTGGAGCGCCTTATAAGAACCACTAAATAAACCACCAATGCTAGTATAAGCCCTATCCCTTCAGTTGTTGACAAAAGGTTGTCGTTCCACAGGAAAAAGTACAAAGCGACGGAAAAGAGCATCATCACCGGCCAATTAAATTTATAGAAATCCTTATCAATGGTAAGTGTTGATATAATAGCGGTGATACCAAGTACCAAACCTATATTGGCAATATTGGAGCCTATTACATTCCCCAAAGAAATATCAGAGAAACCTCTTAAAGCCGCTTGTAAACTCACCAACAGTTCAGGTGCTGAAGTCGCAAAGGAAACTACGGTAAGACCAATAACCATTTTAGAAAGTTTCAGCTTAAAAGAAAGCCCCACGGAAGATCTAACCAGAAATTCGCCACCTACAACCAACAATAAAAGCCCAATAAATATAAAGAGAATGCTCATTCCTTTTTTTGTGCGAAGTTAAAGAAAGTAAAAAAATCTAATTCAAAAAAAAGTCCTAATTAATTTTAGGACTTTTTTGAATTTATAAAATGGTTTTGAAAATTGACCTTATCCATTCATGGAAATTAAAAACTCCTCATTATTTCGGGTTTTCTTAATTCTGTCATTGATAAATTCCATAGCTTCCACGGGGTTCATGTCTGCAAGATATTTGCGCATCACCCACATTCTTTGTAAAGTATTTTCATCTAGCAGCAAGTCATCGCGACGTGTGCTGGAAGAAGTAAGATCCACAGCAGGGAAAATTCTGCGGTTGGATATTTTTCTATCTAACTGCAATTCCATATTACCTGTTCCTTTGAATTCTTCAAAAATTACCTCATCCATTTTTGAACCGGTATCCGTCAATGCAGTAGCAATGATAGTCAATGAACCTCCATTTTCGATATTTCTGGCTGCACCAAAGAAACGTTTTGGTTTATGCAGAGCGTTTGCGTCCACACCACCACTTAATATTTTTCCTGATGCAGGTTGTACTGTATTATAAGCTCTTGCCAAACGTGTAATTGAATCGAGTAAAATAACCACATCGTGGCCACATTCAACAAGTCTTTTTGCTTTTTCAAGGACGATATTCGCTACACGCACGTGCTCATTGGCCTCCTTATCAAAAGTAGAAGCAATTACTTCGCCGTTTACATTGCGTTGCATATCGGTCACCTCTTCCGGGCGTTCGTCTATAAGTAAAATCATTTGATACACTTCCGGGTGGTTTGCAGCAATGGCATTAGCAATATCTTTCAATAGAACCGTTTTACCGGTTTTAGGCTGCGATACAATCATCCCGCGTTGTCCTTTTCCTATTGGGGAAAATAAATCCATGATGCGTGTGGAAACCGTGCTTTGTTTTTCGGCCAATTTGAATTTTTCTTCCGGAAATAAAGGGGTTAAATGTTCGAAAGAGATTCTGTCTCTTACAACATTTGGATTCAAACCATTAATTTTTGTAACCTTAATCAACGGAAAGTATTTCTCTCCTTCTTTCGGTGGTCTTACTTCTCCTAGAACCGTATCCCCGGTTTTTAATCCGAATAAACGAATTTGCGATTGCGATACATAAATATCATCTGGGGAGGATAAGTAATTGTAATCGCTGGAGCGTAAAAACCCGTAACCGTCTTGCATGATATCTAAGACACCTTCACTTTGTATAATGCCATCAAATTCATAATCAGGCTCCCGATAGCGATTGCGCTTGTCTTTATTGCCTTGGGTATTTTGATTGGCGTTGTTTTGGTTTGGATTATTCTGGTTAGGGTTATTTTTAACCGCGTTGTTATTCTGATTGGGATTAGATTGTTTTTGTTTGTTTTCGTTACGGGATTCCTGCTGGTCTCCTTTAGAATTGTCGTTCCCGTTAACGGCTTTTTCCTCTGTGGGATTTTCCGGCTGGCGGGCATTTTTATTTCTATCCTCTGTTTTGGCATGTTTTGGATGCTGTGGCTTAGGAGCTGGTTTTGCAGGTTGTTTAGTAGCTGTTTCTTCCTTTTTAGATTCTGAAACGGTTTTAGCGGTACTAGTATCGTCTTTAGCCACCTTTTCATTTTCTTTTTCAGCCTCCTGTTTTTTATTTGCAGGATTTTGATTTTTATGAGGCGGTCTTTGCGGCGCTCTTCTCTTTTCAACAGGAGATTTTTTGGTCTCGTTTGTCGCTGTCTTTTCAAATTTAGAACTTTCTTCGACAACAGTGGTAGCTGCAGGTGCCAGTTTTAAATCTTTAACTATAGACGCAACTGCTTTTGGATTTGCAGCCTGGTGATCTAAGATTTGATACACCAATTCTGATTTTTTTAAGGCGCGGTATTTTGGCACACCCAAGGTTTTAGCGATTTCCTGAAGTTCAGGTAGCTTCTGTTCCTTTAATTCTGAAATTTCAAACATGAATAATATGGAAGTATTAAAATTTTAATTTTTTAATTAATTATTTTTCCGAAGATGGTAAATTTTAGTTGGAGGATAAATAACCCTGATTGAGATGGTTATCTATTATTACTGCAATAATACAACAATATTTTAATTTTTGATACTATTATTTCTAAAAAGAAACATTATTTTTGTGCAGCAATTAGAAAATTAAACAATGATACAACGCATTCAGACCATATTTATGCTAATAGTGGCTTTGCTTATGGCTGGATTGTTTGTTTGGTTTCCGGTACTAAAAAATGATACCGGGGAATTACTTTTTCAAAAAAACGAACCTTTGTTTTTTATTCTAATTTTTATTTCTATTGCCCTAGCTATTATTGCCATTTTAAATTATAAAAAAAGACAGCACCAGTTTGTTTTAAATAGACTAAACATACTGGCAAACCTTACTTTACTAGGAGTTTTCGTATATCGATCCCTCACTGTATCCGGAGAAACTTTAATTTCTGAGAAGGGTATTGGGATGTTTCTTCCTATTCTTTCTATCGTTTTTTTAGTATTGGCCAACAGGTCAATCAAAAAGGATGAAGATCTTGTAAAATCTGTGGACAGATTACGTTAAACCTAAATCTTAGTAGTATTAGTGCGAAAAACCCGGGGAATGCCATCCCCGGGTTTTTTATTTTGACTTTAAGTCTGTATGATATATTACATACGACTTATTTATAGGTTAAACTTCTTTATGTTAAATTAGATTATTTGTATCATATTGGTTAGTGTATAATCCTTATAATTTGACTTATTAAACAAATCTGTGTATATCTGCTTGATCCGTATCATCAGCGTTCTATTTATTAATTTTTATGGCACGCTGATGACGCAGATTTGACTGATTTTCACTGATAAACTCTTATAAAAATATCTAGGGTCTTACAACTAACTTATTCATTTTTAAGGAGTGATATTATGTGTTTATAACATAAATATTCCGTACAAAAAAATAATTAATAGTTTTTATTAGTTACGAATATTTTTTTATGTCCTAAGTCTTGCAATCTTACGTCCTGCAATCTACTTTTTAAACTCCACTACTTCCAAATCCTTAATCACTGCGCCATCAATAACAAACCGCAACATCGTCCTTACCTGATGGAAACCATAAATCCCCACTGCACCGGGATTCATATGCAGCAATCCTGTTTTTTTATCGTGCATTACTTTAAGAATATGAGAATGTCCGCAAATAAACAGCTTAGGCGGATTTGCACAGATTTCTGCCTTAATATCGGGATTGTATCGACCCGGATAGCCGCCTATATGGGTGATCCACACATCTACTTCTTCACAGAAAAAACGATTGTGCAACGGAAATTCCTGCCTTATTTTTGCATCATCAATATTACCATACACCCCTTTTACTGGTTTTATATCTTCCAGAGCAGTTATGACCTCCCTGTTTCCAATATCGCCGGCGTGCCAAACCTCATCGGCCTGGCATACATATTTTAGGATCTTAGCATCCATATAACTGTGCGTATCTGAAAGGAGCAGGATTTTTTTCACTTTAATTTAATAATGGGAATGGCTTAAAGCATTCTTTGGTTTATGTATCTTTGTAGGTGACAAAAGTAATAGAATCTTTGCGATATTTTTTAGAAATAGCCTACAACGGCAAAAACTATTTTGGCTGGCAAAACCAACCGGATGCAATTTCCGTTCAGGAAACTTTAGAAAAAGCTTTATCTACTCTTCTGCGTTATAAAATAGAAATTACAGGCGCCGGAAGAACAGATGCCGGTGTGCACGCTAAACAAATCTTTGCACATTTTGATTTTGATGAAGACCTGATAAGAACAGATTTGGTTTTTAAATTAAACTCCCTGCTTCCTAAAGACATTGCCATAAATTCCCTTTCTGAAGTTAATGAAAATGCGCACGCGAGGTTTGATGCTTTACATAGAACCTATGAGTATCGTGTGGCACTTACCAAAAACCCTTTTTCCATAGGGTATGCGCATACTGTACATCATGCACCGAATATAGAATTAATGAATGAGGCAGCAAAAATTTTATTATCCTATAAAGATTTTCAATGCTTTTCTAAATCAAAAACCGATGTAAAAACCTATAATTGTAGTATCCAATTTGCCGAATGGATAGCAACGGAAAATGAACTACTATTCACTATTAAAGCAGATCGTTTTTTGCGGAATATGGTGCGGGCGATAGTAGGCACTTTACTGGATATAGGTTACAAAAAAATAAATCTAGAGCAGTTTCACCAAATAATAAAGAGTAAAAACCGAAGTAATGCCGGCACCTCTGTTCCTGCAGAGGGATTGTATTTGATTAAAATTGAATATCCTGAAACAATAAAATTATAACATGGCAACATCAGGAAATGCGTTTGATTTTAAACTCTTTGGCAGACTATTGCAGTTTACCAGACCATACCGCCTTATATTTTGGTTTGTGGTCATCTCTGCGATTTTGGTTTCCGGGTTTTCTGTCTTGCAGCCTATTCTTTTAGAAAAAATTATAGATGATTCCATAATCCCTAAAGATTATGATAACCTAGTTTTTCTTATTCTCTTAATGGGGTTATTCCTGATTCTGGAAGTTGTATTTCAGTTCTTCTTTATTTATTTTTCAAATTGGCTGGGGTTGCATGTAGTGCGGGATATACGAGTGAAACTTTTTGATAAGATACTGTATTTTAAAATGCGCTATTTTGATAAGAGTTCGGTTGGGCGTTTAACCACCAGGGCCGTAAATGACATAGAAACCATATCGAGTATTTTTGGAGAAGGACTATTTACCATTGCTAGTGATTTACTTAAAATGCTGGTTATTCTTGGTTTCATGTTTTACAGTAGCTGGCAATTAACGCTTATAGTTCTTGCGGTGTTCCCATTAATTTTGTACGCCACACGCCTTTTTCAAAAAGCGATGAAAACAGCATTTGAAGAAGTTAGAAACCAGGTAGCAAATTTGAATACTTTCGTTCAGGAACGCATTACCGGGATGAAAATAGTGCAAATTTTTACACGTGAAAATACTGAATATAAAAATTTTGAAAACATAAATAGCAAACACAAAGATGCTTGGATAAAAACTGTGTGGTATAACTCCATATTTTTTGCGGTGACTGAGATGACTGCCTCCATAACCATAGGACTCATAATGTGGTATGGGGGTATACAGGTCATTGCCGGCGGCAGTGCTATTACATTAGGTTTAATCGTTGCATTCATCAGGCTTTCCCAAATGCTGTTCCGACCTTTAAATCAAATTGCCGATAAATTCAACACGTTACAAATGGGAATGGTGGCAGCAAATCGTATTTTTGAAATCTTAGATACTGAAGCTAACATAGAAGATTTAGGTACCCGGGACTTAAAAAATGTGCAAGGGCATATTGTATTCCAGAAGGTGCACTTTGGATACAACCCGGAAGAGGAAGTAATCAAAGGAATATCCTTTGAAGTACAACCTAATCAAACCGTGGCAATAGTAGGTGCTACAGGAGCCGGAAAATCTACCATTATCAATCTGCTTTCGCGTTTTTATGAAATTCAAAGCGGAACCATAACCATAGACCATATCGATATTAAAAATGTTCCTTTAAAACAACTGCGTAGTCAAATAGGCGTTGTTCTTCAGGATGTATTTCTTTTTGCTGATACCATTTTAGGAAACATCACTCTTAATAATCCTGAAATTTCAGAAGAAGAGGTTAAACAAGCTGCTAAAGATATAGGTATCCACAAATTTATTATGACACTTCCAGATGGATACCATTTCAATGTAAAAGAACGCGGTGGCATGCTTTCTTCAGGACAAAGGCAACTTATTGCTTTTCTTAGGGCATATGTGAGCAATCCCGGAATATTGGTTTTAGACGAAGCAACTTCTTCAGTCGATTCTTACTCAGAACAGTTACTTCAGAAAGCAACTTTAAAAGTTACCGAAGGCAGGACTTCCATTGTAATAGCACACCGTCTGGCCACCATTAAGAAAGCCGATACTATACTAGTTATGGATGCCGGAAAAATTGTGGAAACAGGCTCCCATAAAGAATTGTTAACCATTGAGAATGGCTATTACCGTAACCTGTATGAAGTACAATTTTTAGCTGAAGAAATTCTGTAATTGTTCTCATTACTACAACGTAAAGTTTATTTAATATTTTTATCTGCATTTAAAAAAGTAACCAATAAATTCCTTTGTATATTTAATTAACTTTAAAAATGATAAATCAAAGTGGACAGTAAAGCAGAGCAATTTTATCCGACATACACATTTAAAGCTGAACATCGCGATGTGGTTTTATTAGAGTTTGAAGAAGCTCAAAAAATTGCAAACGGGCAGACAAAAGTATATGGCCAAGTTACAAACGTTCTTCTAGCAGTAATAACAATAATGATTCCTCTTTTTTTTAATCAAGATAATCAGGTAAATCAAACCTTCAGCTTTGTAAAGGAAAACGATTTAGTTTTTTCAATAATTATTTTCCTTTTTGGGGCTTTATTACTTCGCTACTTTGTTGATTTACAAAAACAAATAACTATTAACGGAAAAAAAGTAGTTACCCTCAGAATAATGCTCGGTCTTGACTATGGTCACATACATTTGACTCTACCTAATTGGAGAGTAGAAGGGGCAACAAATCCTTTTGCGATAAAATATTTTAATGGTTGGTTTAATTTTCAAAGTATGCCTTTTTGGGTATTAATCATTGGTGTTAATGCAGTTTGGTGGCTTACGATGAGTGAAAAATCTAACATCTCATTTCAGATAAATAATTTATTCATTATTAATATTTGGCTATTAGGACATTTTGTAATAACTCTCTCATATTTGTATATTTTTAGAACAAATCTAAATGACACACACGAAACAAATTTCCTAAACTTTGGTAAAATTTTAGCGAGTATGATAAGATTTAAGCTTGTTAATAATTTTGAATCTATAATTTACAGAGCAAAGCTTGCTGTAGTTGAAATGTCACGTTTAAATGTAAATTTCGATACTTTAAAACCTATATTAATTAACATTGAAGACAAAGGCTATTATTCCCACAAAGGGGTTTCACCAAAAGCTTTTTTAAGGGGAGTTATTAGTCAAATTAAAATTTTGAAAAAAAAATATAATCTGATAGAAAGTGGCGGTTCAACAATTACAATGCAACTTGCTAGGACATTATTCATACCATCGAATCAAAATAAATATGTTAGAAAGTTTTTTGAAATTTGGATTTCTCTTTGGCTTCATAAACAATTTAGTAAAGACGATATACTAAATTTATATATCGTTTCGGTTCGTTATGATTATGGAATAATGGGTATTTCTAAAGCGATTAATTACTTTTTTGGCGAAGTATCTGATAAAAAATTAAGTCCAGAAGAAAGTTTTATTTTGGTCGAAAGACTATCTAATGTGACAGGAACTTATAAGAAAGAAAGAGTTAATTTCTTAATTGATAAATCGATTTCAAATTTAGATAAGAATAAAATTCATTATATCTATGAAAAGTTAATTCAAGAAGGGAAAATAAAGAAATAGCTGCTTTGTTTTTCAAGAAATTAAACATTTTAAAATTATTGTCCCGAATCTCGTCTCAGGCAACCATTTTTATTATTTCTTTAGGATTAAAATCCTTGGCATTTGCGTAATTTTAATCTTCAAAAAAATTATATGCCTGCTATAAAAAAAATTAAACAATTAGGTTTTCAATGGGAAACTCAGGATCCCTTCTTGTTCTGTGCATATCACAAAGATGAATACCCAAAAGGCAATAAAAACTTAGGTCCAGACCCTTCTTCACTCAAAGGAAGACCTATAGGTCAGGATTTTACTTTAAAAGATGGTTGGCGTATGTACCATGGCAGTAAAGTGCCGGGTTTTCCGGCACACCCGCACAGTGGTTTTGAAACAGTAACCATAGTGGAAGAAGGTTTTGCTGACCATAGTGATTCTCTGGGTGCAGCAGGTCGTTTTGGCAATGGGGATGTACAATGGATGACTGCCGGAAAAGGGGTTATGCATTGTGAAATGTTTCCGTTACTGAATCAGGAGAAAGACAATCCTTTTTTATTATTTCAGCTTTGGCTGAATTTACCCCGAATAAGCAAGGGTGTCAATCCCTATTTCAGGATGCTTTGGAATGAAGAAATACCCGTAGCAAAAGAAAACGGCATACAAGTTAAAGTAATCGCCGGAAATTACAAAGGCACCCGGGCACCTGACCCAACTCCTAATTCGTGGGCGGCAGATCCAAAAAATGAAGTAGCTATTTGGACCATAAAATTAGAACCAGGGGCAATTTGGGAAATACCCACATCTTCAGAAGGAATTAATAGGACACTCTTTTTTTATAAAGGAAACGAGATAGAAACGGAAGGATTTACCATTCCGCAGCAACACTCCTTGGATTTAATTTCTAATGAGAAAATAACCATAACCAATGGGGATTTACCATCTGAATTTTTATTTTTACAAGGAAGACCCATTGGGGAACCGGTAGTGCAACAGGGCCCTTTTGTTGCCAATTCCAAGGAAGGCATACAAGAAGCTATTTCGCAATACCACAAAGATCAGTTTGGCGGATGGCCCTGGCCCAGTCATGAAAATGTGCATGATGCTAAAAGAGGTCGTTTTGCCATACACGCTGATGGAAGAGAAGAAGTGAAATAAGTTTATATTTTCTCTAGCAATTACTTACCATTTCTTTAGGGATATATATTTCTATCTGGTGCCTAAATTAATATTTAGTATTTCCTTTACACTTAATAACATCTTATTAACTAAGCGATCAATATTTAAAAGGTAGTTTTATTCCATAACAAAAAAACAAATAAATTATGAAAACTTCAAAATTAATTTTATTACTATTTTTAGGACTTACAACTTCTTTATTTTCGCAAAGCGAAAAGGATAAAGAAATCCTTAAGGATGCTGAAAAAGCCAAAACTGAATTCATTAAAAAAGACAAAGCAATGGATGCGCAATTTAAGAATGCAGTTGCGTATGTAATTTTCCCAAATGTGGGTAAAGGCGCACTTGTGGTAGGTGCAGCTTCTGGTTGTCCTCCCCTGTTTGAAATGTAGTTGCAAAGTTACCATTTCCAAACTGCTCAACAAGAGCCTTATTAATATCGCCAATTTGTTGGATACCAAAATTGCCACTATTTGCTATATTGCCATTTCCTACCTGATGAATGTCTGCATTGTTGTCCACACCCTGTTGGTTGGTCCCTGCATTGTTATCGTTACCGATAGATCTTGTTCTGGAATAGTTGTCAGTACCTATTTGACGTGTTCCCCAAAAAAAAGAAGGTGCCCCTCCTTTGTTGCGATTCCCTTGTTGTAAAACTTCAGCTTTATTAGTTACCCCATCTTGGGTAACACGAAACTGGTTTCTGTTACCCAATTGGTCAACATCAGAATCGTTTGAAGTTCCAATTTGGTCTACAAGGGCATTATTGCGATTGCCATTTTGGAAAACATCAGACTCATTAGTCATTCCCGCTTGGGACACATTAGATCCATTGAGATTTCCTTGTTGTAAAACAACACTGTTGTTTGATTGTGCAAAAGCTAAAGCTCCTACAAATAGCGCTGCTGCGTTTAAAACTACTTTTTTCATAGTAAAAAAATTTAAAATTGGTTAATAAATATATTTCTGGTTAATAAATAAAATTCAAAATAAAAAGCCATAAGATTATCTCATGGCTTTAGTATATACAAATAAAATTTACAGACCCATTATTATTTGAATTGGTCTGATTCAGCAGCTGCCACTGCGAATTGTTTAAGTTATTTGTGTTGTTAAAACTCATTTCGTTTTTTTTTTAAATTACATACGCGTTTATACGTAAATGTAATTTTATAACGTTGTCAAAAATAACAACTCGGTATATTTTTAAATTAGGGAATGAGATTCAATACTATTATTTTGTATTGTCACTCAAAGTGGGGAATATTTTTTTTACTCTGTAAACTTATAATAAGTTGTTTCTATATAAAAGGAAAAAAATTTCTTTTCGTTATTCTGTAAGAAAAAAACGATGAAGTGTAAGAATTGGCTTGTTTATATTTTAAAACATGAAATACATATACGTACTAACACTTAGAGAGATCAATAGCAATATTAATTCAACATTAATTTAACAAATTCTAAATGTTTTGTGGGGATCAATAAGCAATATTAGTTTTGAAATTAACCCTATTTGCACTCCATTTTTGAAAAATTTTATAAATAAAAACCACTGAAAAAAAATCTCCAGTGGTTTTAAAAAGTTTACAGGAATGTATTCTAAAAATCTTAGTTGCTTTGAGTAACTGTAGAAGTATTACTGTTTCCAATTTGGTTAACTAAGCTGGTGTGGTTATTACCATTTTGGTTAACAGTACTAGTGTTCAAATTTCCTTGTTGGTTCACAATACTGCTGTGTAAAAACCCGGTTTGAATAACACCACTTGTGTTATTATTACCGGTTTGGTTTACATCACTAAAGTTATCGTCCCCAAATTGTTTAACATCACTAAAGTTAAAGTTGCCCAATTGATCTACTTCAGAATAGTTATCATTTCCTGATTGTAAAACACTGCTATTGTTTAGCACTCCTTGTTGATTAACAAAACTCTCGTTGTCATTACCAATTT
>MWWI01000065.1_pt1 | contig 22151 bp, 27 predicted proteins | sample 1047321 | NCBI WGS metagenome assembly MWWI01 (sample SAMN06349966, study PRJNA376086) | soil metagenome | isolation source: FI-1 sample Antarctic (ecotone) soil | place: Antarctica | reverse complement strand
TTTAAATACCTCCATCCCTTCTTTTATCTCTTCTGGCACTTGAATTGGTGAACGTGACATTATTTTGTATACCCCTTCCTAGATTGTTTTGTGCGGATCTGCATAGTCCCTTAAAATATTTGTATACACATTAACACTTGGCCAAGAGTGCAGCTCAACCTTTTTGTATACTTTTTTCGCTTCCTGAAGATCTTCCAGGAACGCTTTTTGTATACATATTAACTTACTACGATCTCCTATTATGTTTTAATAATCTTTCCTTACAACTCTTTTAAGTACATCTTTATCATTTTCTTTTTTAAATTCGATGTAATAGGTTTCTCCTTGAAATAAAACGTAGTCCGCACCATGCCAGAAGGATCTCTGTATTAAAAGTGTCTCTTTATCTGTATCAAAGTAATCTGCTAGAGCTTCATACTTCATTTCTTTCAACACCTCAAGCGTTTGCCTTTTTTCTACCCCGACTTCTACAACTAAATTATGCAAAAAAACCACTGTTGTAAAAACTACAATAACAACGATGCCTATTATTATCATCTTTGCAAAAAAGCGATTAATATCTTTTTCATATCTCATTTTTTCGGCTCTCCTCTACTTCCATCTAATATGTTCTATCACTGGATACTTACCACTCATTTTAACAAGATACCTCATTAAAACGATATATTCATGTATTAATTTTATCATATACCACCATCCCTACTGTATTTACATTTTTAATTTCATACTGTATGATTCATATGAATCATATCATGTGAACTAATGTGAAATCAATCTTTTTTTCACACGATGTGAAATAATGTGAATTGGGATGAATTTTGATGGTTTTAACTGTACAAGAATTGTTCCATAAGATTAAAGAAGGGGAGTCCATTTCAAAGGTTTCTATACGTCTTGGTATAGATAGAAGCACAATAGGGAAAAGACTTAAAAGGATTGGTTACAAATACGACAATATAAGTAAATCATATAAGTATGAGGGAGAGGGAGAGGAACCTTTGGAATATAATTTATTAGAAGATATTTCACCTAATATCATACAAGGTGAATTCATACAGGATGAACATGAAAAAGAATCCAGATTCACACAAGGTGAATTCACACAGGATGAAATAAATATGTTAAAAGAAATTATAGTAAGTTGGAAAGGTGGGGGGACTGATAACAAGGACGATCTTCGGGATCGGATAGAGGAGCTAGAAAAAGGCGATAGGGTTCGTGATACCGTTGTAATGGACAAAGGTATCTGGAAGAAAGTTAACCAGTACAAGAAGCGAGGTTTCAATAAGTCAGATGTACTCCATCTAGCTTTGATTGATTTCTTCCAGAAGTATGACGGATAAATACAAAAAGACTAGAGAAAAGCCCTCTAGTCTTTTTGTATACTGCGAAAATACAGTATATCTACAAACGTGTTGAACGTTTATTATTAGCTTATAGAATATTAGAGTGTAAAGCATCATACAAGTTCACTAAATGAATCAAAATGATGTTTACTTTGAATCACATTGATGATATTGTATTAATAACGATTAATTGGAGGTGTTACGATGGCAGGCATTAAAAGACAAAGCATAAACTTTCCAGAGGGTTTAAAAAGAGACTTGAAAGAAATTGCAGATGAAACTACATTTAGCGTGAATGACCTTGTAGTTATGGCAAGCTATTCCCTAGTTTCTAATTATAAAGACAAAGGGACTTTCATTTTTGCTGATCTATTAAATCCAGAACATAGGAATAAAAAATGAGAACATTGCTAAAATATACTTTCAAAGTTAAAATATAGACAAGCAATACCAAAAAAACATAATAATAGCCTATTGCACATTTCACACCTGTACAATAGGCACTTGCCCAACTTATACCCCTATAATTTGGGCTTGGTATCAATAATACACCATAAAGGTGACGTATTGAAACCGAACCGACGTTCGTTTTTGTGGTGCGTTGGTTTTTTTGTTAATAAATACAGTAAATACAAGTAAAAACAAAAAGTAACCAATTTTTAGGGATTGGTTACTTCGAGAGTTTCTACGTCCATATGGAACAAAATATATCGCTTTAATTGTACCACATGGAAATAGATTCTTTCAATATCTAAAAATTGGAGGAATGAAACATGTCATTTATAAGAACGGTAAAAAAAGAAAACCCTTTTGTCCAACTGGATAAGTATTTCATCGGAAACGGAACTCTATCTCTAAAATCCACTGGTTTATTAACGTATTTTTTAAGCAAGCCTGACAACTGGCAAATAAGAATGAAAGATGTTCAAAATAACTTTGATGATGGAGAAACATCGGTAAGAACGGCGATTAAGGAACTAATGCAAAAAGGATATGTTCATAGAGTGAGAGAGAGGTGTGAAAAAGGAAGATTAGGAGACTATACATATATGGTTTTCGAACGTCCAGATTACAACCCTTACTATGAACCTAAACGTGAAAATCAAGTCTTGGAAAAACCTAAACGTGAAAATCCAGTACTGGAAAATCCAAGACTGGAAAACCACGCCTTTAATAATAATGATTTAAATAATAATGATTTAAATAATAATGATTTAAGATCTATCTATCAGTGCGACCTACCAAAAACCATTAAAGATTGGTTGATCAAAAAGAATGATAGATTGATAGATTCTAATGTTAATCACATTTTAGAAATTTATAATGAAAACATTGTTGATGAGAAAACATTCTTGTTTGTTCTCGCAAATGTAAGCGAAGCTAAGAATATAAAGAATTTTAAAAAGTTGATTAGAACCTCTTTATTCAACGAATCAAACAAAAATAATGTTGTTAATGTTAATCCTAAAGAGCAAGAAAATAGTATAAAGAGGGACACTCTACCTAAACACATCTTAGAGCAAGAGGAACAAGAGAAGATTGAAAGGAATCAAAAGAAACAGGATGCTGAACAAGAAAGAAACCGTAGAAAGACACCAGAAGAGATAGAAGCGCAAAATAAGAGACTAAAGGAACTGATGATAGCTTTGGGTGAGTGGGATGAAAACGAGCCGACACAGACCAATCAGAGCGCCTTAAAATAGATAAACGCCCCCTCGCTTGTAAAAAGTTTAAAAAAAATGTATATTTTTAGTGCAGGGAAAATTTAAAGGGAGAATTATTTCCTCTGGATCGACTTTTTTCGACAAAAGTAGTCAAGGATTACACCTTTTATTAATATCTGTAATGTAATATAATCAATCTATGAAAAAAGAACTATTTGCTTCACACGCAATTTAGTTCTTTCCACCTACTGATAAAATACCCCCTTTATCAATAGGCAATATTAATTAATATTCTTGTGTCGGAAACTAGTTTTTGACGTAGGAATGATTTAAGGCTAGGGGTGCATATCCCCTAGCCTTTTTATTTTTTTATATCTTAGGAGGTTTTAAAATGGAACTGGAATTGATATTAAAAGAGTTGAGGATCATTTCATCACGTTTAGACACAATAGAAAGCAAGATAGAAAACGGAATCGATATATTCATAGACGATCTGGAAGGGTGTAGCTTAGTTAAAGAATGGGACTTGATGCAAACTGCCACACTATCGAAAGAATAACTATTTTTACCAATTAAAAACGACCTTTTTAAATATAACGAAGTTATATTATTACTATATTCTGGCGAGTGCAAAGAAAAAGGTTGCTTTGAGGAAGAAGATCGGAATGCGTGATTTACACAGTTTCAACCCTTCCTTTCGCTTGTTTTAGCGTTTCAATAGTCGTTTAATAGGTTCGGTTTCAAAACATTTAAAATAGTTTTAAAAAAGTAGTTGACAAGGGAACATATGTTTGGTAGAGTGTAGAAGAACAAGCAACATTTGCTATATTTTCAAATATATTGAATCGAGGGAGGGAAGGCATGGAAGACAAAGAAAATGACACTTTAGAAGAATCAAATGATGATATCGTTTCCGAGGAATCAAACGCTGAAAGTGAGATTGAAGCAACAACGACATACATAACACTTTCAGAGAATAATGTCTTGCGTGTTGATTCCTCTGTTGATCTTGGTACGTTGCTTGTGTGCGTGTTGTTATTCACTTTAATTGTTATTCAGTCTTTCAAGTGGGTAAGTGACACACTTAGAGAGAGGAGGGGAATAAAAGATATTTGATACCCTCTTAACACATGTTGAAATCGCACAACGCTTTTCCATGTATGCTTCCCCATTCTTAGCTCTACTTATAGTTGATTTTCTTGGGAAAGTGGTGCGAAATAGGAAGAGGTGGTTTGGCGGATGATTTTAGATGAATTTGTGAGGTGGTTTTTTTCACAAAGTGTCGTTCTTGCCTTTCCTTTTATAATCATTACCGCTCTAAGTTTGGTGGTCGGATTGATTAGTTTTGCATCAAAGAAATAAAAAAGGAGAGTGAAGAATTGGATTTTCGAGACATCATAATAGGAGATTGGCAATTATTTCAAGATTTCATGTGGAATTTTGTATTCTCCATCTGGCCTGTAGTTGTTATATTTATCGCCGTTGCCGCTTTCGGGTATCTACTCGAAGTAACCACAGGGGCATTGTCCAACATGTTTAAAAGAGGGTAAAACGGTATGGGATTTTTAACCGCAAACACAGTAAATGACGGTAAAATATTTTATCAGAATTTCTTTAAATTCGACGAAGCCGCTTTTTCTGTACTCACTCATAATGTTGGACAACTACTAATGTTTGTAATGCCTATTGTATTTTTTGCACTGGCTATAGTGTTTTCTAAGCGATTCATTCAGATGGTCAAAAAGATCGTCAAAAAAATGCGTCGGAAAACGTCCAAAGATGATTACCAATATGAGGTGGAGGACGATGAGAGGGAAACCTCCAAACGCACCATAAGGAAATCAAGGACATAAAGAAAAGAACAATTTAGCGAGTTTAAAAATGCGATAGAAATTATAATATAAAAAATAAAATTTAGGAGGAAATTAAATGAATATTTTTTCAGGAGTTACATGGGATTGGGGCTTTACAGCAACGGATATTTTAACAAATGCAATGGTTTTATTCGGGGGATTATCACTATTCATTCTTTTAGGTCTATCTTTCTACTTTGCACCAAAGATCATTCAACTTATCAAAACTGCCGCAAGCTAATAAACATAAAAAGGGGGTGGGGACAAAAATCCCTACCCCCTTTTTTTAATGAAATGGGGACGATATGAAAAGAATTACAATAACTATAATTTTATTGCTAACTATTGCATTTCAACCTATGGTAGCTCATGCCTTATCAGCTACGGTAAATTACAATGGGATGAATAGCTCAGGAAACATACACTTATACTCGCTTAAAGTTGTATTAGCAGAGGGGAGAGCCTTTCAAACCAAACAATATGACCAATATGGAAGTGTCTTGTATACAAGGTCAGGTAATACAGCAGGAGAACATACAGTACAAGCCCCTGTATCATGCGAGCAGACGGGACACAGATTAGAACTATATTCCTTTAATTCAGGGATTACGCAGTATCCGAAAGATGATCAAAGGTATTTATACGCTACATATACCCTAGCTTCTGGAGGGTGTACAACGTCTCATGGGGGGGTTACAGAAACAAAAAACCCGAACTATGAAGGGGGAGGAAGTAGTGCGCCACCTTCAAACCCAACCAATGTAACGAATTCTAAACAATACCTTGCTAATCAAGATGTGTATAAGGTTAATTACTCAGGTTGGGACGGATCAACAACGAATTATAAGATGATTTTCACTAGTGCAAGTGGTACGGTTTATGAAAAATCATATAATTTTGCACCTACAGGAATTCAATATTTAACGTGTAACGGAACCTACGAATTACAATTTTTTAATTCAAGTGGTCAAATGGTATCTAAAACATCACCGATCACAACAAGCTCTATACAAGACCCCACATGTACAAGCTATTCAGGAGACGAAACAGGAGGGGGACAGACAGGAGGAGGGGGAGAAGAACCACCACCACCGCCACCACCAGACAATACAGGATCTTGTAATCAATGTGAAAAACTTAAAGAAGTGCTTGCTTGCCCCGAATGGGAAGAGTACATGGGGGAGTGGGAAAATCTTTTAAGGAAAGTAATTCCACCACCCCCGAATTGGCATGAAGTAGCCAATATCATGAAAGATGCCATTGTTCCAGCGATGGGGCAAGAGATAGAGCGAGTCATGGGGAATGCTAACTATGACGGAAATACAGGAATACAGGAGCCTTCTCTACCAGATTATAAATCTAAAGAACCATTACCAGAAATGAAAGACTTAGATAATAAGATAGATTTTGACTTATCTGAGGAAACCTTGCCAAAGTTTGAAGTCGTAGATATGACCGAAGAAATAGAAATTCCCGATCCTCTTGCATGGGACAATATAGCGACAGAGGCTAAGCCGACACCAAAGTATATAGGAGAAGCGAGGACGGTAGAAATAAAAGAAGATTTAGAATCTAAGAATCCCATTCCAACCAATGAAGGTTCGAGAGAAACAAAGCCATCTGGATCAGTCTCTAGAGATACCAATCCGTCAGACGCAAAAAGTAAAGAAACAACCCCTACACAACTAGGAAGTAGAGAAACAACACCCAAAGAGAATGACGAAATAAAAAAAGAAAAAGACTTAGATAGTAAGGAAACAACACCAAACAATTGGAACAAAGAGTAGGGGGGGTAGACTTGAAAAAAATAATTTTATTTTTGTTTATTGTTTTACTACTTATACCTTCACAAGCTAATGCGAATTCCACTCTTGACGATAACTATTCTACTAATTATCAACAAGGGGGGCTAATAAACAATCATTTGTTTGCAAGAACTATAACATTCGGCAAGAATTACCAAACATCAACTAATTTATTAACAAACAATAACTTGAATTCCCACATGCCAGTCTATAAAGGGGGATATCAATTCTATGAAATCAGAACAACTATTAATTTGCCGAGTGTCAAGTCCTACCGATTACATTCTGATGGAGAAAATGTAAAGATACACTTTATTTATGATAATGGGAAAACATTTACGGTTACAAATCCTAAAAAAGATCACATCAAAACAAATTTACCTTTTGAGCTTAAAAATGTGACATATATCTATTTTCAAGCTGATGGGATTGAACATCTTAGCCGATCAAATTTATATCAATTTAACGTATATACAGATACCGCCTATCAAGACATAACACCGCCAAGTGAAATAAGTAACGTTAACCATACGAAAACGTATTACTCTATAGGTTTTACATGGACTAACCCCCTAGACAATGATTTCAAAGAAGTCATTGTCTATAGAGGAGCTAGTCAAATTTACAAAGGATCGGGCACAAGTTTTTCGGATGGCAACCTAGACTCAAATAAGGAATACACCTATACTTTCAAAACGGTTGATTATGAAGGGAATGTATCTTCTGGAACAACTTTTACTGTTAAAACGGAGCAAGAAGTAACACCAGAAGAAGTAAACAATATTATTCACACAAAAAAAACCCATTCATCAATACATTTAGAATGGGTAAATCCGACGGATAAATATTTTGATTTTGTTGCTATCTATAAAAACGACTTGCTTTTATACAAAGGAAAAGGAACTAGTTTCTCAGATGTTAATTTAAAAGCAGACACAGAATACATCTATCTCTTTAAGACGATAGATACAAATAATAAGTATTCAGAGGGTGTAATCTATAAAGCGAAAACGGAAGAACTACCTCCACCTTTGCCACCTCCAACGTTACCTACAGGATTAAAAGGAGTGGAAGAGGATAAGGCTGTTCAAATCACATGGGACACAATGAAAAATGTAAATGGATATAACGTCTACATGGACGGAGTGAAGCTAAACCCTCATCTACTTACCGTCGCAAAATATAATGTTTCTGGTCTTACAAATGGGCAATCTTATACTTTTCAAGTGTCAGCGGTAAATTCTAGTGGAGAGTCGGAAAAATCAAGCATTGAGTTAACACCAAAAGAGCCACCTCCCCATCCACCCTTAAAACCGACACAGATAAAAGTAATAGCAACGCTAAACACCATTACATTATCTTGGACTAAATCAGCTAATACCGATTTTTATAGAATTTATCGTCATAAGAAGCCAAATGAACAACTATCTATTTATTCATCTAACTTAGTTAGTTCTTCCACTTTTATATATGCGGCTCCAGACACAAAAGAATTGTTAGAAGAGACGACGGATTTATCTTTTGAGATTGAAAATCTAGAGGAAGATACGCAGTATACCTTTTACGTTTCAGCAGTAAACCAACACGGAGAATCTGAAATGGCTGAAATAAAAACCAAAACAAAAAAAGAAGCATTCAAATTCGATGGGGGTTTCATTCCCTTTACTCCTTTTAACATTATCTATAATGCCATTGTACTAATTGGTAGTTTAGCATCATTTATCTTGCTAGGTTTAGCATTTTATTATTTGCCTAAGATCATCCAAACCGTTAAACAAGCAAATAACTAAGGAGGTATTTTTTTTGAACACCCAAGAGATTATGGAATTAACGTTTGTCTATATTAAACTATTAGCCCCATCTATTTTAGTTATATCAGTCGTCATAGTGGCAGAAGACCTTGTTACACTGGTTAAAAAATCAGTTGCGTTTAAATCTAAACAGGATTATTAGATGGGGATCATAGGCAGGCTTTTTGATGCAATTAGGAGATTTTTTGCAGATGCTTTTACCACACTAATGACTTTTTTAAAAAAGATATTTGTGTGGTTGGTTGATGCCATTGCTTTCCTACTAAAACCCCTCTTCTCTTTACTGGATGCAATTTTCTACTTTTTATACAAGCTTGGGTTGCTATTAATAGAGGTTGTTTTTGTAGTCATTGCGGTTGTTCGGTTGCTTCTTGGGTTGCTAATCGGAGGAGCTAAAACAATACTTAGCCTTTCCTATGATGGCAGAGGGGCAAATCTAGGAGGGATGGCGCAACACTTTGAATTTTTACATCCCTTCATTGAAGCCTTGAAATTAAACGTATTAGCAGGGGTTTTTGCTTTTGGAATTTGGGTCATGACATTTTTTGCGGCTCAAAAAATTATTGGGAATTTTAAGTGAGGTGATGATTCAGTGAGGAACTTTATAGATTCACTATTAAATCCAGTGTTGCAAATCTTATCTAAGATAAAAGAGTCTTTGTTGCAAACCTCTACAGTAGCCGCCGCAGGGTATGACCTTAACGCTTATTTTGGATGGATCACCCTTCTAGGGTCTGGATTTTCCACCTTGCTTATGTCCTTGATTGGTAGCTTAATATTTTTAACTGTACTGTACATGATACGCAGTCAATCACGAGTTATTATTTGGTTTAAAGAATTAATTGGGAGGTGGTTTTAAGTGGAGAACGTATATATTTACATTTTAGTTTCTATTGTTTTTTGTGCCTTGTTTATGTTATCTATCGACGAAGCTATCTATCATCTGAGGAATAGGTGGAGCCTGTATAAAGGCAATGATGATGAGACAGAAAATACAACAGAGGGCATAAAAAGAGACATCAAGAAATTCAAAAAGAAAGCAACCATGTTTATAGAGGTATACATCATAAAAAATAAATCATTTAAGAAAAAAAATAGAGTTTGGGGGTTTTAATAGATGCAACCAAGTTATGACTTAATATTTCAATACATTTTTACCATTGGAAGTGCGGCAGGGCTTACTTTTGTATTTACTTTTTTCACATCGTATTACGGGTACAGATTTATAAAAATGAAGTTAGATAAAAGGAGATGGTAGCACATGGCTAAAGTCGTTGGAACAATAGATAGGGTTGTAATAGTTACAGAGGAGGATGATCTTTGCAAGATTATAGAAGTGGACGAGGAACACAGTGGAAACCTCTACTGTGAGGAACATATTCTCCCTCTTAATGATGCATCTTTAGTAAAGATAAGCGAAAAAGGGAGAGTGTTCTTCTACAATTGTTCTCTACCTTATATAAATGAAATTCAACATCTAGCCCAAGTGGAACAAAATCTAGTGATAAATAAAGCTCTCATATTTAAGGGGGAAGAGAACGACAAAAACGGTCCAGGAATGTTTACGTATTTACTTGTTGTTCTCGCTTTTATAGCCTTAGTTGTAGCCATAGCAAACTAATAGGAAGGGGTACACACATTGAGTAAGGACATACAAAAAGTAATCAACAACGATCTGTATAGTGAGCCGCAAGCAGTAACCGCCGATGTAAAACAAGTGATAGAACAACTAGCTGATAAAATAGTGGCTCTTACAGGGTCACAAGTGCGTGCGGTAAACTATTTGGAATACCTGCAAAACAGACCAATACATGGAGGGAAGAAGCCCTATGAAAGCATCGTTCAATCTATACGAAAGGATGCAAAGAAAACAGGGAATGCAGGATTCTTTATAAGAGTAATTGAAGCTATGATACCACGTCCTATACACATGGACGAAAAAGGATTCAAGGCGATGATTAAAGAACAGCAGAAATAGTACAATATTAGAGGGATATGTATACAAGAATCGCTTCAGGAAGTTCCTGAAGGAAGTAAATATGTATACAAAAAGGGCGAGCTGCACTCTTTGTCAGGAAGGTAATTGTATACAAACAGGCGAAAAAACTATGCGGATCAGTACAAATCATTCCAGGAAGCAGTATACAAAATAATAGATAGACTAAGGGGAGGAATTAAAGTGCCTTTTGTTATCGGGGTTGAAGGTGGGTATGGTACAGGGAAGACGTTTACAAGTGCGGTAAAAAGCCACTTATGGAAGGCTCAGACTGATGCACAAATATTCTCGAATTATCGTTTAAGGGACGCTTTTCTCTTTGAACATTACGAAGATTGGTTTAGGGTCGCTCATATGCATGGTACGATCATCGTCTTTGATGAGTCACAGAAAGATTGGGATGCTAGACGGTTTAGTGGCTCGTCCCAAGTGGATAAAACCCACATCATGAACTATGTCCGCAAGATGAATTCTATCTTTATGTTTGTTCTTCCCGATTTTTCCGATGTTGATGCAAGAGTGAGGAAAATGTGTGAGATTCTTATCCATCTGGAAAGGTCTAGGGATGGCACAATCATAACAAAAGTATTTGATTATACAGATAAGCGGTTTGGTGATCATGGACGGCTGATAAAAAAGGAATACCTTTCTTTTGAAAAGCAAAAAACGATCTTTAAACTGAATCTATATAATACAAATCAAATGGTATTAAGCTTTCCAATGCCACCACAAACAGAGGTGGACACTTTTTTCAAACAACTGGACGATATACACAGTGCGGCTGTAAAAAGAGAGTATCCAGAAAGAAAAGATATACAGATCATGACGAAAGATGATCTTGAGATAGATTATATCTACAATCCAAATCATTTCGAGGAGGTTATGGAAGATGCTACAAAGCAAGACAAAAAATCCAAGTCAGTATTTATTCCAAGTGTCAAAGATAGCAAAAAACCAAGGGAAAAAAGTGAACGAAGTAGCGAATTTATTCTTGTTTGACGAGTTGCATCGGCAACACAAAGAAGAAGAACAATATAAGCTTTTCCAGATGTGTTGTGAAGCTACAAATCACATGGCGATACATGCACAGAAGCTCACCGAATACATGAGGAAGAAACATAGTGCTAACAAAGTGAGATTAGGAAGAATGTTCTTTTATATGTTTCCAAGGGATCAAATACCCCATGAAATCTATTATAAAGTAGTAAGGCCAACACTAGGCGATCAAAAAGGGGTCGTGTAGGGATTTTATAGAAGGAAGTGTATAAAAACATTAGGAGGGCTTTAAAATGGGTATAGGAGCCATCTACAAGGTGGAAGCAGGATCTTTTCTGTATGGTGTATATTTTATAATGGTGGGTGTGTAGAGTGACTATCTTTGCAAACGTAAAGTCCAAACACAGACCACTAAGTTATGAAGAGGTGAAAGATCCTAAAGTGATATGGGATGCCAAGAGAAAAATTAGAGAACACGAAGTTTTAGCACTCACATTTTTTGAGTATCAAGGAGACAAACTTTCTTATCGTTACCATACGGATCAAGCTAATAAATTAAAAACAAATATATTGCACAAATACGGTATTATCATCTAGGAGGGAAGAAGCGTGGAAGAACAGGAAAGTAAGATTGAAAAATTCGCATATAAAATAGAGCCGATAATAAACTTTTTTGTAAGTATAATAGTTGTAGCTATAGGTACAGTTATAGGGGGAGTTATTTTTTTAAAAATGTTGTTTGAATCGGGGACTCTTGTACCAATTTTAGAGCATATTATAAATTACTCCAATCAAAATTTAGTTGATACCCTTATAGAAAAAGGGGCTATGTAATCAATTTATTTTAGTTGTGTATACAAATATTCGCCCTGGGATCTCCTTCAGGAAGTAATTTATCCAATATAAATAATATAATATCCATTATTCGTTTTATAATACCCATTATATCATTATTTTTATCCGTTATTCAACAACAATTATCCGTAAGAAGTTTTTTATTTTTTATCTTTTTGTAAAATTGAGTGTTGTGAAAATTTTGAAGTAATCTTTAAAATCATTTGAGTTAGAGCCAATTCAGTACATTATCATATGAATTTAATTACTAGTATCCGCATCGTTACGCTTATATCCTTTATATTTCACTAGATGGTTTAATGCAAAAATAGCCTACATCCTTAATAAAATGTAGGCTATTTTATAGATTTATTTGATAAAGTTACACTTGACATGGCTATTTTATCAACTGGAAGTTAGAGCGTGAAATATTGGTTGATCGGCAAATAAAATGAAGAATAGTTTTCGCACCAATAACTGCTTTTTCATTGTTGGGAAATAGTTCGTTTAAAAAGGTTTATATTCTTTACCTAATCCAATACCTCTTCCTTCCTTCATCCACTTTTCTTGTTTCTTTTCAGTCGTACTTCTGTTTCTTTTAGCCATGAGATCACTCCATCCTAGTAGCGTCATGCTGAATAATTATAAAGACCACACCTTAGACTTTAGTAAGTTCTAAGGTGTGGTCTTGTAGATACAATTCTGTCCTTCAGTAAAAACTTTTAAACTGTACCACTAACTTTTTAAATATAGAAATGAAAGGTCACATTTTAAGCAGTCTTTATTTTAAAAAAGCGTACTTTATTTTAAATAAGCAATCTATTTTTAAAATAAGCAAACTTTATTTTAAACCTACAACAAGAGGATTATTAGAAGAATTGCAGGAAAAGCAACAGGGAGAGCCTTAGGAAAGTTCTTGAAATAATACCCCTATAAAAAAGCTTACTACTCTTATTGTAGTAAGCTTTTTTATAAATTATCTACTTTTTAATAGAGATTATTTGATCAACTTTTGCTTTTATATCGGGGCGTTTATCAGCGTATTCTTTGAAAGCTTCTTCTATTATGTCTTTTTGATCTACGTCTGCAACAAAAGCCCATGTTTTGAGGTACTGAACAACGTCATTTGAGAGCCTAAAAGAGATTGGTTTGTTACTCATAACTCTTCACCTCCTCTTGTTTAAATAAACTGTATATAAGGCTATTCCAAGGGCTAAAAGCGATATTCCGAAGGCTACATATTCCATAGTGGTTTTACCTCCCTTTGACGAATAAAAATAATGAGAGTATGATAATAATAATATAGTGGTACAGGAGAGGGGTTATTAATCCCTCTTGCCTGTATGTGTTTGTTTTACTTCCTGCGCCCCTTTTTACGCCTTGACCGCGTATTTCGGGGTTTTTTGTTGCTCTTTTTAGTTGCTATTGTGTTTATAAGCACAATTGTAGCAACTAAAAGATTAACAAGCGAGGTAGTAAGTACTACCTTCTCCACCATACTATTTTCCTCCTTTCGGAGAGCATTACCACACTCTCTATGTTGTGTTATAAGCTGGAAGAGAACTGTTATACTTCATTTACGAAATACCTCATGAAGAGTTCACAGAATATAGCAAATTAAAACAAGATAGAGTAATAGAATAATAAAATACTGATTATCCATATATTATTAAAAACTCTTTATTTTAGTAGATTACTGGTATATAATGGTGATGACTTTAAAACAAAAGGGAGGATACATATTGTGAAAAAATTCATCAAAAAAACAGCAATATTATTTACTGTAATGGCGACTATTGGGATTATTGGTTTTAGTATTGCTGAAGCAGCGCCAACAAATCAGATTGCAGAAGAACAAAAAGAAGCGTTATACAATCAATACGTTCAAATTATTAAAGAGGTAGTAGAGGAACATCCTGGTGTACTAATGGAGCTTGTGCCATTTGAAGAGTTCACACAGGATGGTTGGGTTAAACCAGAGGAATTTAGAAAGTTAGCTATTGAAAGAGCTAATGCAAAGTTTGTTGTTGATGTTGAACCACAGGCTGTTTCTATGGACATTACTCCTCTTAATGATGGCGAATTTACTCCTCAATCTACTGTTAGTGCAACGAAAAAAGCTAGTATTACAACTGGTGGATTGTCTAGGGACATATCTATAACCGGTACTTTTACTACTCAGTATAGTTCAACTCTTAAAAGACAGGTCTTTTCGGGAATATCAAGTTTAACATCCTCAGGAGGAACTAATACTGAAAAATGGACTGAATCAGGGAAAAGCTCAAGGCTTATAGATGGTGGTCGAACGTATTCTACTATTGTTAGTGGAGGATATACAATTAATAATCTTACTTCGTATCATCACATAAATGTAGACTTTCATTGTAATGCAAATGGTGGCGTTAGCTAATTGATGAGAAAATATCCATAAATGAAAGCAAAAAAGCCCTAGTCAAGGGCTTTTTTGCTTTATTACATGCATCTACAAGGGTCTAAATTGATTTTAAGTCCTTAGTCTTTCGCTAATGGGTACAGGTCACCATAGCTATTAGGTTACATAATAACAGCTATCGGACTCTGCCATACTACATTGTAGCGTAGAAGATCAATCTTCAAATTTGATTAAAATAGACGATTTAAGACAATTTTACAACTCGGGAAATAATGATTTTTATTTGGTTATGATCACCTTCATATCTCTCGATTTCTTAAAATATCTCCCAATTCTAGTTTTTGTCCTGGAACTATTCCTTTTGACGGTTCTATATTAATCCCAGATCTTAGTGAGTCCTTTAAAAATTGCTCTATTGTGACTGTTCTATAGTAGTCATCTAAAACCTTTTCCCATTTTTCATACTTGTTCATCGTCCAGATCGCCACCATTTCCACCAAGATTTTTTTTCTTCAGTTGTAACTGCGGTTAACTTCTTTGTCTCCTGGATCTCACGGAGCACAGCCATTAATTGTTCATCTCTATGATTGATGTTTTTATCAATATATTCTTGTTGTTGATCAAGCCTTTTTAATAGTTCTTGATTAAATTCCTCTTGTTTTTCTAGTTTGTTCATTATTTTATCAAGCAACACTTTGGACTCACTTTGAACGATGTCGTTCTCGTCCCCTTTATGCTCTACTTCGTGAACGAGGGTCGTTTGATTTGGTCTTTCAACCGTTGATAATATTGCGTTCACTGCGCCATTCAATGTTACACCCTTCGTTTTCGATACCTCTTTAAACCTTCTCAAAATGATTAGGTCTTGATCGTTGAATGCACGATTATTATTCTGATCCTTATTGAAGTTATATCCGTTCTCCTCGAGTAGTAGACACCATCTCCGTAGGGTGCTATCTCCAATTTGTAAGATGTCAGCTACTTCTTTATTCCAGTAGATCATCTTAAAAACTCCTTCTGCTTATTTTTAACATTCAACAATTTTAGGGATGGATTTTCTTTTTTCTTTCTGGATCTCTTCAACAACCATTCTACACTTTTGCATCTCATGCCAGAGACTACACTCTCGTTTGCAGTAATTCACATCGTCAAAGGTTGCTTTTCCTGAATCCACTTTAGGTGGCTTCGTACATTCACGACAGATATCTAATATTTTTCCTATTTTAAGTCTCTTTTCTTGTAATATATCTTCCATGACAATCCAACTTTCTGGTATTTTTTAAAATAGCCCTCAGACGGTCAGAAGCGCCCTGAATTCGATTTTCAGGTGTATTACCATTGTCGTTAGTCAAAAAATGAGCAAGTGAGACTCTCAGAAGGTCACAGGACTATTGCGTTCCCTCTAACCAATTGTAAAAACTAAACTCTATTTTTGGGTTACTAGCAACTTGTCCTACTTTTCTCATTTCTACTCGCTTTAACTGCAATTTCAGATCTGCTTTAAAGAATCCTATAATACTAGTAACTTTGCCTTCTTGGAATCCTTTTATAGTTTTTTCTAATGCTCGATCTATAGCAACACAAGGAACGTCTTTATTGGTTTCTAACAAGGCTAATTCTAATTCATGAATTAGTTCTAAATCTCTTAAATCATTTCTCTTTGCCCATGTATGTAAATGGTTAATAGCAAGTTCTGTAGAGGTTGATTTTTCTTTTTCTTCTTCAGCCCAAGGCAAATTATTTTCAATTTGTGAATCTATATATAATTCATCATCATCAACATTAAATTCAAGATCATTAATATCTAATACATTATTCGGTTCTATTTTGGAACCAGAGCCTGGTTCTATTTTGGAACCAGAGCCTGGTTCTATTTTGGAACTAGAGAGATCCGATTTCATTTTTCTTTCTTCTGGTTTATATTCTGTATCATAATCACGTATTTGAATTAGCGGTCTTGTAGCAAGTGTAGGATCGTTTTGCGGATACTCATATACGATTATGTTAACTGGATTTTCTTTTAAGTTACCTTCTATTTCAAAATCTTGAAGATCAATAAAACCATAATTCCATAGTGGTCTTATTATTTTGTTATAAAACTTTCCTTTTCCTATCCCTAACTTTTTCACAATACTATTCATAGAATTTGGGATAGCATCAGCTTCTCGATCTGAATGGCTACGATCTGCCCAAGTGTAAAATTCCAACCAAGCACAAAAAGCGTCTTTACCTAGCTTTTTCATCCAGTCGTCACAAGCGACAAAATGAAGCTGCGGTAGACGCAATTCCCCTCTAGTCTTTTTTCTTCCTGAAATAAATTTAACACTCACAAAAATCTCCTCCTAAATGTTGCAGGAGAAGTCTTCTTGTCGTAGAATAATAAGTAGTAAACTTAATGGACAAAGAAGACTTCGTCTTTCCTTTGGATAGACTTGTCCTGCTTGATATGTGAGATAAATCGTCTAGCCACGCAAAGCTTAGGACGGTTTTTTCTCGTTTCTAACACAATTCGACATGAGGCAAAAAAATCCTTTTTGCTTGGAATGAATAAATGATTAGCCCCCAAAAACTATAGCTTTTAGAGGTCTATCCTCCGGTAAATTTGTTTTTGTTAGGGAATTCCGAAGGAATTTATATTAACCTAGATTTCGCAGTTGAACTTCAATAAAATTGTCAATAAAAGTTGAAAAGGTGCGCCATATCAAGGAAAATGGAAGTTAACGAGACCACCATAGACCCTTGAGAGGAGCACCCATAAGGTGAATATTAAACGAAATTTATCCACAAGTAAAGAGATAAATGTAGAGTTTTCGCTTTCTAATGCCACTACATTTGGCGGAGCACTCCCAGTGTTAACCTACATGAAAAGAGTAAAGCTTGAGAAACACTTTGACGATGCACTTGCGTTTTCAAAGGGACCCACGGCTACGTACACGTTGCCTCAAATATGCCTTACCCAGGTCGCAGGAAGAATTCTTGGAAAGAAACGCATTTGTCACTTCGAGGAGATCGAGAAGGACCCGCTTTTGACTAGAGAACTTGGTCTTGTGGGTGGCAAACTACCCGACACGACGATCTTATACAAAGACCTGGATCGTTTCGACTCTGATGAAAAAATCCAGATGCTCAAGCTTGTCAATGATCAGGTGAACATGCGACAACTGAAGAATCAAAAGACGGTAATTCTGGACTTCGACTCCTCCGTAGAGACCGTCTACGGTCACCAAGAAAAAGCCAACGTGGGCTATAATCCAAGAGATCATGGGAAAGCCAGTTTGCATCCGTTGCTCTGCTTTGATGGGATTAGCCATAACGCATTGAACTTCGAATTACGTGCCGGTAATGCCTATACTTCTGATGGCACACCCGAAATGCTAGAAGATACATTGAAACGTCTACCTGACAACATTGAAACCCTTTACTGCCGTGGAGACAAGGGGTTTGGCAGTGAGAAGATGTATGCGTCTTGCGAAGGGAAGATGATCGGCTATGTCATCAAGATGAAGCGAAGCAATCCCTTGTTCAACCTGGGGCTCAGCAGACCTTGGTGCCGATTTCATGAGGGAACACACATCATCGAATACACCGAGTTTGAGTACCAAGCTCAAGGTTGGAGTATTCCCCGACGCATCATTGCTGTTCGCACGAAAGAAGTCGTGGACGATGAACAAATGGCTCTTTTCCCAGAGTACGGTTGGGAATACGAATGGATTGTTACCAACCTTTTCTGGGAGGGAGAAGATATATGGCGTTTCTATAACCATCGTTGCGGGATGGAAAACTACATCAAGGAAGCAAAAAATGGTTTTGCCTTAGATGCGATTACCAATGACGGTTTTTACCCAAATGCTGCAGATGCCATGTTGAAACTCATTGCTTACAACGTGTACCAAGGATTTAAGAGCGAAGTTGCGCCAGAAGCAGTAAAGGGTTACACGGTCTCTCGTATGAGAAGGGTCTTTTGGATAATACCAGCGGTATTGGTCTCACATGCAAGGCAATGTACGCTTAAGCTGTGGGACGGCTTTGCTCAGCAGGCGTTGTGGATAACCATGTTGCAACGATCTCGTCAAATCACCTGACCAACATACAACAACTGGAAACGAAGCTGCAGCCTGTTACTGGGAGGGGGAAATTCTACCCTCTGTACGATCATAAATCAAATTTATAATCCAAAAATGTATAATTATTACATGTATTCTGTGGATAACTTTATGCACATCATTAGTTATTCACAGTGCGAAATCTAGGTTTAAATACCTCCATCCCTTCTTTTATCTCTTCTGGCACTTGAATTGGTGAACGTGACATTATTTTGTATACCCCTTCCTAGATTGTTTTGTGCGGATCTGCATAGTCCCTTAAAATATTTGTATACACATTAACACTTGGCCAAGAGTGCAGCTCAACCTTTTTGTATACTTTTTTCGCTTCCTGAAGATCTTCCAGGAACGCTTTTTGTATACATATTAACTTACTACGATCTCCTATTATGTTTTAATAATCTTTCCTTACAACTCTTTTAAGTACATCTTTATCATTTTCTTTTTTAAATTCGATGTAATAGGTTTCTCCTTGAAATAAAACGTAGTCCGCACCATGCCAGAAGGATCTCTGTATTAAAAGTGTCTCTTTATCTGTATCAAAGTAATCTGCTAGAGCTTCATACTTCATTTCTTTCAACACCTCAAGCGTTTGCCTTTTTTCTACCCCGACTTCTACAACTAAATTATGCAAAAAAACCACTGTTGTAAAAACTACAATAACAACGATGCCTATTATTATCATCTTTGCAAAAAAGCGATTAATATCTTTTTCATATCTCATTTTTTCGGCTCTCCTCTACTTCCATCTAATATGTTCTATCACTGGATACTTACCACTCATTTTAACAAGATACCTCATTAAAACGATATATTCATGTATTAATTTTATCATATACCACCATCCCTACTGTATTTACATTTTTAATTTCATACTGTATGATTCATATGAATCATATCATGTGAACTAATGTGAAATCAATCTTTTTTTCACACGATGTGAAATAATGTGAATTGGGATGAATTTTGATGGTTTTAACTGTACAAGAATTGTTCCATAAGATTAAAGAAGGGGAGTCCATTTCAAAGGTTTCTATACGTCTTGGTATAGATAGAAGCACAATAGGGAAAAGACTTAAAAGGATTGGTTACAAATACGACAATATAAGTAAATCATATAAGTATGAGGGAGAGGGAGAGGAACCTTTGGAATATAATTTATTAGAAGATATTTCACCTAATATCATACAAGGTGAATTCATACAGGATGAACATGAAAAAGAATCCAGATTCACACAAGGTGAATTCACACAGGATGAAATAAATATGTTAAAAGAAATTATAGTAAGTTGGAAAGGTGGGGGGACTGATAACAAGGACGATCTTCGGGATCGGATAGAGGAGCTAGAAAAAGGCGATAGGGTTCGTGATACCGTTGTAATGGACAAAGGTATCTGGAAGAAAGTTAACCAGTACAAGAAGCGAGGTTTCAATAAGTCAGATGTACTCCATCTAGCTTTGATTGATTTCTTCCAGAAGTATGACGGATAAATACAAAAAGACTAGAGAAAAGCCCTCTAGTCTTTTTGTATACTGCGAAAATACAGTATATCTACAAACGTGTTGAACGTTTATTATTAGCTTATAGAATATTAGAGTGTAAAGCATCATACAAGTTCACTAAATGAATCAAAATGATGTTTACTTTGAATCACATTGATGATATTGTATTAATAACGATTAATTGGAGGTGTTACGATGGCAGGCATTAAAAGACAAAGCATAAACTTTCCAGAGGGTTTAAAAAGAGACTTGAAAGAAATTGCAGATGAAACTACATTTAGCGTGAATGACCTTGTAGTTATGGCAAGCTATTCCCTAGTTTCTAATTATAAAGACAAAGGGACTTTCATTTTTGCTGATCTATTAAATCCAGAACATAGGAATAAAAAATGAGAACATTGCTAAAATATACTTTCAAAGTTAAAATATAGACAAGCAATACCAAAAAAACATAATAATAGCCTATTGCACATTTCACACCTGTACAATAGGCACTTGCCCAACTTATACCCCTATAATTTGGGCTTGGTATCAATAATACACCATAAAGGTGACGTATTGAAACCGAACCGACGTTCGTTTTTGTGGTGCGTTGGTTTTTTTGTTAATAAATACAGTAAATACAAGTAAAAACAAAAAGTAACCAATTTTTAGGGATTGGTTACTTCGAGAGTTTCTACGTCCATATGGAACAAAATATATCGCTTTAATTGTACCACATGGAAATAGATTCTTTCAATATCTAAAAATTGGAGGAATGAAACATGTCATTTATAAGAACGGTAAAAAAAGAAAACCCTTTTGTCCAACTGGATAAGTATTTCATCGGAAACGGAACTCTATCTCTAAAATCCACTGGTTTATTAACGTATTTTTTAAGCAAGCCTGACAACTGGCAAATAAGAATGAAAGATGTTCAAAATAACTTTGATGATGGAGAAACATCGGTAAGAACGGCGATTAAGGAACTAATGCAAAAAGGATATGTTCATAGAGTGAGAGAGAGGTGTGAAAAAGGAAGATTAGGAGACTATACATATATGGTTTTCGAACGTCCAGATTACAACCCTTACTATGAACCTAAACGTGAAAATCAAGTCTTGGAAAAACCTAAACGTGAAAATCCAGTACTGGAAAATCCAAGACTGGAAAACCACGCCTTTAATAATAATGATTTAAATAATAATGATTTAAATAATAATGATTTAAGATCTATCTATCAGTGCGACCTACCAAAAACCATTAAAGATTGGTTGATCAAAAAGAATGATAGATTGATAGATTCTAATGTTAATCACATTTTAGAAATTTATAATGAAAACATTGTTGATGAGAAAACATTCTTGTTTGTTCTCGCAAATGTAAGCGAAGCTAAGAATATAAAGAATTTTAAAAAGTTGATTAGAACCTCTTTATTCAACGAATCAAACAAAAATAATGTTGTTAATGTTAATCCTAAAGAGCAAGAAAATAGTATAAAGAGGGACACTCTACCTAAACACATCTTAGAGCAAGAGGAACAAGAGAAGATTGAAAGGAATCAAAAGAAACAGGATGCTGAACAAGAAAGAAACCGTAGAAAGACACCAGAAGAGATAGAAGCGCAAAATAAGAGACTAAAGGAACTGATGATAGCTTTGGGTGAGTGGGATGAAAACGAGCCGACACAGACCAATCAGAGCGCCTTAAAATAGATAAACGCCCCCTCGCTTGTAAAAAGTTTAAAAAAAATGTATATTTTTAGTGCAGGGAAAATTTAAAGGGAGAATTATTTCCTCTGGATCGACTTTTTTCGACAAAAGTAGTCAAGGATTACACCTTTTATTAATATCTGTAATGTAATATAAT
>MWWI01000064.1_pt1 | contig 22185 bp, 32 predicted proteins | sample 1047321 | NCBI WGS metagenome assembly MWWI01 (sample SAMN06349966, study PRJNA376086) | soil metagenome | isolation source: FI-1 sample Antarctic (ecotone) soil | place: Antarctica | reverse complement strand
GTCTCTTTGCAAGGTTTTACAGAATAATGTCTATCCTTGAAGCGTCTGTTAAGGGCTGCGGCTAGAGAGTCGAGCGGATCGCGGGTAAAAGATTTGACTAACTTCAAAGGTGAATCTTTGCCGGTGTCGTTAACGATTATAAATTTAGTTGTTTCGTTTCTCATCGTCGTTTAAAATTTGCGCGTCTAAAATTGAATCAATTTCAGAAGCCGGATAATGGTAATTATAAAGATCAAATTCCAGGTTTATAATTCCAATCTGCAAATCTTTATTTTCTCTGATTAACTTTTCAATTTCATTATTTCGCCGGTCAAGGGCAACGGCAAAAACGATTAAGAAAATTCCACTTAATAACAATAAAATTGTTTCGGTGTTAATCATTCCGGCTTTGAAACTTGAGAATGTAATTTGCAATATGTTCCGTCATTTAAAGGACAATCTTTTCTTTTGACGGCTTCGCATTTCCATTTACTCAAGCAAGTTTTGCAAAAGTGAAAATGACGATTATTTTTCAGCTGTTTAAATTCATCGTCTTTGTGGTTAGACATAATAAAATTAAATTGTCTGTGTCTGTCTTAGACTGTCTGAATGCTGGAATACAAAGAATTAAAAAGGTGTTTTTTTAACTCTTTGTATTCCGTTTCACCGGCTTCTATTTATTCAAAAACACCTTTGAAACTGCTAAATAGTTACCTTGTTGCCTTTCGGCTATAATATCAAGTTAATAATTCAACGGTTAATTTCTTCCAGGTCGCATCGTCAAAATATCTTTTAGCTATCAGCTGCAATTCGGCAAATTTTAGATACTGCAGCGCATCTCTAAAAAGTTTCTTAAAGTCTGTGTCTGTCTGCGGTAAATAACTAAGGTTTTCGCCTCGCTCGACGGCTGCAAGTGTGGCTTTTAAGTATTCGCGCATTTCTTCGGCATCTTCATTGTTGCCGGTGATCGCGGGCGCGTTTGCGGGCTTTGTTTGCGCTGCAGCCGGTTTTTGTTCGGATCGCGCCGGTGCGCTGCGCTTTTGATCTGCGCGGCGTGAATCGTAAAATGCGGCTAATTCAACTCCATAATCCAGTAAATAACTGTCAAATATGATCCTGGCTTGGTCAAGGTATTCTTTAAGGCGGGCTTTGAAAACTTGCCAAAAATTTGTTGATTCGACATTCCGCAGTTCTTGGATCAGTTTAAAAACTAAATTATCAAATGTGACGGCTTTTGCGTTTCCTAGTTTTTTCGTGATTTTATACCAGGTTAAAAGCCGGTTTGATTTATTTTCTTTTACTTCCCGGAACAACTGCGGGTTGGCTTTTTGAAGTTCTTTGCTGCGGGCAACGTCGCGCAATTTGCGGGCTTTATTTTCCTTAACTTGTTTTAATAGCCGTTTATATTCATCTTCAATGAAAATCTCCGGCAATGGAAAGCCGGCATTAAGTATGCGGTTTTGTCGTGAGATCGCGGCGTCTGTGTCTGATAAAATTGATTCTTTCTCAAATAACGGAGATCGTAAAACATAAAAATTCGGTTTCCCTTGCCCGTCTGATTGAATTATTTCTAACAGTTCCGCATTTTCTAAATTGTCGAAACATTGTCGAATTGTAGAATTTCCTATTCCTAATTCTTCGGCTAATTTGTGAGTATTAAACGGGATTCCGCGCTCACAAAGCAGCTGCAGTGTTTCATAAATAAAAACATCGTCTTTATTTAAAATGTGATATTGAAAAAGATATACCAGGCGCAGCACCTTAAACGATTTCATAAAATCGTGTCCGGCTTCGCGGTATGCTTCGGAAAACTTTCCGGTGTATTGTTTTGTTGATTCGTCGTAATAGTGGGAACTAATTACTTTCGGCGGTGCAGTTTTTCTGTTCGTCAAATTAATTTCAGGCATCGTTTTTCCTTTCCTTCTAGTTGCAAAACGGGAAACGGTGCGCTAATATCAAAGACACAATAAGCCGTGTGTTTGATGAGCGCACAAAATCGAATCGAGTCAAGTTAGCAGCTTGGCTCTTTTTATTTGGTTTTAATTTACTCTGATTTAACGTCATTGGCAAAATGGCGACAGAAATTTATGTCTTGCCGGACGTTTTAAAAGGAAAGTAGCTTGAGTTGATACTTTTATCAATTTCTCGCTATGATGAGAAAGCCGTAAGGCTTGTGCATCGGTTTCCGGTCGTCCAGCAAGACGTTCGGTGTAATAAGTTCAAACTGTCGCTTAGTTTGAGCTTTCCGATGCCCAAACTTTAGCAAAACAAACTTGTTTATACAAGCTGCCTTGCTTCCCGCAAAACTCAATTGAGAAAAGAATTGTTTCATACTTGAAACAATATAATCAAGCAAAATTTGCCAATCTTAAGCCACTATTTTTAAGCATACATTTGCTTAACTCAATAACTACTTACCTTTCATCTACTTTTTAATACAATCCGGTTTTTAATCCGGCTTCGAGCGATCGCGCTTGAGCGAGCGAACATGCGCCGGTTTTTGTGCCAAGTTTGAAACAACCAATTTTCCACAGATTTATAAAATGTTTCGTCCTGTATGGGACGTAATAAAAATGTTTCGTCCTATATGGGACGTAAGGTTTAAATGTTTCGTCCTATATGGGACTTAACACCTATATTCATATACAGGATTTAAAATCTCTTTATTTAGAACGGAAAAGTTGCGGGATTAAATGCCGGTTTCTGTGGAAAAGTAGAAGTAAATCATTATCGGATGCCGGAACTTTTCACAGATACGCGCTGCCGCGCAAAAGGACAAAGCGTTTAAATTTTTATTTGGTTATCGGTGAAAGTGCAGTTATCCGCAGTGAAACGGAAAGCGGTTTGCTAAGGTGAATTTCAAGCCGCATGCCGTTCGGAAAAATTATCTTGATTCGATTGTCGGGAATATGCCATTCTTTATATGGCTACTCGCAAATCTCAATTCACAAAGATTTGCTCACTTCTCTAAATCAAAAAACAAAAAAGGAAAAATAAAATGATGAAAAAGATTCTCTTTTCTCTGTCTCTAATTGTGCTTTTGGTGAGCATTGCGCCCGCGCAACGGCGGAAAACTAGCCGGTCGCGGACAACAAAGCCAAAAGTGGTTTATATCGCATCCGCGCCGAAAGTGGTTTATGTTACCGTTCCGGCTGCGCCCGTTGAATCACCAATTGTTGAAAAGGCTTTTGCTGTCGGCGCAAATAGTTTTAGCGGTCATCCGGTTTATGTCGCGGATGTTAAAAGGCTTCTCGGACGTTTTGAGGCGACTGGCGGCGGACGAAATGATATTCGGGTGTTAATTGTAGATGCGGACGGATTGACTAATTTCAAAAACGGAAATCAATTCAGTACTTACTTTGATTCGGGCAATGTCACCGTTGGTAATTTCGATGTCAAACTTGCCGGAGATAAATGGTATTACATCATTTTCAAAAATTACTATTGGTTCGGCGGAAAAGCTGTAACTTTGAAGCTGCAAGAATTTGGAAATTAAACTGTGCGAACTATACACATAGTTAGACGCTTTTTAGAAAAAAGTATGACTTTTCAAGTTTTGTTACATTTTCAGCCGAAATGTAAAGTATTGTATCTAAATGCTTCGTTTTGCCCTAGTTAAATCGGTTTCAATTGCTACTTAATCGAAGTCAAAAAAAAGCCTGGTATTCCACTTTAACCAGGCTTTTTTTTGGCGGCGGAAAACGTCCTCACTCATTTTCCGTATGTCGTCAAACTTTTTCTAATTCTTTGATGACTTCCTTTAGAAACTTTACAAAAGCCGGTTTATCTTCTTTTTTGACAATAAAATCATCGTCGTCATTATCTAAAGCAACTCTGATTAATAATTTGCCTTTCCGGTCGTTGCGGATTTTAATTGCTGAATCCACATCATCGAAATAAAATTCGGTCATATTTCTATTGATTCGACGCATAAATTTAATGAAAGGGGCAAAGGCGAAAATCCCCTTTCTGCAAATTCAAGTCGCCTTTATGCGCGGGTATCCTGTTTTATTGCTTCGGCGGTGTTTCGGCTGCAGTTGCGGCGGTTGCGATCTGTTGCGTCAATACTTGATCCATTGCCGCGACTGCAGCCCGCAACTTATCATCAACTTGTAATTTCTGATTCCAAAGCGGTTTAAAAACTTCCTTTTGATCCGGCGTCAATTCGATTTCCTTTCCGCTCGAAAGTGAAATTTGCGGGAAAATGTCGCCGGTTGGTTTGTCGTTATCGTCGAGCCGGTCAACTGTTTCATACAAAACAATTGCAGACATTGGAAAAGTGCAGTTTGTTGCAAGTGTTATCACGCACGAATTGAGCGCGATTGACATTGACATATAGTAATTAAAAATCTCAAAAGGATTCATAAAATTTTCTCCAAAAATTTAATATCGCGGTTTGTCTATTTCGTTTTTAAGTTCCGCGTGTAACTTGAAAACGTGCGGTTTGTTGACATCTAAAAAACTAAAAATTGCGATCCTGGCTGCTGATCGAAACATATTCGATTCAATTTCAGTTTCGATTTCCTTAACAATTATATTTTTGAGTTCTTCAAAAGCCGTTTCTGCTTCGTGATTGGCTGCCAGGTCAATAATTCCGACGAGCGGCGGAAAGTCTATTTTAAATTCTTCCAGCCATTTCGCGCCGTGCTGCTTTTTCCATTCTTGAATTGTCCGGCTTAATTCGATCCGTCCGGCGTCGGTAATTAAATTTTTGTAAAGATTTATTTTTTGCTGCAAATCCATTTTTTTTATTTTGAAAAGAAAAAATACTGAACGATTAAAAGGTTGCCGCAATCCAGAGAAGCGCGAAAAGCAAGATAGATACGCAGCCGGTTAATACGGCATTTTCCGCTTCGATACAGTCTTCACAAAGGCTGCCTTCGATTGTAAGTTTCGCTTTGCACGACGGACACCAATCAGATTCTTTGATATTTATTTCAGCCATAATTTTATTTGTCGGTTTCGAGGTAAATATTTAAATCGTGTTGAGATTTAATCTCACTTAATTTAAACGGTGTTGTTGAATACAAATGAACATAATTTTTTGAATGAACATCAATTCTTAAAATTGAGTTTTCAAATTTCAATTCGATTTCCGTTGTTTCTTCCGAAACTTTTTCAACTCTTACAACTTCCATTTTTTAATCCTCAAGCCGGATCGAATGAATTATATTTAAAACAGGTGTTTCCGCTGCAGCTGTAACGTCGTTTTCGGTTGTTTCCTGTGTCTGTGGCTGCGTTTTATCGCTTTCGACGGGTAGATCGTTGTTTCGTGGTTGTTGGAAAGCTGCAAGGCTAAAATTCGGCGTCTGAACTTGCGCCGGTGTTTTGGCTTGCATCAAATTTCCAATTAACAAACTTCCGCCTTCAATTGTGCCGGCTATAATATCTCCGAATTTATTCTGAATTTGCTCGTTTGAAATAAAAGCGTTTGCTATTATTTCCCAAAATCCCTGCGGTTTATCAGTTTGATCGTCGTGCGGTATATCAAACGCGCTGCGGATCGTCATTTCTATTAAATCCGGTTTGCCGGTTGTTAATGCTTTTTCGATTAAAAGCAGTTTTATGTTTTCTCTGACGTTTGCATTCGGCGCGGGCGCGGGCTGCATAACCGGCTGCAGCTGTTCCGACTTTGGGCTTAATAACTCGTTTAGTTTTTTGTGCTTTTCAAAAAACAAAATCATTTTGTCCGTCTCGTCTAAAGTTTCGCCGGTTTGAGTTGACGGCTGCGGATTGGGGGGATTTTGTAAATTAGCGGTTTGTTCGCCGGCGTGATCGGCTGCGGAAATTTGTTTTAATTCTTTTTCGATCTGCGTTAAAAATGGCGGATCGCTTAAATTTTTTGTCCAGCCTTTGCCGAAATATTTTCCTTGCCTAACTTGAAAATGATATTTGCCACCGCCGAATTTTTCAGTAATTTGATTATAAATTTCTTCCGGCTTCGATTCTCCGTTGTAATAAATTGTGTCAATGTGCTTTTGCACATTGCAGGGCTGCCGAAATTCGCCTTTTAAGTTTCGATCCGGCAAGCGTTGAATTATAAAACTCGCCTCCGCATCATTCGGCAAATTTTCCAGGAAGTCTTGAAAATCATCTTGTAAAATTTCCTCATCATCACCGGGCAACTTATTAATTTCTTCATTTTCATTTTTGTTATGAAAAGTTTCGTTTGAAATTTCGGCGTCGAAAATCGGTTTTTCGTTTGAATTTTCAGAAAAATTTTCGTCATTTTCATCATTTTCAAACTGAATTATTCTTTTTTCGACAGCGGGCGCGACTTCATCAGATAGTTTTTTTGGCATTTTTTAACCTTTAACAAACAATTTTTACAATTAATTAAATGTGTTTCGGGAGTGTCTGCAAACGCGCGGAAAATGTGCGTTTTCCTCTGTGTTTGCTTGAGTTAAATTTGGTTGGTCAAAAATAAAAAATCAATAGTTCAAAATAAAAAATCCCTTGCCGAAAAAATTTTGACGAAGGAAAATTAAATTTGTTGACGGCTTGCCAGCAGTTAAACACTTCTTGTTTCTGATTAAAAGTTGTGTAGCTTTTAATTCCTTTCTTAACACACTCAAGCCGTCAATTAATTTTTGTTGATTATGAACGATAAAAGCGAAAAGGGAAGAATTTTGCAGATTTTCCGCGACGGACGCCGGAACAAGAGATTGTTGCTGCAGCAATTGCCGGCGGGCGCGAAAGGCAACCTTGAAACGCTTTTCGTAATGAAACAAATCGTTTTAGCCGATTCAAAGGAAAACGATCTTAAAAATTACGCGATGCGTGAAATTATCGGATTGGACAAAAAAACACTTGCCGAAAAAGTCAAAGCAGCTTTTCTTTATTGCCGCGATCAAATCCTTTACAAACCGGAAAAAGACGGACTCGAAACCGTTGCCGATCTTTGGAGTTGCATTTACGCACTCGATCCAGACCACGCAACCGGCGATTGTGCAATTAAGAGCATTGTCCTGGCTACTTGTTTTTCATACCTGGGACTAAAGCCGCGTTTCGTTGCGATCCGACAAATTAAAGATGCGGATTATTTCAACCACGTTTTTGTAGAGTGCGACATTGACGGCAAAACAATTGTTTACGATCCGACGCCACCGGAAAGCAGAGAAGGCGACGAATTGAAAAGTTTTTCAAGATTAATTTACAGGATTTTTTAATTATGCTTTCAGATCAAATTTTAGCGGACGGCGGCGGCGGCGGAACATTGGAAAGGACGCCTTTTGAATATGACACACCATTTCAAACACTTTCGCCCGGGCAAAACGCAATTATGAACGCGCCACAATTAACCGGACAAATTTTAGATGAAACATCTTTTCTCGTCAGTTGGACGCCGGTTGAAGGCGCGACAAATTACAACGTCAGGCGCGACGGCGGAATCACGCCGGTAGGAAACCGGCTTTCATATCCTTATGGATCATTGCCGGCGGGCGCGACTTTTAGAGTTGATGTCCAGGCAACCGGCAACGGCTTAGAATCCGCGTTCTCAAATCAATTACTTATCACGCCGGCGCAAATGAGAGTTGACGGCGCAGCCGCACGAACACAGGCAAAAACAAGCGGGCAAAAAATCATTTTCAGACCGGCAACACCGCAAACCGGCAACGGATTGCCCAGAGCGGGCGCGTCGGGCGCAGCTGCACAAACACCGGTTGTTTCTACAGCTGCACCGGCAACCGAAGATTTATTATTCGGCTTCGACAGAACAACCGTTTTGATCGTTGGCGGAGTTGGCGCGGGCGGGCTTCTGCTTTATATGCTTTCCGGCAAAAAGTAATTTTCGATTTTTCAAAATGAGAAAAACAATTCGTTTCGTCAATTCAATTCAAAATCTTGATCCTAAACTTTTTAGAGGTCAAATTTTAGTTACGCCGGACGGAAGTTTTTATGAAGTGCAAGCCGGCGACGAATTAGGCGGAATCGGAGATTTTTTTAAGAAGTTGGGCGCGATTGCTTTACCCCTTGCCGGCGCAGTTGCGGCTCCGTTTACCGGCGGCGCATCTTTGGCTTTGATCGGGGCAGCCGGATCAATAACAGGCGGATTATTAGGATCAAGTTTAGCAGCCGGCGCAGGAAACCAGGCGAAAGGACTTGCAGCAATTCAAGCCAAAGGCGCGGAAGTGATAGCAGCTTTTGATTTACTCAAACAAAAAATTTCGTCAGATGCGACTTTTCAAAAATCCGACGCTTACTCTGCAGCCGATAAATTAGTTTCGATTCTTAGTAATCCGGCTGAATTTTACCAGGCGAAAAGCGGAAAGGACGCCGCAGCTTTAGCGGATTTTAAGCTCCAGGCTGCACAACTCGCAGCGCAAACAAAAACTTTTGCCGATGCAGCGGACGCGCAGAAACAACAAACCGTTGCAGCAATGCCGAAAACCGGAGCGAGCGGGCAAACCGTAACGCGCACAGTTGACGCCAGCGGCAGAGTTACAGAAACAATTTCGCAGCCGGCAAGTTCTTTGCCATTCGGCTTATCTTTTCCGGAATTGGCGATTGGGGCAGCAGCTTTTTATTTTCTATTTATGAGGGCTTAAAAATTATGTTTAATGGATTGGCAACACGAAACCCAGGGCAATTAGGAGTTGATCTCAATACTTTGTTGAGTTATCAACCGCCGAATTTATCAACTTCTTATTTCACAAGTCAGAACACAAGACCGGCGACAAATCCGATCTCTAACGCAACACCGCCGGCAGGCTACAGAACGCCTCCATATGTGCAGCCGACAAGCGGCAGCGGCGGAACTTCATTAAGATTAAATGATGTTTTCGGAACTTCTGCAGGGCTTGCTTCTCAATTAATCAGCGCATTCGGCAGAAGGGAATCAACACAGATCACCGGCTCGCCAAACGTGCAGGCGATTGTTTCACCTGGACAAGTTACGCCATACGGACAAGCCGGTTTATTACCACCGGCGCAGCTGCAGCCATTTAACCCGGCAGCGGGCGGAGTTGGCGCGGGCGCACTCTCGACGGCAACCGGATTTTTAGACGGCATCGCGCAGAGTTTCGGGATTTCTACAACGATGCTCGCATTATTCGGCGCGGCTGGAATTTATCTTTTATTCAGAACACCGCCGAGAAGATAAACCGAAAATTTTACAAAAGTAAATTTTTATTGAATGACAAATCAAAGAATTTTTTTAAGAAAAGCAGCAACCGGCGCCGGCGAATTCGGCGCGGCTATCTATCCGATCAATGTTGACGTTTCCGGCATTACCGGAAAAGCCTTAGATAGCGCAGCAATCAAGAATTCTATTGTTTATTTCTTAAATCAAAACGGCTGGAAAGTTTCAAGTTTGAGTGTCAGTAAATCAACACAAACCGCGAATTTATATTTTTTAAGTGTGGTGATCAGCGCAGCGAAAAACACCTATGAAGAACTTGAGAGAGTAAAGCAGGGAGTTGGCAATGTATTAAATACCGTGTTTCCAATTTCAGGTATTGCCGCGAGTTATGGCGGACGAGCAGCGCAAACCGTAACCCAAAATAAAATCGGTGTTTCGTCATTTTCATTTCAAATCGTTTCGATTGGATCAGCACCGCTCAAAGACAGGCACGCAAAATTTAATCAATTATTTACGACAGCTTTTCCAAAAATTTTATACACAGTTCCTTCGACTTCTTACAATGACGCCGGACTAGCCAGCATTTCATATTTTGGCGGATCGTCGCAGATCGCAGCCACCGGCGAAACCACTTTAACGCCGGATCAAACAAAAACGAAAATTAAAGATTTATTGAGACTTGCCGGAGTTGACGCCTACCAAATCGGAACGATCAATTTTGACCAAAAAACGATTGCACAACTTGAAAGCGGATCACAATTGACACCGGCGACAATGCCAGCGGACAAAGGCGCGGCGTCCAACAATTCAAACGGTATAAGTTCATTTTTTCCGGCACTTCCAAACGGTAATTTTTTCGATACGTTAGCAGCAAGTTTAGGAGTTTCGACACCGATTGCTTTAGTAGCGGGCGCGTTAATTTTTGTTCTGATAATGCGTAGATAGTTTTATTTTATGGCACTTCAAAAACAAAAAATTGTTTATAAAAAAAATATTCCCGGCTATTACGAAGGCGGGCAATTTCGCCCGATCCGCTCGCCTCAATATGTGATGAAAGCCGGACGCAAAGTAAAACCGACTAAAGCCGATCTGAAAAAATACGACCGCGACAAAGCCGGAGATAACGACGATGTTTTTGATCGTGAAATCAGAAAAGCCAACAACTTAAAAAAGAGTTGGGAAATTTGGCAGCAGCAAGAGGAAAACCGCGTCAAGCGTGAAATGTTCGGCGGAAACGACACCGGCAGCCAGGGCAAAACTTTAGTTCAATTTGTCAGAGCGGAAGGCGGAATCAAACGCACCTATAACAAAGCCACCGGCAAAAGTTACGACGCCGGAGAATTGGACGGCTTGACGTTCAAACAATCAAAAAAGAAAGGACTCGTTTCCGATACGAGCGGAAAACCGCTCGATAAAATGTTTCAAGCAGCGCGGGAAGCCGGATTCGATGTAGCAGACGAAAGCGATCTGATAGATCGGATGGATGATGAAATCAGAAAAGGGAAGGCGACTTATCAAACTCATTCATTCCTTGATTATAAGGACAACCCGACTTCCTACGATGCGACTTTTACCGTTGCCAAGGAAGCAGACAATAACCGGCAAAAAGGACTTTACAGCGTAAAAGTAAAACGATCCGAGAAATTGAAACCCGATTATATTTTGCGCGGCGTCAGTAAAAAAATAGCCGATGAAACGGCGAATTATTTTAATGAAGAAATGCTGAAATTGAAAAAAGTCATCAAGAAAAATCCGGGCGCAGTCACGGCAAAAGCCAAAAAAACTACCGGGCGAGTCACGGCAAAAGCCAAAAAAACTACCGGGCGAGTCACGGCAAAAACGAAAAAGCGAACGACTGCGAAGAAAACCGCACGACCGCGAAAAAACGGAATTCTTACGGCACTTGCAACGGCAGCAGTCGCAACAAGTGCGGCTCTGAATGTTTACGACCGCTTGAACAAAAACACGAAAAAGCCGACACCATCGGCAACCGGCGCGGATACAGTTTTGAAACACAACAAAGCCGTTGATGTCGAGCATCACGAAAAAGAGTTTGACAAATTTCTAGTAGCAATTGAAAAAGGCGACTTTTCAAAAGTTCGATCCGCAAAAATGCAGGGCAAACTTGCAAATTATTCAGATCGAGAAGTTGAGTATTTTGTCAAAAAAGCAAAATTTACAAGTCAACTTAAATTAAATCCGACGCCGGCGACGATTGCCCGGGCAGAAGATAATTTATTAAAACTCAACGGCATTATTTCGCGCACCTGGGCGAGACAAAAAGCCACAAATGCCTACAGACGGCAATTGAAACTTGAAAGCGCACTTTTACGCGCAAAATCACGAAAAGCAAAATTTGAGGCAAAAGCCAAGAAAAATCCGGCCGCAAAAGTTAAGAAAAATCCTTTTGATGCTTTTGAGAATTTTCACGGCAGACCTTCAACAAAAACAATTGAAATTGAAACGCCGAAAGGCACACCTAAACACATTCACGCTAAAGGAAAACTTTTAGAAATCAGAATGAAAGGCGGGAAAGTTTTCAATTTTAGAAAAGCCAATACAGGAAAAAACTTTTATCTCGTTTCAGACGAACAAGACGAAAAACTTTATATTGCCGGTGGAAAAATCGCAGAGCCGGACACAAACCAAAAACCAGGAGATTTAGCGTTTCTTGGAGTAATTTCACATCTGATTTATGAAACTAAAAAAGCTCATTTAGACGATAAAGGGCAACAAGGTTATATACATAAATTAGGAGAGGAAGGCGGAGAAAAACCGAGTTTAGAAATAGACAAGGACGGCTTTGCTTGGATCGTTGGCGGTGATTATTACATTGCCGAAGCGATCTATTTTATGGAAACCGGACTTTTTGGAAGTCCAGGAATAGCAGATTAATTTTCAACAAAAATAAACTAGGAGATTTAAAAAATTATGGCAACGAAACCAAATACTTCCTTGATGAAAAATCCGGCAAGCCGCGTTAATCTCGGAAAAGGAAAACAAACCGCAGCACGAAAGACGGCAGCAAAAAAACCGGCTGCAAAAGGTCAAGCTAGATCAAAACCGCGTTACGCACGAAACACCGCAGCAGCGCAAACGATGTCTTTAGTGACGACAGTTTTGGGCGCAGTTTTCGGCGCGTTTTTAATCAATTTATTCGATTACGGAGTAAATAGATTTTTGCCGACAACCGGCGCAGGACTTCGGACAGGTGTAAAAGCCGCAGTTGGCGCGGGACTTTTGTTATTCGGCAAAAAATTGCCGGTTGGCAGAAGTTACGCGCCGATGGTCGGCGGCGCGTTTATTCTCGCTGCAGCCTTGGACGGTGTAGCAACTTATTTAATGCCCGGTGTTATTAACTTGATCGCGCCGACAGCGGCAGCACCGCAGATTGTCAGTTCACAGCCGGGAGTAACAAGCAGCGGCGAAATGGGAATGATCGTTAGAGATTCGGACGGCAACACCTGGGAAATTCCAGATAATAACAGTTATCCGCAGTATAACGACGGCTTTGCTCAAAGACCGGCAATGTCAATCGTTTAATTTTTCGCTCTCGCTTGATAACGCGCACGACGCCGGCGAATGTCTAAACTTTTAAACATTCGCCGAACCAAAGATTTTGATTTTCACATTTTAATTTTAGAAAAACACCAAAGGAGATTTTATGACAGACAGAGTTTTCAGATTCAAAACCAATCCTGACAGCCTTTCAGCTGCAGAATACGGCATAATTTCCGCAGATGAAATTATGCGTATGAGTTCACAAGAGTTTTTAGTTTTCAAAAATCGGTTGGCAAATGTTCGCCGGCGCACGCGCTACGATACAGCCGTTTATGAAAAGGCAGTAATTGCAGCCGGAACTACTGTTGATCTTTTCAGAGCCGGCATTGGTGATCGTCAAAAATTCGCCACTTCCAACGCGGAATTTTTAAAGACTCGCGCTCATACGAATATGACCAGGAAAGGCGAGTTTGAACAAGGCAGCCTGGTTATCATCACGGATATTGTTGCGAAGAAATTTTTCACAAGCGGACTTGCAACAACTGTTACAGACGGAATTGTTACGAATTCAAAAGCACTTGCCGCAGTTCCTACGAATGATCCGACTTTAAACCTTCTAACCTGGATCGAAAATATCGAATTAGCTTACAAGGAAGGCGAGGACGACAAAGTAGTAAATCTTCTTTCTAAGTTTACGCAAAACGACGGAATCAGCGGGTTTATGGGCGCGTCAGTTGGCGGAGTTGCTCAAAACTTTGCCGCACTCGGCATTCCATTGCCAACGCCGCGAGTTTTAGAAGGCGGTGAAGATTTCAGCTTGCAGCTTCGACATCATGCCGCGTTTGATACTTCGACAGCCACCGGCATTGATCAAGTTGTTGCGCAGCGCGTCGAATTGGAAACAATCGAAGTTATTCAAGTTAGACCGTAAGCCGGACAAACCGGAAAAAATAGAAAAGCGGGAACAAAAGCAACCGGCTTTTGTTCCTACTTTTTAACCGAAATTTTTTATTTATTTTAGAGGCAAAAATGAAAACAGATCAAGCATTTCAACATTTGATAGACAGTTTGCAAAATCCGCAAAATTCGGCAGCAAACCAAACGGAATTTAATAAACTCAGGCTTGCCGACGTTAAAAATGCGATCCGATTACGCCCGCAATACTTACCTATTCAGATTGCTTTTCCGGCAGCCGTTCAAAATTTGCCTTTAACGGAACGCACCGACGAATTGAAATTCGATTGCATTATCACCGGCGCGATGTCGGACGGCGAAAACAAAAGAATTAATTTGCGCCGGAACACCGAAGCACCGATTAATTTTGTGGCAGTTGGAAAAGAAGCCGGCGCACAAATCAGCCTGGACGCAGTAGCCGGACAATCATTAGAAACGGCGGGCTTTTCCGGCATACAGGCATTGCAGCCGTTTTTACTTCGCGCGGGTGAAAGTCTATCGGTTGACATATCAAAACCGATTGCAACGGCAGACGCCGAAATTGTCAGCTTGGTTTTTACCGGCTACCGAGTTTTTACAAAAAATTATGTAACCGACTTTTTTAATGATCGGATTGCCGCAGCCGTTCAACACGCGATTGAATCACGACCGACTTTAGAGCCGCGTTTCGCAGTTTGTCCGGTAGTTTTTAACGCCGATGGCAAAGCACTTGCAGAACGTCCAAAAACTGCAGAGCCGAGGCTGATTTATGGCTTTCGTTCAACCGTCGCAAATGCGCTCGTAAATATCGGATTTGACGAAGAAACGGCATTTTCTCGAAACGCTTTTCCTATTTGGGCTTTAGCGACGGAAGCCGGCGTCAATGCTGAAAATTACCGAATGTTAAAAAGCCCGATCTTTTTAGAGCCGCAGCAACAAATTTATTTTAGTTTGATTAATTCGATTAACGGCTTAGTTCGTGCGACAGACGGACAAATCGAAATTTTAGAATCAACTGTTTAATAATGGAAAATTCAAAAAAACAATTACAGATAGTTTATTCGCATTTTTTCGATTGCGAAAAAGAGCCGAAACCACTTCCCGCTTACAAAGCAAAGTTTGTGATGCTTTGCAATTGGACGGCTGCAAATGACGTTATTAATAATCCCGGAAACGCGCCGCAAATGGACGATCCTTCAAATGAAGAAATTTATTGGGGCGCAAATGGTAATTGTGTAAATCAACTTTTCCCGGGCTTTAACACTATTTTGTTGCCGGTATCAAATTTAGATCAAATTTCCGTCAGATGTTCGCAGCTGATCGAAGGCAAGCGAGTTTATTACACGATCTTTGACGAGGTAGAAAACAACACGGAGTAAAACCAATGAATACAAAAATGAAATTTAATTTTTTAATTCTTTCTCTTTTCCTTTTGTGCTTTGGCAGTATAGCAAACGCGCAAAGCTCGACAGTAGTTAGGCGGGCTTGTGCCGGTGTAAATCCGACGGTCAAATTTGCCAAGGTTGAAATAACCAAAGAGGGCGCAATTGTTGCCGTTTCCTGTTCCGGTAAAACCGTGACTTTGAACGGCACGACATACACCGGCAGCGGCTCGACTGTTAATTTTGTTGATAAAGAAACGCCAACCGGCTTAGTCAATTCAAGTAATACAGTTTTCACAGTGGCTTTTACACCGATTGCGGGCAGCGAATACGTTTATCGAAACGGCATTTTGCAAGAGGCGGGCGCGGGCAATGATTACACAATAAGCGGCGGAACGATTACATTTTTGACCGCACCACCAACCGGAAACCGAATAAAAATTTCTTACAGAAAGTAAAAAAAAATGGGAAAGACAATAGTTGACCAAGATCAATTACCAAAAGACGCGACATATCGCCGCGCTTTATCTTTGATAATGTCGCAATTTGACGCGCTAGAACGCTCAAATGCACAAATAGGATTGCAAACCGGCGCATCTAGTCCAGACGCGCCACCGGCTGCGCCGTCTGCATACGATGATGAATTTAATGGAACGGTTTTAAATCCACGATGGACGCTCGACGCAAACGGCGCTCAAGGCGTTTTAGTTCATAATTCGGCAAAATCCAGGCTTGAAATAGTTCCAAATTCTACGGATTTACCCGTCGTTTTATATCAGGCTGCACCGGCGGAAGATTTTACCATTGACGCAAAAGTTTTGGTTGGCGCTGCACCAGGCGGAAATAATGAAGCGGCGATATTTTTTAGAACTGCTTCAAATGCAATAGAAAGTGTGCATTTTACGGTTAATACATCGGGGCAAGCATTTCACCGGCATATCTATACCACAATTGCGGGGGGGGTTGCGTTTGCTGCGCCAACGACTTCTTTAAGTCCTTATCATAATATTTTGTATTTACGAATACAAAAAATTGGAAGTGGCATAAAAGGTTATTACAGTTATGACGGTTTATTTTTCAGACCTTTTACAGGCGGAATGGCTTTAACTAGTGCGGTTGTAACTCACATCGGGCTTTATGGGAAATCGACTGCAAATAGCGCACTAAATAGATCGGCTTTTGATTACTTCAGAGTTACATAAAAAAAAATATGAATTTACCAAAAGAACAAATTGACGCAATTAAAAAGGATGCGGCGGAAAATTGGGCGGGTAATTTGGAATTAGCTGCAGCCGCACACATTCACGGCGCGGGCGTTGTAACTTACGGCGCAAATCAAATGTTGCCCTGGTTTGATACTGAAAAAATCAAATCAATTACGGATCAACTCAAATCGTCGCCCGCGGGCGGATCGTCGCCGGCTACAGCTGCGCCGGCTGTAGATTTTAGATTCGATTCGGAAACAAAAAAATACGTCAAAGTTTAATCTGACGATTTAATTTTTTATGACTGCAGCACAGACAAAAAGACGGCTGGAAAATTTTGAGTATCTTCAAAATCCGAATGTTAAAGCATTTTTAGAAATGATTTCTAAAAGTGAAGGAACAAACGGCAACTATAACATTTTGGTATTTGGCAAAGTGTTAAGTTCGCCTTTGTTTCCCGGGCTTGTTGGTCGTCTAGGAACTAAAAAAAATCCGGTTTTGCTTCCTAATTTGTATCGTTATCCGTCTGTTTTAGTCCAGGTCAACTCAAAACTTAAAAGTTCGGCAGCGGGCAAATATCAACTTGTCAAAGATACATATGTTTGGGTTGCCGCTCGCCTGGGTATAGTTGATTTTTTGCCTTTATCACAAGATTTAATTGCGGTTGAATTGCTGCGGCATCGAGGCGCGTTAAATTACATTCTCGCCGGTGATATTGAAGGCGCATTAAAAAACTCTGATTTAAAATTTGAATGGGCTTCGATCCCCGGGAATGATTACAAACAGTTCACACATTCAATTGCTACCTTAAAAGAATTTTATAATCAATCATTTTTACCCGGCGCGGCTGCAGCTATAAAAAATCCGGTTTCCTCATCTCTCGCGGCTGCAGCTGCGTTGTTTTTTTTTTGTTGATCCTGGACGAATAAAAAAAGTTTTACACAATGCAAGAAACTTCCATTTTAACGAGTCTTTTCACAATCAAAATCGGCACATTGATTGCCGGTCTTTTGGGCGCGTCTATTCGCACTCTGCGAAAAACGGAAGGCAGCCTGCAAGCCAGGATTGCCGGTTATATTTCCGCGATTATTACAATCGTTTACATAATTCCTTTTATCAATTGGTTTCTGCTTTGGAAATTTCAAATTGTTTTAGATACGGCTGCAGAAAATTTCCTGGCTTTTGTTTTGGGTATGTTATCGCAAACGATCACGGAGAATTTTCTTGATGATCCATTAAATACAATTTACAACGGCACGAACATTATAAAAAAGTTAAAAAGAATGTTTTGGAATGGCGAGCCGGCAACAAAAACAGCTTCAATAATTCCCACAGATGAAAGCTCAAAAAGTGAGGAAGTAAAGTAATGAAAATTTCATTAATTCTATTGAATATCTTAAGTCTATTAATAATTTTAGTTTGGGCTTTATTCAAAGCGCATATTTCAGACAGATTTATAAATCGTTTTTCTTTTATTTTCATTGCCGGCGCGACAACCGTAATTATTATTATGTCGCACTTCGACCAGGCGGAGAATCAACAATTTTATGCAAATTATGATTGGGAAAGATTGTTTTTTGTCCTGGCGATTGCAGCCAGGGCAATAACGGAATTTTACTGTGAATATGGATCAATTAAATGGAAAGACGCTTTCACCAACGGCAAAAATAAATTGCTTCATATCACACGTTCAAACCGGATTTAATTTTTTTAATTCGTTCTAATTTTTAGTAATAGGAGGGCAAAAATGAACTTAGATTTTTATATCAATATGGCTTTTGGCGTTGTTATTCCTTTACTGCAGGAAACAATCCCAAACGATCCGAAAAGTAAAAGTAAATGGAAAAAGGCTTTTGTGAAAATCGCGCGTCTTATGGGTGAAGCATACCCGAATGACAAAGAAATACAAAACGCTTTTGAAGGCGCGAAGTAACAATAAAAAGGTGTGAATATGAAATTATTCATTGGAATTAAAATTAAAAGAATCGGAAGTCAGTTTTTGACTGCGCTTCACGAATTAATAGGAGAAATAAAAGAAATGAAAAGTGCAGTTCAATTATTAGGCGAGGAAGTTGACCGTTTAGCCGTTGCCGTTAAAAATGCAGACTTGCGAGAAGATGCCAGGGCTGCAGCTGATCGCGTTCGCGCAGAAGCCGATAAAGCACAGATCGCACAGCTGACGGAATTAAACGCGGCGATATTAGCTGAAAATGCCCAAAATCAACGCGATTTACAGCCGATCTCTGATCGTGTCGCTGCGTTGATCGAAGAAGCAAACGCACGTTTGCAGCCGGTTGAAAATCCGCCGACAGAAACGCCGGACGACAATCCGCCGACAGAAACGCCGGTTGAAAATCCGCCGACAGAAACGCCGGTTGAAAATCCGCCGACAGAAACGCCGGTTGAAAATCCGCCGACAGAAACGCCGGACGACAATCCGCCGACAGAAACGCCGGACGACAATCCGCCGACAGAAACGCCGGACGACAATCCGCCGACAGAAACGCCGGACGATAACTCGTAATTTTTCGGATCATTATATAAACCGGAAAAAAAGCGACTTCGAAGAAAACAAAATAAAATGGTAACTCTTAATCAATTCGCCGGAAAATTCACAGTTCCGGCGAATTTACAAGCAAACGCAAATAAAACGGTTTCGATCTTAAATGAAATTTTTGCAAAGTTTCCCGGTCGTTTCCGTTTTACTTCGGGTTATCGCTCGCCGGCGCATAATGCAGCGGTTGGCGGTGTGCCTACTTCATATCATATCCAGGCTTTAGCCGGTGATTTCGTTCCTAACAACGGCGTTTATTTTCAATCTGAAATTAACGGAGTTAATGCCATTGCCGCAAAATATGGTTATGAAGTTTTAATACATAATGCGGGGAGCGGGAAACATTATCACATTGAGCCATTGCCGCAAAAAAAAAACGAAAGTTTTCAAGCGATAGCGGGCGTTAATGAAACAAAAGGCAATAATACAGTTTATTTGATCGGCGGTTTATTAGTCTTATATTTATTGACAAGTTAAAACTATTCTCTCCGAATAGATTGGAAAGCCGGTAAAGATTCGATCTTTACCGGCTATTTTTTCGCGTGTTAATGGGCGAATCAGACGGTTTCGCCATTAAGAACACATCTTTTAATGTTTCGCCTGGTCAACGTGCTGATTGAGATGTTTAATTTTGAAGCGACGACATACAACGGCTTTGTTTCGGCAAGTTTTATTGCAGCAATCAATTTTGATTCTGGAACGGGTGGTCTGCCGCGTTTTTTTGCCGGTCTTGCTTTCTTTTCCCTGGCTTGTTTTTCTTTCCGGCGTTGTTCCCGCAGCAGCTTTATTTTTTGTTGACTTTTCAAAATTTGCGTGTCTAATTTTGTCATAAATTCTCCAAATATAAATCTAAATTTTTCTTGGTAATCATTAACTTTTGATTTTTTCCTTTGAAGGTCGTTGCATCTGCTCTTAGATGCACAATTGAAAGGTTAAATAAATCGGCTGCATCTTCCAGGCTAAAAGTTAAATTTCCTTCATAGATCGCTTTTTTCGCGTCGGCTTCGGCTTTATCGAGTTGAGCTTTTATCATTCGTTCCTGTAATCCTAATTCAGACAATTGCAGACTATTAAAATTATTGTCTGTCTCGGTCGGTGTCTGTCTAATTAATGCAGCTGATTCTTTTTTATCGACAACGGCTTTTAAAACTTCTGAATCTTTTTCATTTTCAAATCTAATTAAATCATTAACTTTATAAAAAGTTTTCCGGTCTTTGTTCATTTGTGCAATGTCGCCGCTGGCTGCTCGTCGTTCTAAAGTTTTTTCTGCAATTCCTAACAATTCGGCTGCTTGTTTCTTCCAAAGCCATTCTAAAGCTTCTTCGTTTGGTAAACGGTTGCTATAAACAAAATCTTCAATTTTACTCATTTGGTTGTGTCTGTCTCCTGGTGTCTGATTAGGATTATTTTTATATCAGACTTTATGAGACAGACACAACTTGAAATTTTATTTCTGTCTGTCTGTAAGTGTCGGAGAAGTTTTTAATTTTGCTGCAGCGCGTCCGGTCGGTTTGAATCTTTTCGCTAATGTGCCGCTGATATATTTACCGGCGTAAGTTCTCGGCTGATTCCAAACTTTAGATTTACATTTGGCACAACTTATCGGAGCATTTATTCTTTTTGAATGACCAACAAAATCATTTTTAGTTCTCCACCCATACCCGCATCTTTCACAAATGCAAACCCCGGTTTTTTAGTCGTAACTCATTTGTAAAATTCTCCATCGAGAGTAGCAATTGAAATCAGACATTTTCAGACAGATTGTAAAAATGTTTCTGTCTTGGCTTGTCTTAACTGTGACAGAGCTTTGAAAATTTCCGCACATCGCATCACAAATAAGTGTGACTTGTCCCGGACTTTCTTTTTCTTTCAATTCGTTTCCGACAAGCTGCATTTGCGGCTTTTTGTCGTCCTGTGACTCGGCGACCGCAGCCGCATTTGCAAAGTGTGACGGCTCGATGATTAGAATCTTGTGACGGTCCGGCTTCAAAATTGTGATTGTCCGGGTTAAATTTGTGATTCGCCGTCGTGATTTGTCGGCGAATAGATTTTGCAATCAGACGCGCCATCGGGACGGCAACGCCGTTGCCGACAACCTTATAATTTTGTGCAATTGACAGCATCGGTAACTTAAAATCTCGCGGTAATCCCTGCAATTCGCAGAAGTCGGCAAAATTTCGGCGGTTTCCTTTCGTTCCTTCGCTTGCCATACAACACGGCTCGATTTGTGACGACGCAGCGCATTCTCTTTCAATCCAAAGCTGAACGCCGGTTTTATTTCCAAATTGAAAATGCCGCAAGCGATTTTGTTTTAATCCGCATTCTTTGGCGTTCAAATCAAATCGTTGAATTGTGTAGCCTTCAATTAGAATGTCCGGCACGGTCGGCACATTTTCGAGTAAAAACCAATCCGGCGCGGCTTCCGTGACTACGCGCGCGAATTCTTTCAACATTTCGCAGCCTTCGCACCCGCAATTTATTGAAACGTGCGTTTTGATCCGGTTCGCCATCGAAAACTTTTGACACGGCGTTCCGGCGATAATGCCGTTAAATTTGTGACGCGCCGGCGAGAAATTTCTAATATCGAATCCAAGCTCAATTTCACCGGCTCGGACAACGCAAAAGTTTTCCTGCTCGAATCCGCGTCCGAAAAGGTCTGCGCCGTGAAAAATTGATAAAACTAAATCCATCGTTCAAAAGTCAGCAAAGTATGGGGATTTTGATACTTTGATTTTGGGATAGGTTTTGAAACATTATTTCGGGGAAAATCGGCTATTTTTTGTAAGTTTCAAAACTGTTTCAAAAACGCTCGTTTTTGAGACTGATTTTAATATTCATCTTCGCATTGATTTTTCAAGGCTTTGACAAATTCTTGAGAAGGCTTGAGATATTTAAAATTGTCGGAAAGTTTTACAAAATATCTCCCGTGTCTGCTCTTAATTACAAAAAACGGCAATTCAATTTTTATGATTGTCAATAATTGTTGAGTTTCAAATTCAAAGTTTTCCTCAAATTCACTCCCAAAATGTTTTGGGCTTTTCGGCTTTTTTTCCGAAACGATTTTCTCAACAATGTAGGTTTGTTTTTCTTCGAGTTCACTAAATTTAATTTCCTGCATATTTTCTCCTTTATAAAATTTATTTTGTTTCCTTGGTAGATTTTTCTTTTAAGTCTTTCAAAACTAATTCTGTGAGAATTGCGGAAATATGTTTGTATTCCGCAGCTGCGCGTTTATGAACGTGGTCGGCAAGGTCTTTGTGTAAATATCCGCCAACAAAAATAGTTGGTCGAGGGTTTTTATTTACTCTCTTATTTTTCATCTAGCCTTTGTTTAATTTTTATAATCCTTTGTTCGTATCAATTCCAAAACAGGCTTTGTTTCCGTCTCTTTGCAAGGTTTTACAGAATAATGTCTATCCTTGAAGCGTCTGTTAAGGGCTGCGGCTAGAGAGTCGAGCGGATCGCGGGTAAAAGATTTGACTAACTTCAAAGGTGAATCTTTGCCGGTGCTGTCTCTTATGCATATCTCCGAGCCCACGAGACCGGCAG
>MWWI01000063.1_pt1 | contig 22978 bp, 26 predicted proteins | sample 1047321 | NCBI WGS metagenome assembly MWWI01 (sample SAMN06349966, study PRJNA376086) | soil metagenome | isolation source: FI-1 sample Antarctic (ecotone) soil | place: Antarctica | reverse complement strand
ATTTGTCTCGATGTCATTTAATTTGGCACTGTACAGTATGCGTGGCAAGCACTAGAACCCGACGAAAAACAGACACCTTTAATGCTCAGTGCAGAAGCGAAAGGGGAGAACGAATCCGCCTATTAGGGGTAGATATAGCGAAGCTGTCACCAGGGGCAAGATCGGCTAAAAGTGAGGCTGGGCATAGCTTCTAACAAGGAAGCCAGTGGTGTGGGTCTTTTGCTGATGAAATCTCGCTCAGTCCGTCCAGAAATCTTTGAAGCGCCCCGGAGCTAACTCGGTATAGCGAACCGTATGCTGAATATTTTTATGTCCTAAATAAGCCTGGATCGCTCGTGTATCATGCCCCTTAGCTGCCAGGTAAAAACCGCAAGCATGGCGTAACATATGCGGATGCACAGAAATTGGCAAGCCAGCCTTAATACCTGCGCGCTCAATAATACCCCTAGCGGTAGCTGATGCCATTGCTGCTCCACGCTCAGACATGAATAAATAAGGGGAATCAGGATACTCCCGTTGCAACTGTCGCAATGCCCGCAGTTCCGGTCCGCGTAGCGGGTGTGTGGCACTGATGCCGTGCTTCAGCCGATTAATATAAATTGTGCCGCCACTGAAATCTACCTGTGACCATCGCAACGCCACCAGTTCGGATATCCGTAGACCGTGACGATAAGCCAGAAGAATTAGAGTCCGATCTCGATGACCATGCCGCCCAACAACCTTTGCCGCCTTGAGCATTGCTTCGACCTCACTCGGAAGCAGATGTTCGCGAGGGCGCTGTTCTAGATTTGTGAGCTTCAGTGGTGGGGCAGTCCTAGTCATTATTCAAACTTGCCCATAAATGATAATTTGGCACTCTCGGAGTGAGTACCGTTTGATTACATCTTACAGCAGTTTATTATCGCTAACTTGCCCGTAAATGAATCTTATTGGGCAAGTTTCAAAGGAGAAGCAAAAAGGTCGTCACGCGCGAAGATATAATATTTTACGGTTGAAAAGTGGACTTGATGAAGAAAATCTGGCATTTAGAAGAATTAGTAGAACATTGGACGCTGCTACCAAAGGAATTAGAGCAATTAACTCAAAAAAATGACCAGAATATTTTGGGGTTTGCTCTACTACTCAAATTCTTTCAATTAGAAGCTAGATTTCCAGAAAATTCATCAGAAATTCCTGCGGACGTTGTGAATTATGTAGCAAAGCTTTTAGACATTAAAAGTGAAAAATATCACTTTTACAATTGGCAAGGACGCTCCATTAAATATCACCGCGCCCAAATCCGAGAGTTTTTTGGCTTTCGAGAAGCACAAAGCCACGATACAGAAGAATTAGTTAAATGGTTAGCCGAGCAAGCACTAATTTACGAATTGAAGTTTGAGCAATTAGAATTAGCAGCGTTAACGCATTTACGCGAACTTAAAATCGAACCGCCAACATTTTTAAGATTAGAAAGAATTATCCGTTCTGCCCTTCATAGTTTTGAGGAGAATTTTTTTAATCAAATTAGTCAGCAGTTATCTAGTCAATCTAAAGAAAAAATTGATAACTTATTAAATTCAGCTTCTTCATCTCTGCTAATAGATGATGTAAATAATCAACCTACTAACGAATTTATCGAAAACCCGGAAGCAACATGGGCGGAGTTGAAAAGTGATCCTGGTAGAATTGGAATAGAAAGTTTTCAAAAAGAGATCGTCAAGTTAGATAATTTCCGACAGCTAGGTCTACCACCAGATTTATTTAAACAACTTCCCACAAAGGTGCTTCAAGTATATAAAAATAGAGCAGCTATTGAACAGCCTCGTGACTTACGCCGCCACCCAGAGGCTATTCGTTACACACTGTTTACAGCCTTTTGTTGGCAGAGGAGTCTTGAGGTTACAGATAATTTAGTTGAACTCCTTATCCAAATTGTTCATCGGATAGGCGCGAGAGCCGAAAAACGTGTAGACAAAGAACTTTTAAAAGATTTTAAGCGAGTTCATGGGAAGAACAATTTACTATATCAAATGGCAGAAGCTTCTTTGAATAAACCAAATGGCACTGTTAAAGATGTAATTTTCCCCGTAATAGGTGAAGTAACACTTAAAAATTTAGTTAAAGAGTATAAATCTACGGGAAACGCCTACCGTGAGCGGCTTTACACAGTAATGAGGGCTTCTTACGGTGCTTACTATCGGAGAATCTTACCTTTAATTTTAAATCAACTAGAATTTTGTTCAAATAATGAAGTTCACCGTCCAGTAATTCAAGCATTAGAACTACTGAAAAAGTATGCTGATAGTAAACAGCGCTACTACAGCCCAGGAGAAGATATCCCGACTGATGGAGTCTTGCGTAGTGGTTGGCAAGAACTGATTTTAGAAAACAACACTGATGGTGAAATCAAAGTTAATCGGATTAATTATGAATTGAGTGTCCTTCAAGCCTTAAGAGAAAAACTTAGATGCAAAGAAATTTGGGTAGTAGGAGCTAACCGTTATCGCAATCCTGAAGAAGATTTACCAGCAGATTTTGAGTCCCAAAGATTAGAATACTTCCAAGCCTTGAAGCAGCCATCAGATGTTGAACTATTTATTACCGATCTCCGACAACAGATGGATGAATCTTTGACGCTATTGGCTAAAGAGATACCTAAAAACAAGTTAGTCAAAATAAAAACCAAGGGAAATTCTCGCATTTTGGTTTCTCCTTTAAATCCGCAAAGCGAACCGTGTAACTTAACATACTTAAAAACTGAGATTACTCGGCGCTGGAAGATGACTAGCCTCCTAGATATTTTGAAAGAAACGGACTTACGGATTGATATTAGTTCTCATTTTAAGACAGTTTCCAGTCGAGAAGTTTTAGATGAAAGCATATTACAAAAACGATTATTGCTCTGTTTGTATGGTTTAGGAACAAATACCGGATTAAAGCGTTTGAGTGACGAAATTGGAGATGATAATTATCAGGATTTATTGTATGTAAAGCGTCGTTTTATTCAGAAAGATCAATTACGTAATGCTATCGCTGCTATTGCTAATGCGATTTTTCGTACCAGAATGCCTCACATTTGGGGAGAGGGTACAACCGCTTGCGCTTCTGACTCCAAAAAGTTTGGTGCTTGGGATCAAAATCTAATGACCCAATGGCACATACGTTATGGCGGACGTGGCGTAATGATTTATTGGCACGTTGAAAAGAATTCTGTTTGTATTTACTCGCAGTTAAAAACCTGTTCTTCTAGTGAAGTGGCAGCAATGATTGAAGGATTATTACGTCATTGTACCGAAATGAAAGTAGAGAAGAATTATGTGGATAGTCACGGACAAAATGAAGTGGCTTTTGCTTTTTGCCATTTACTGGGTTTTCAGTTAATGCCGCGTCTTAAACGGATAAACGTTCAGAAATTATACCGTCCTGTAACTGGGAATAACGATGCCTATCCCACCTTGCAACCGATTTTAACTCGTGCGATAAATTGGGATTTGATTCGCCAACAATACGACCAAATGGTAAAGTATGCAACGGCTCTGCGTTTAGGTATGGCGGAGACTGAAGCTATTTTGCGGCGTTTTACTAAGGGGAATTTATTACACCCTACTTATCAAGCGCTGGCGGAATTGGGCAAGGCTGTAAAGACGATATTTTTGGGCAAGTATCTCCGTGACGTTGAACTGCGACAAGAGATCAATGCTGGACTGAACGTGGTGGAAAACTGGAATAGCGCCAACAGTTTTATTTTTTATGGCAAGGGTGGGGAGATCGCCACCAATCGTTTAGAAGACCAAGAATTAGCGGTCTTATGCCTACATTTATTGCAGATTTCTTTGGTATATATCAATACTTTAATGATTCAACAGGTATTGTCTCAAGAGCAATGGATGAAGTTAATGAAAAAGGAGGATTTACGAGCGCTTTCGCCTTTGATTTGGGGTCACGTCAATCCTTACGGTACTTTTCATCTAGATATGAGTGAAAGACTGCTGATTGAGGCAACCTGAGCGTATCTAGTCTAAAAGGCTTTCACCGCAGTCTTTTTGGGCGATCTTGCCCCTGGTGACAGCTTCGCTATATTTACCCCTATTAGGCGCGGCGGGTAACGGGCAACGCAATAGTCACTGGCTCTTACCACTTGCTCTTTTCACAAAAGAGCAAGTGGCTTTTTCCGCTCTATGAAAGAATTTTTTGGTGAAGACGGCTTGGTAATTTACGACCAATTTAGTCTGCGGGGAGGCTTTTTCTGGTTGGCAACGGGCGACCAGGTTAATTATGGTCAAGGTTCTCAGTATGTTGCTTTTGAGACTTTTAGTAATGACGCAACGAAGTCTATAAAGGGAGCATCTCACCTTTGCAATAAGTATAAATACTTATTGCAATAAATCTTGCATATCAGGGCTTTTAGCAAAAATAGGATCTTCAAATTGAGATTCCGAAGCCAGATTTATTTCTGACTAATACATGAAAAAGCTTAATTTTGCGTTTGAGTATTTGTACTCATTACAAAAGTGAGATGCTCCCGGAGTGACCCCACACCAAAAGCCAAGACAATTGCATAAATTAGACGAATAAACAGCAGAACCCTCGTTTGAATGTGATAGTCTATCGGCAGTTTTTATCCAGGACAGTCCTGGACAAATGTATGGAAGAAATTGACCGATTCCCACTAACCCAACTGCCCTCACGCTATGGAATTGCTCGTTCAGCCCTTTACACGCGCTTGAAGGACTTGAAGATTGAACCAGCCAAAGATGGGAAACGGGCTTACGTTAATGCCCAGCAAATCCAACTCCTTGATGCTCTACACCAGCATATTCAGAAAGGTGGAACTACAGGAGAATTTCTCAAGAAATTCCAGAGTATTAGTCCAGGACAATCCAGGACAATTGACCAAACAGATGAAGACAGTCCAGGACAGTCCAGGGCGTTCGTGCAGGACAGTCCTGGACAAATGCTGTTGAGCCAACCAACCGCCTTAATTACTGTAGTGGAAGCTATAGTTAAGCGCCTAATGCCAGGAGGGGGGCGGCTTAATCACCTACGAGAGTTAGAAGAAGCTTATGAAAAGGGTTGGCTCCTCAGCACCTCGGAATTAGCTGACCTCCTGAAGTTATCAAAAGCTACCGTGCGCGGTTACGGTGAGCAGTTTTCTGATGCAGGTTTTGTCTTCACCAGGGCTGGAACCAGAAAGCGGGGCGAAGTGGCTTGGAGAATCAGTAAATTAGGGGAGTGATTAAACAAATCACGAATAAAAAAAAAGAAAATTTAGTAGCTATAGGTGCGTTTGGTGCAAACAGGAACAGCTTATCTCCCTCAATTGTTGACAGGGCTTGTCGTTACAGAAAATGGCATATACCTCATTAGTCGAGCCAGCGCCGCATTAGTGCTGTCAGCAGACGTTGAGCGTAACTTTGGCAACGGCAGTAGCTTTGACGAGACACTTGATCTGGTCCTAGTCGAATGTAAATATGACCCAACGGAGCCAAGATTCTCAGTGCCAGATTCGGCAGGGAATAGACACATCCCCCTAGACGTGGCTGTGGGCAGTTGGTTGAGATGGGCAACAGGAGGCAGCGAAAAAGCAAAACTGCTGCTGTGCAACTTAGCGCTGGCAGGACTAATAGACCTGTTTGACAAAACTCTAAACGACAAGGCAGACAACACTTAATCCCATCATTGTTAGGGTAGTGGCGTGAGAGAACAACCATAAGATGAGCAAAAAAGGAATTAGTAGACAAATCAAAGTCGCGCAATTCCTGCTTGGATAATGTTCCAACGGGAAACCTCAACAAAGTGGAATAGTCACTAATCACTGGCAAGAGCTAGGCAAATATCGAGCGCTAGTGTGAGTGTGTTTCACACTAAACTTTGAGCGAGTGCAACAAAACTAACTCGATTGTTGTATTGCTAATGCCCGATAATATTGAAATGATTTCCTTTAATACAAAAGTAATTGCCCCTGTTGAAGTTAAGCCAAGCGACACCGCCGAGCGGCTGATTTCAATGTGGATACACGGCTTGTCGCCCCAAACTCAAGAGCGTTACGGGCGCACCGCGCGACGCTTCTTAAAGTTTGTCAATAAACCGCTACACTTAGTCGCTTTGGCAGACATCCAGGGCTGGCAGATGACAATGACGGGGTTATCTCCTAGCAGCCAACGGACTGCGATCGCTACTATAAAAAGCCTCATGAGCTTTGGTCTAAAAATTGGCGTGTTGCCAGAAAATGTAGGTTTATCAATGCGATCTCCCAAGGCTCCTGACTGCCTGCACGAACGGATACTTTCAGAGCAAGAAGTCTCGGCAATGATTGCTACGGAAGTAAATCTACGCAACCGTGCCATCCTTCGAGCGCTGTACTCTAGCGGCTTGCGGGTCAGCGAACTGTGTCAACTGAAATGGAAGGATTTAACGGAGCGCGGGGAATCGGGACAAGTAACAGTCCTTGGCAAAGGTAATAAAATCAGATCGGTGCTATTGCCTGCTGGAGTGTGGCATGAAATTTGTCAGTTGCGCGGCGATGCCTGCTCTAGTCGTGCTGTATTTTGCTCTAGAGAAGGGGGTGAAGAAGGGCGACACCTCGACCGCACCCAGGTCTACCGAATTGTGGCAGCATCAGCTAAACGCGCTGGCATTCAATTTAAGGTCGGACCTCACCACTTGCGCCACTCCCACGCTTCCCACTCGCTAGAACACGGCGCTCCAATCCATCTAGTGCAAGCGACGCTAGGGCATAGCAGCATCACTACAACCAGCCGCTACCTACACGCTAGACCCAATGACAGCAGTGGGATGTACTTGCCAAGCTAAATAAATTTATCCCTACAAAAATATCCCACAAAATGCCAATTTCGTGCCATTTAGGAATAATTACAAAAATCAGGCATGAAAATAGCAGGAAACGAGCAGGGGAAAATCTTAACCAGTGCGGAATTGAAGTTACTGTTTGCTGAAGGATTTGTGAGAGAGCGCGATCGCGCTTTGTTTGGCATCTGCTTATTTACTGGCTGTCGTGTCTCTGAAGCGCTGGCACTCCAGACCACAGATATCAAAGGTGGAACTCTAACTTTTAGGAAGTCTACCACGAAGGGTAAGCTCAAAACTCGCGTTGTAGATATTCAGCCGGGACTAGCTCAATTGTTAGCAGAGTACCCAACATCACCAGGGGCTTTGTTTCCAGGGATGCGGGGGCGAAGTCTTACCTTGACTCGGTTTATGGCAGACAAGATTCTTAAGGCTGCTTGCGGGAGGGTTGGATTGGATGGTGTCAGCACTCACAGTTTTAGAAGGACTGCCTTAACAATGATGTCTAGTGCTGGTATCCCCTTGCGGGTGATTCAAGAAATTAGCGGACATAACGATTTAGGGACATTACAACGTTATCTAGAAGTGTCGCCAGAACAAAAACGTATTGCTGTTGCTGTAATTGGATTTTGAGATGGACAACAAGGTTTCTTCATCAAATTTCACCATCTCTTTACATACGGTCTGTTAGCGTAGTCAACTTTTGGGGATTGATATAAATAAGTCCCTTTGAGTAACTCCATGACACAAATGTACACAATTCAAGATTTAAAAAAGCGTTTTAGCACTTTTAAAACTGCTAAAGACTACTTCAAAGTCAAAGCACAAAGTTGGCAAAAGCTTTGTGACAAACTTAACGTCGAGTCTAACAAAGATACACGCCTTATAGAGCTTGAGTTTTTGGTGAGGGAACTGACCACACAGTTGGAATCGCTTAGGGCAAGTAAATCTACCAAAAACGAATTAGACATTTTGCTAATGGATTTGGTTTATAAGCGTGGCGTAGGCGGCAATGAAATCTTTGAATCCAGAGAAGTAATGGAAGGTGAACCAGAAGACGCAGATAAAGATGATTGGTCTTCTTTCTACAGCACTTTGAAGCGACGCTACCATCGTCTGAGCCAAATCTATCACCCCGATCGTGATGGAACTAAAGAGCAAATGGGAAATCTAACCCACGCTTACGAATCGGCGCTAATTTACGTGAAGGCTAACAATGGGATGGATCTGTAGTGGAATCTATAACCATTGAAACAGATTTATCTCGTGGGCAAATAAATAAGTTCAAATGCTTATTTAAAAGCATGAAAATCCATAATGGTCGTGCTTATCTTCCAATTCTAGAAATGCATGGAGTCCTTTTGACAAATAGTAGGCAATCAGCAGCCAACATAGTTAAGTCACACGATCGAATAATCAAGCCGCACCAGGAAGGTGAATACTTACGTCCATCAGGCGTTTACGTACTACTTGAGTCGTTATGTGATGAGAATCCCGCTAAATCATTAGGTTATCGTGCATCTCTAGCTTTCATAACAGCAGAATTAGCTAATAATCCAGAGCTAGCTAGAAGTAATCAAATTGCCGCAGCAGATAAACGAAGATCCACTATAAATACAATAAATGATGTAAAACGTAAAGCCCTAAAATGTGTTTTGAGCGGTACGGAATTTGGTAGTAAGGTTGAGTGTCACATTCACCATATTGAAGGGAAATCCGAACAACCAGAGTTTGTTGACGAACCAAGCAATTTGATAGCTCTTACTGCTGAAGTTCATAAGAAGTATCACACATGGGTCAAGTTTAATAAGAAAGCTATTACAAGACAAACTTTAAAAGAATTTGCTAAACGTCACAATTATAATGCGAAGCTCACAGCGTAATCATGAAAATGAAAATTTCATAAAACCAATTCATTAATTTTTTAAAATGCCGGATACAGACGCTTTACCCCGTGAGGGGTTGATGGCGATCAGACCTGAAAAAATGCGAATAGGATTATTTTTATATCCACAAACTACTTTTGGCATGAGCTTCAAAGGAGCTTCCAAGTATCCTTTAATGAGCCTCAAGCTTTATAAGACAAGCCGATCAGCGTCAAAGGTACTTTTAAAGAGCTTCCAATGCACACCTTATGAGCTTATGCGTGAAAATCTAGCTTTTTTTGACTAATTAAATGAGCTTCAGACGAGCAAGAAGTGCGAGTATTTAATGAAGCTTTGTTCTTGAACTACAGCTAGGTTTTCTGTGCTTTGCTAAAAATTCCTTCTTTAGCTACAGCCCAATCCCATTAATATTTGGCTGGTACGCCACTAAGAGTGGCTTCGCTAATAATTCCCACACCTAACGCTAAAATTTAGCTATCAAACAAGCTTAAAACCTTTGCAGTAGTTAGCTTTTAATTCACTAAATAGCAAAAAATGCGATCGCCCCTATGACTCAACCAAATCTAGAAAACAACGTTTTAGAAAACTATCTCAAGGCTTGCGGCTACGGATTATATCTGCCTGGTCAACCAGTTAGGCAGCAAGTCAAACTGACTGGCGATCCTGTCCGTGACTATATAGCTGCGGCTGGGTTTGGCTACCTTGAAAGCCCGAAAACTAACCCTACCAAGTTCGATAGCTGACGGATGGTGGCATCGGCGGCTTAATAGGCAGCTTGGCATGAAATCCCAAAACAACAGCATCTCCAGCATTTGGACTTCGATGCAGCCGTCGTTTAGTGCTGCTTTTATCTTCAATTCGGGTCTTACCAGTGGATGTTACATCGTAAAAAGTGCCAGCCAGATCCTCCATAAGCATTTCTTCGCAGTCTCCTAGAGGAGAAATCGCTACTTCGCCCGTCCGAAAAGCTTCTCGAAGTTCCCAATACTGTTGTGCTTTGAGGTTTTGATAAAGTCCTGCTTTGGTTGCGGCACTACCCCAGTGAATCCCAACAGCAGGGAGCTTCTGCTCAAGCAGCGAAGCCAGCGACCCAGACCCGACACCCGCTCGATCGACGGCTACCACGCCAGGACATTCCTGCAACTTTTGTTTAGCCAAGCCAGCAGCGCGGGTGACATCCTCTCGATCACCTTTGGTAGGAATAACTTCCACTGCGTACAGAACCGCGCCGCGCCAAGATGCGATCGCATGGTCATCGCCCCCGTCGCCCACATCTAGACCATGCCGCCATTTATGTGCAGCCGCTAAATTATCCCAATACTTCCGATTCGTATCGTATCGCGCTCTAGCAGCATTAAACCAACTGCGCGGGATAATACTATCTGCATTATCGTGTGGAAAAAATGCCTGTACTCGTGATTGCCAATATGCACTGCCCTCCCCTCGGCGGCGGCGCGTGTCCTCTATCCATTCGATTGAAATGGCACCAGGTATTACATCACGCTGACACCAATCAGCCCATTGCGACTGCGGCAAGATTTCACCATTTTCAGATGTGATCGCTTCTTTGACTTCAGGTTTTAACCGATGTATTCCGTCTGGGTCTTGCCCGTATGCCCAGCTAACGTTTGGGTGATTCCAGGCAGGAATGCGAATGCTTGAGCGTTTGCAAGCAGCCTCAAACGGGGTTCCTGGTACGACTGGGTTGCCTATTCGCAAAATTCTGTTTTCTGTCCCAGTAATACAAGCCGATGCACCTTCATCAATACTCTGAGTAATGCCGCAACTCTCATCTTGGACGATCAGCAATCGCTCGTGGTGGATGCCCTGGAAGGCATTCGGGTCATAGTCTTTAGCAGTAAAACCAAAAGCTCTAGCACTTTCATTAAGCTTGACGAATAGCTGACCCCGTTCACCGCCTAATTTGTGCTGATGGGCATCGTACATCGAACGAATTTCAGACCACAAAAGCTCTTTAACCTGGCGCTCGGTTGGTGCTGTAGTAATCGCTAACCCTTTGCAGCAAAATACCCACCACAATGAAGCAATCGCGCCCGTTTTAGTTTTACCCATGCCGTGAGCGCTGGGAACGTTAGTTTCTCTATTGTCTCGGATAGAGAGTAAAATGCGCTGTTGGTCATCGGTTAAGAGTTTAATTCCTAGCACCTGATGGGCGAAGCTGATCGGGTCGGCAGCAAACTTTATTAAATCGTTTTTACTCTGATACTTCCGGGCTATCGTCGAGAGCAGTAAGTGCGGTGATGAGTTGCTCGAAGGCATCTGGATTCATCCTTTTTTGGAGTACATCGAGAGTTTCGGTCAATTGCTTTTCTGTTTGAAGTTTGACCTGCTGTTGAATTGGCGCATCAAGTCCTAGCAATTTTGAACGACGTTCAGAAATCCTTAACCAACGGTCAACGGCTCCTAAATGTCCTTGCCTAACAAGCTTGGCGATCGCTAAAGTCGCAGTGTCCAAACGCTGTAATTCCAACTCTCGGAGTTGTTCAGCATCTTGAGCCATAAGCCCGTTAATTTCACTGAGCGCATCGGCTATATATTTATGTGCTAGACCTAGACTAATACCCTGCTGCTCGGCTATAAACCGAAAAGACCCTCCACACTTGCGGAGTTCTAAGCATTTTTGCCGTTTTTCAGCTATTTCAGCTTGGGACTTAGAATTTCGACCACCTGCCATTACTTAAACTCAACCGTTCAATTGGTTATAAGTTCAAATTTAGCCGCGATCGCCTATTCTTGCTTAATTTTGTCTAGGGTTTCGATTTCCTCTTTCAACTTGGCAATCGCATCATCAAAATAGTTTACGTTCGCACTCGCCAAACTGCTCAACCGTTCTGTCCGGGCTGCCTGAAATTCTGCTAATTCCGATTGTTTATTTATTAGTAGTGATTTACGTTCCTGGCGCTCAATCTGCGATCGCTGCTCAATCTGTTTTTGCTTGACTTCTGCCATTTCTCGTTCGTGGTTTTCTCGCCACTCTCGCGATCGCGCCGCTTGTTCCTCCTGCTTTGCTTTTTGCTCAGGCCCAAACAAATCAAAAATTCGGCTACTTAAAATAAATGACCCATCCTTCTCGTGAAGAACTGGGAGCTTCAAAAATTCAAAATGAATTAGTTGGTGAATTGAATAACTATAACTGCCTGGCTCTGCTGAACCCAGGGCTTTGAAGTCCGCGTTCGATTGTTGATAGATTACTTTTAACGCTAAAAATTCCGACTGAAGTAGCGAGGCAATATTATCAACTTTTTCGATGTGTTGCCGAAGCTGCTGCTTTGCAATCTCAACTTGCTTAACTCGCTCCTGCTTCTGCCGTTCTCTCTGTAACTCCTCAAACTGAGTTTGTTTTTGGGTTAAGCGAGAATTTAACTCCGCGATCGCACCCCGAATCGCCTGTACGTCTGCAATTCGTTCGTGGGTTGCTACGGCAGCGACCCTGTAGGCATTAGAAATATCAATCGCCGACCCCGACTCCATTCTAGGGGCGACTTGGGAAGCTGCATTGAGTTCCTGCTTTAATTTTGCAATCTCATCCTCGAAACTTTTAATTTCCAACCGTAATTCGTCAATTTTGTACATATTTCCTCATTAATGTTTCGATATTTAGCTGAGAACGGCTGAAACCTAGTCGGTCAATGCAATACGCATCAAATGTTTTGTGGGTTTCCCTCCATATCCCCGTTGCCTCGATTTTGGCTAAATCGGCTAAACCCTCTGCAATGCGATCGCTCACTATTTTTTCAAGTCGGGTGTGATCGCGCATTTCTGCCTTAGTTAATCTATTTTTCAAGTTTTCTCTCCCTGCTGACTGTTTGAAAGCGCGATCGCTAATGCTTTTGATGCCCGTTCGTCCGATGGATTGAACTTGACGTGCAAATTCAGCATCGCCAAAAACCGGATACGGTCGAAGGGGCTGAATCCTTCTTTAATAAGATGCCTCAAAATAGTGGAGTTGCTTTTTTCATTTAGCTTTGCTGCCCTCTGTATAAGTTGCAAAGCTGCTGACCAATTTGGAGCGTAATTAATCTGCTTTGCCAATTCTTGCGGGGTGACGGGTGGGGTGACGGGTTCTGGTGACGGGTCAGAATCCTCCTCTATCAATGGTTCGGGTGGGGTGACGGGTAAAAGCTCATCTTTTTTGTCAATAATTATTTTTGGTTTGCAGTCAATACAATTATTTATTTCTGATTTTTCAAAAGAAATTAGAGTTGACCCGTCACCTTTGCCCAAATCCTTGTTGGGTAAGGGTTCTGACCCGTCACCTGACCCGTCACCTAACCCGTCACCACTCGTCACCGATAAATTGACCCGTTGCATCAGGTCGTAATCATGGGTCGGATAATTGCCATCACTATCAGTTCTTAATCTCAACCCTCTAATGAACTTCCCAGTCTTAGCAACTTTGCGTTCAATATCCCAACCCAACACGCTGCGGCATAATTCTAGTAAGTCAGGAGAGAAGTTTTTATTAGCCTTGGGTTGAGTGCCGGACTGTTTGCTGTGCAGGCAGTAAGAGCCGTATAGAGTTTTAGGCAAATTCCCATCAATGGCTTCTTCCCTATTGCTACCAATAGAAGTCTCCGCCAAAACATCGTAAATAACCCAGTCATTGACCCAAGCTGCAATTGAATCCGTCCTAATCCGATTCTCCCAGAACTCCAAAGTGCATTCGGGAATGTCCTCCAACCCTTGCAATACTTTAGTTACGGTTTGGTCAGGAATGGCTAAAACGTGATTAGTAAAAGCGTCTAGCTCTGAAGTAAATTCCAAGTTCAAGTCGCGGCGCTGACTGCGCTCTACAGTATTGTTGCAAGGAGCGGTAATTACTCGCCGTGCAATCCGACTTACCGCGTCCCCGGTAAAGATAGGGATATTAGAAAGCAGTAACACCATACCGTCATAACGATACTGAAAAGCTTTCTTACCCTTTTCTTCCGCTCGGAGCCAGTCGCCCCCAGTCAAAGACAAAAACTTACCCAACTTCCCGGTCTGTTTGTCTTCGTCCCAAAACACAACTAAGCGCTTTTTGTAGGCGTTGGCTGGCTCAAATCTGTTCCCACACCATTCCTCTAAAGTGCTGGAATGAATGTTTTGCTGTCCGATTAAGTCAGTTATCAGTCGGGCGAAAGTCCCTTTGCCAGAACCAGCTAACCCAATGAGGTGCAAAAATTTCTGTAAGTCGCTGCGCCCTTTGAGGACGGCATTACAAAAACACAAATAGACCTGCTTGAGTGCTGAATTTTCGCCAGACAACCAGTCTAAATATTCATCGATGCCGCTCCAATCTGTAGCTAGGGGGTTGTAAATTCTTGGCAGCGCCCAAGTATGACGATAGCCGGGTGCGTGGTCGAGCAGCTTGCCTGTAGATATTTCTAGTACGCCATTTTGATAAGGTAATAGTTCTTTGGGGGAGGCTTCAAGCCATTTACGGACAAGCAGCCGCCGCTTCATTGATTGAACAACGTTAGTTACATAGCTGGTAGAACCATAGCCAGAAAGTCCTTTACTTTCCAAAATTTGGTCAACAATGCTATTAATTAAATCGTCCGTTTCTGGACTCCATACACCGGGGTAATCCGCGCCGTAACGCATCCAGGTAGCCGTTTCATTGTTAAAAGCAAGAGTGCTTTGATAGTTTTCAGCTAACTCCTTACCAACTAAATCGGCAGGAGGATTCTTTGCAGTTTTACCACTATTAAATAGAGCAGAATTTTGTTGCTCATCTTGACGGATGAGCAGCGCCCTACTAATTTCAATTTCTAACTGCTCGATGATTTGGTCTGAATCCATACCTGATTGGGTGACGATATTATAAATATCGCCCTTCGGTGGAAGGTTTGACCATATATTTGATAGTTCAATGGCGATCGCGGGGATGCCTGCTTTGACACACAGCTTCAATAATTTGTCTGAGGTTTTGCGTCCCGTCCCGTCATTGTCAGGAACAATAACAAATAGCTTCGGCTTATTGGCACTTAAGAAATTAATGATTTCTTGAAGGTAGCTACCCTCGCCGCCTTGATTGCAGAAGCTAGTCAAGCCTAATTGCCGCGCGACTTCTACTGCCTGTTCGCCAGGATTGTAAAATACAACCTCCGCCGCGCCCGATGCGATCGCTTCCTTTACTTCTGCTTCTTTATAAAGTGGCCAGGGCTTTAAACCTTTACCGCGATCGCTCCACCAACCTTGATCGCCCTGGTCGGGGTGATGAGGCTCTACCCAATGTAAAGGTCGAATCTGTTTAGTATCCTGTCCGCTTCGCCCGTAGACTGCGCGGCGATCGCTCCATTGCTTACGATCTACCTTGCCTAGCGGTTGTCCTGTCTCAGGATCGGGGTAAAGATACTCAATCTGCTGCTCTGACTCACTGCCAACCGTGCTAAGAGTTACCCACTGCGGCGAGTCTGTTTTAGGATCGAGTACTAGGGGCAAGATTTCCTCTGGACTAGGCAAGCCCCCGCGCTGACGAACCCTACCCTCTCTGGCAAAGATATTCCGCCCGTCTTTGGCTTGGCCTGTCCTTACCCAACCACTGGGGGCGTAATCCGTCTTGCCACAGATGACTACATCAGGATTTACATGAAAGCACCAATCTTCGCCATTGCAGAAGGGACAAGGATTTGTTGCTGATGCCTCTATGCCGTCACTGGTATGGAGAGTAGTTAAATTCATTACGCTACCTCCAAATCTGCATGGAGTGCGATCGCGTTATCTATTATAAAATCTTGGAAGCCTTGCTCTATATGCCTTGAACATGACATACTTAACGAAGATAGTACAGCGATTTTCTTGATACTGTAGTCAAAGTCTTGAATTTGCATAAGAATTGAGATGGTATCCTGAGCAGTTTCACTCGCCAAAGCTTCGCTGTTCAGGGTGGATTAGGGCGGCATTTTAAAGATGCCTTGTCAAAATAAAAAGTCAAACCTCTCAGAACTGCTTCCTTAAGCTGCTGAGGGGTTTACTTTTTTGGTGGCACTCTTAGCAGCATCCCTAGCTTTCTGTCGTCTCGCCCTGCGCGGTTCGAGTCGAAGTTGCTTTGGTTGTGGAGTGCTTGTATCGAGTGCTTGGATTTGGCTTAGAAAGTTCGTCATTTGTAGCAGCCGTATGCTTGATAGTGGTTTGACAACAGGCTTGGTTTTAAACCATTTGCCTTTGTTGTGAATGTTACGTCTTTATATATTAAACTCCTAATCCAACGCCCTAGATGCCTAATATGCTTTCTGGGTAAGCACTCCAGAAGTCTGTAGGTAACTTTGGAAGTGGTAGAGGTTTCCAACCTGTTGTTTGAGGATGCCTACCTATCTGCACCTGTAGAATGCCTGATTTAACTAAAGCAGCTTTCCCCCTATTATCTTGGTCGTAAGCTGTTATATCTTTCTCATAACTATCAATGAAATCTTCAAGAGCTTTAGTAAAGCTAATCGGTCTATATCTAAGATTTTTCATCTCAATAGCTACTTCAAATAGTTGATAAGAACATATCCCTGCATCTCCCCATTCTTCTCGTGATGGCATTTTGCCTTTTTTTAGAAAACTAAGAAAGTAACGATTTCCTTTGATAACTGCCTTTTTAAAACATCCGCCCTTTAGTGCTGAATTGATATCTTGCTGTACCATGTCGTTGACGACAGCAAGCCAAAGATGATTAGGCCAGAAATATAGTTTTTTAAGATCGGTATACCGATGGCAAGCAATGCAAAGCTTAAGTAAAGATTCTAAAACTTTAGCCCACCCCTCTTCGGCTTTAACACCTGGAAGATTCAGAGGGTATCCATTAGAACGACCTTTACCCAATAAATTGAAATCAAGCCAATAGCCTGATGCCGTCCAGCGTCTAATTATTAGCTCTATTAGTTTTTTTGTCCCAGGGTCGATTGATTGCGGAATATTGATTGAAAAATGAGCATTACGTATAATCTCAAAAGCTCTACCTCTATTAACTGGAGTTCGGGTTTCCCAAATAGGTGTAATTGCATTCATTGTTTCTTTAGTAATGGCAGAATAAACTATGAAGCGATCGCACTTCCCGCGCGATCGCATTATTTCCTTAAGCTAATAACTTCTGCGGCTCATTAATAGGCAAGAGTGGCATCAATCTATTTCGAGTCAACCCGCTTAGTATTTCCCCAGTTTTTGGGTCAGCCATCGTTGGATAAAGCGCCGTCGCATCAGGCAGATAAGCGGGGTACTTTTCACTTATTAATTGGGCTGCTTCAAATAATGTTAATTCGTCCTTAGTCGCATCTCTACTAAGAATAGTTGGCGGCTTAATATTTGTGCCATGAACCGTCGCCACTGACCTATCAAAAACCATCCTAATTATCTGTGCTTTGCTCCCACCAAATATTGCGGCGGTTTCAACTTCAGCAGCCAGCATTGTAAAAAACCGCGCCTCGTAGCCATAGATCAAAAAGTGTATAAGCAAGCCTTTAGGCAGCCTTGAATCGTCGCTATTAGTAATAACAACCGATATAAAAGCGTACTGTTGATCGTCCCTTACTTTGCCAATCTTCCCGTGTAAAGTTGTGTCGCAAGCAGCGATCGCAAACTCTAAGAACTTGCCCCGCCCGTAGGTATTTAAACTCTCAATGTTCCCCGGTTCAATGTTACCAATTGAGAAACAGCCAACCTGCTTATTAACTCTGAGCAGATAAGGAGTCTCAGGCATTCCGATAATGGCTTTGTTGTGTGTAAATTGCATAATGTTATTGTGTGTGTTTGTGTGGGAATAGTAGCCTATAAAATTAATAATTTATTACTAATAATATAGGCTATTTGTTAGTTAAAATGGGCAGTCAACATTGATGCGATCGCAGGCATATAAACTACTGTTCCTAGTAATTCCCTTTAATGTACATTTATCATCATTTAGAAAGCTGCATTGTCCACAAACGAGCGGTAATTCTGTTTGCTCAGTCGGTGAATACGCGAGTCTGAAATCAGTTGTTTTTAACTGCTGCATTCCAGCAACATAGCCCTGGAGGTAAGTCAATTCAGCCATCGCTGGCAGACGACCATCAAAGCCGTCGCCAATGCCTGAAAGGTAGATTTCCTCAACAGCTTCATCTTGCTCTAGGCGCTGGGCTTGATCGAAGTCGATAGAATATGCGAACATTAGTCTAAATCCTCGTGATTTGGGATATAGGCGATCGCGCTCCGTCCAAAGATAGCGATCGCCTTTAAAACTTGTAAACCTCTTTATTCCGTTCAGGTGGGGGCTGGTTCATTCCCTCTACCTTCTACATACTATTATAAACCGATGTTAACATCGGAGTCAAGCATTTAACCGCAAACAATATATTTATGTTTTACCGTCGTTTACAATGGAGTAAGCTAGAGTAAAACTATGAACGACAAATACAAGCAGGATAAAAAGACTGGTAAATTTGTGCCTACAGGTGCGCCTGTAATGGCAGAGAAGCCTGTAGGTATACGTTTACCGATTGAAATAGATGCTGCTATCAGAAGAATGCCTGATCGCGCTGAATTTTTAAGACAAGTAATTACCCAAGCAGTGCTAGAGCGGGAACAGAAGCAAGACCTATCTGCTTAAATGCCAGAGCCAACGCTTGTCGGCTAATCCTGCTCTTAAACGGCATAAAAAGAACGGTATTTAAGAGGTAGAAAAGGATGGGGACAATTAATAACAAAGCAATTCCTTTGCAATTGCTCCCATTAGCAAAGGCATTCTATTAATGCCTACGGTAGCGCAGGCTCAGATGAGCGTGTTTGTTTGCCAAATGCTCTCAAATTTATATCGAGATATAGTTGTGTTTCGCTACGATGCAGGGACTCTAGAGATATACATCTTAACGGCAGACGATATCCAAATAGCAATTTCCCCAGCAGGGCAATGGAGGTTCATTTGAACGTTAACTTTAAAGAAATGACTGATAGCGAACTGCGTGCCTATGTTAAGGAACATCGCAGTGACGATGAAGCGATTCGCGAACTATTTGTTAATAGACGCTCTCCTGATGAGACAGCTACTTGGTATTCTTTTCCCCACAATGCTGAAGGAATAAAACAGGGAGAAGAAGTTATACGCCAAAGGGTTCAGCAAAGCAAAGCAAAGCAGTAGTTGAGGTGCTACCTAGACTGAAAAATTTGCTTCAAATCTCATCCTTAATCTCATCCCAAAACTCGATCGCTCCTTCTATCCATCCAGCTAGATATAATCCTTTATTGGGTGGTTTCGGTGAATAATCATCCATCTGTTCCTGTAATCCCTCACGCAACTCTTCAGAGAATTGATCGAGTCCTATCCAGTCACCATATCGCTCAAGCTCATTTTTTTTTGTATACAAATCACAAAGTTGTTCAAAATCTTCGTATTTGAGATTCTCAGCAGCCTCCAACCCATCATTTCTGCCACAATTGAACCATTCTTCCTCGCTCTTTTGGCGTTCCAATCTCAGCCGTTCAATTACTTTTTCCTTTCCAGCCAAATTCTTCATTTTGAGTTCCTCCATGCTAACTGCGTACTCAATTGCCTGTTGACACACTGCTGATATATTCATGTTTTCCTTAACAGCCTGCAAACGGGTATGCAGGCTGTCAGGAATTGTTATTGTGATTCGCTCTGTCATAGTAAGTACAGTATAGTTGCTATACTTACTATAAACAAAGGGTGTTTACTAACATTTGTGTATCTTTATAAGTATGTACCAAAATTAATAGGGCGATCGCGTTTGATTAACTAATGTCCACCATTGGTTAACAAAATATTTGGCATTAGAAAATGTGTACAGGCTGTACACATTTTTGAGACTATACGATCGCGTATCAAAGCGTATAGCTAGTGTATAACAAGGACTGCTATACACTAGCTAATATTGTATAGCAGTCGTATATCAATTGTGTTATACAGTCTAATAATATACGCACTCTCCCCCAGTCATAGTAAGGTTATATACAATTAGCTATACATAATGCTATACTGTATATTAATCGTATATCAGATGTATAGCAATGAGTAAAAGTCAAGTAAACTTTCGACTGCCAGACACTCTAATCGCTGCCCTAAAAGACCAAGCAGAATCTGAGGGTATCACCTCTACTGAGATGGCGATCCGCTTATTAGAAGCTGGGTTAGGTCTGTCATCGACGGATGCAGCTATTGATGACTCTCGTATAGAGGAGCGTATAGAGGAACGTATAGCACCCCTTAGAGAACAGGTCACTCAATTAAATCAATGTATAGAATTACGTATAGCAACAGCTATACAGAAGGAGCTAGACCCGTTGATGGGGGAGTTAAGCGCCTGAGAGAGAAGGGGAAATCTCTCAAGCAGCCAGCTACAGCACCAAAACTCGACGAGGAAACGCGATCGCTAGAATTAGCGGAAACGTTAACCCGCAAAGAACTGGGCAAATTATTTAACGTCACTCACGAGGCGATCCGAATTTGGGAAGAAAGCGGAAAACTTATTGATTTGGGATGGGAGCGGATACTCCACATCAAAAGTCCAGTGAAGTACAGTCGTACTACCCCGCTAATCGCCCCAGCCGCCGCTCTAAAATAATCACCCTATCTTCTAAAGAAGCGATCGCTGTTTTAACGCTACTTGGGTCAGTTGTACCCAAATACTGCGCGATCGCTTCCCTGACTACCTCCGATTCTTTCCTTCCAGCAACGGCGGCGATTGCTCTAATTCGTTCCTGCCAATCTTGGGGAACCCGCGCCCCGATCATCGGTGAGTCTGCCATCATTGCTTACTTTGCTATCACTTATAAATCAAGGGTAGCGTACTGTATTTGCTATCACTGATAGCAGCGATATCATAAGCAGAAACTATCTAAAATGCCCCAAACCCTGATGCTGTCGTGGGATGGGTAGCAATTGATTGATAAGCAAAAGTTAAGTGGAGTTAGCTGCCAATACTGTTCGGTTAAGCTGCATTATTGAGATTGTTCTCAATAATGTCACGGAAGAATAAGACTCCCAGTACGTCAAAAATCTCAACTCACGACTAACCGAACCGTATTGTTCCTGTTGCTAAAAAAACTTGCCATTTAGCAACAGGTTTTTGATTGTAGGCAAACTTAAGGTATCCCAAAAATATTAGAGTAAATTGAATTACAGTGGGTAATTATTTAAAGTTTTAATAAAGTTTTTATATAGCTTTGTAATAATTTACCATAAGTTTAAAAACTCTTGATGGAAATTTTACAAGGTACTTAGAACATCTCAGTTTTTTAAATTAATATTGAATAAGTGAACTTAAACCTTATTCTTAAGAGCGCTTAATGCTTTTATAGATTGGAATAGGCTAAAAGACATTAAAAAGCAAGAAAGACTTTGCTTAGATAGCAGCAAGCTTCATTTTCAAGCTTGAGCTTATTAATAAGTTTAATAATTTATCAAATTGTCAAACATGAATGAAATTAATTCTCAGCTTCCCCTAGTTTCTGTTATTGTACCTGCTTACAATGCCGAGGCTTTTATTGAACGAACTTTAAAATCTGTTCTTTGCCAAACTTATACAAATATAGAAGTTTTAGTTGTTGATGACGGATCGAAAGATAGAACTTCTACAATTGTTCAATCTATCGCTCAAAGAGACTCGCGTGTTAGGCTATTCCAACAACAAAATGCAGGAGTAGCAGCAGCGCGTAACTTAGCCATTGAAAAATCTCAAGGCGAATACATCGCACCTATTGATGCTGATGATATTTGGTATGCTGAGAAAATAGAAAAACAAGTAAAGTGTATATTAAACGCCGGAGAGTCCGTAGGGTTAGTATATTCTGGGTCGATTAATATTGATGAGAACGATTTAATTATTGATCGATATTCTACCAATTTTCTGTTTAAGCCAGAAGGAAAAATTTATACAGCCTTATTATGTATGAACTTTGTAGACAATGCTAGTACGCCTCTAATTCGACGCACTTGTTTTAACCATATTGGTTGTTACAATTGTGAATTAAAACAACAAGCTGCTCAAGGATGTGAGGATTGGGATCTATATTTACGAATTGCTGAATATTATGAATTTCGGGTTGTACCAGAATTTTTAGTAGGTTATCGGCAAGTAATAGGAAGTATGGCTGGTAACTACAAGTCAATGGTAAAATCTTATGATTTAGTTATGGCAAATGTGCAGCAACGACATCCAGAAATTCTAGCTAGGATTTATCGCTTATCTAATACTTTCTACTATGATTACCTACTAGGAAAAACTTATGCTTCTGGCGCTCACTGGAATACGCTGCTTTGCTTATTCAAAGCTTTAAAGTCTAATAGAGCAATTTTTCTGCGCCCTGGAATATATGTAATGATAGTTGTTTGCTTGCTTAAAATTGCCGCTAATCCAATTACATCTTTAATATGGTCAAATCATCGCTCTTGGGTACAGTTTAAACATAATTTTATTAAAGATACGCCAAGTTCTACAATTGAAGAGCTTAATCAACTAAGCAATATTATCGGCAAACAAATTATTTGGAAGCCCTACGATCTAATTTTATTTAAAAGATTAAATCAAGTCAGACAAATTGCTGAAGTCAATTAATTACTAGCCTAAAAGCAGATATTTTAAAATTAAGGGAGACTACTTTTTATGTCTTTTTGGAGTAAATATTTTAAATATTTACTCCAAAAGTATTGTTACTAGCGCTCAATTTAGTGGCGAAGCTCAACACCGTGCAAACTAAAAATTAAGGCGGGTAAACTTACAGCAGTTCTCATTCCGATAAAGTACAGCTTTAGGATTTAATTACTGTGAGGTCATGCTCAAGGTGTACTGCACTCAAGTGCGAATCGCTATATCCATCTTCTGTCAGACTCCGAAAACTTTTGTAGTTTCTAAACCATCAAATCTTTACCCAGAGAGCGGTCTATTGATTTTTTAATAATACAATTAGAGTGTCTGTGTCAACGGCTGGAATTAGCTCCCAGTCAGGGTTTACTCGGAAAATGACAAAAGAGGGATATTACTAACATTGTCACACCTCCCCCAATACGGTTCGGTTAAGCCTAAATGTACAGTAACTTTTTAATTGTCGTGGAGACAAATTAGTGTCGTTAAAGCAGCTAAGTCTAGCTCTACTGATTTTTCCCTTGGAACCACGTTTAGCAATCCTTTGCAGCTGATGATAGGTTGTTAAGCAAACTCTCTGTAATCCCGCATTAGAGCGACTTTGCTCAACGACACAAATTTGTCTCGATGTCATTTAATTTGGCACTGTACAGTATGCGTGGCAAGCACTAGAACCCGACGAAAAACAGACACCTTTAATGCTCAGTGCAGAAGCGAAAGGGGAGAACGAATCCGCCTATTAGG